>Ga0164313_10005976_pt1 | contig 10758 bp, 7 predicted proteins | sample GuaBasSedimGuay4_FD_113735 | JGI IMG/M metagenome (GOLD analysis project Ga0164313, IMG submission 113735) | Subseafloor sediment microbial communities from Guaymas Basin, Gulf of California, Mexico - Guay4, Core 4569-4, 0-3 cm | ecosystem: Environmental > Aquatic > Marine > Hydrothermal vents >...
TCAATAGCTACTGCTATTCAATAAAATTTGTGCCTTGTATCTCATTCACTCTACTTGTTTCTTGAAAAGAAATAATAATTAGAGGTCCCCTTATGTTTTGACTAAAACATCCAGCCAAGACTTATCAAAAACTGGCTGGTTCTCATGTCTGTATTAAAATCCGTACCACCAATAGTCACACTTTCGCCTAAAGAACTCAGGTTTCCCTCATACCGTGCATCCAGGGTCAATTTTTTAAATAAATCAATTCCCAAACCGGCCTGATATCCCCAGGTCATCCCATTAACATCCGCTTTTAAGCCATCAAGATCGGTACTATGACTAAGTACCAAATGGCCGGAAGGACCAGCATTAATACGTATGGGACCAAGCTTAAAACCTAAAAGCAAGGGAATATCTAACCTATTCATATCAAAGGTCTTTAACTCAGCCGCTGCAGAAGAAGCTGGGTCCTGATAGTTATATTTACCTCCCATAGAAGTAAAATAGACTTCCGGTTGTAAATAAAGCATCGCTATTTTTATTCTTAGAAAAACACCAGCATGGAAACCCCATGTGGCATCATTTGCCTGGGTTATGATGGCATCAGGGCTATCAATTTCATCCAACTTAAAACTGGATGAATTAGCACCTGCCTTTATTCCAAATTTTAAAAGTTGTGCATTTGAAATTGAAAATATCATACTGATCGCAATAATAAAAAATAATTTTTTCATGATTTAACATGTTAATTAATAAAATTAAACCTATTCAACTATAATACGTAAAATTTGTAATTCTGTTATCAAAACTGAAAAAACTTATACCTTTGATGTATATAACAGTCACTTCACCTTATACTTAACTATGATTATTATTTTACATATAATAAATATAATTGCAATAAATCAGATTTTTTCATAGGTTCGCCCAATCAATCCAATGCTTCAACTATTTTTGTAAATTATTTTAATAATTAAAATCCTTACTTAATGACGGATACCAAAATCAGTATTATTGGTGCTGGTGTTGTTGGCTTAGCAATAGCCTCCAGAATTTCAGAAATGACAGATTCTATTTTTGTCTTAGAAAAAAACCTGAAATTTGGTCAGGAAACAAGTAGTCGTAACAGCGAAGTAGTCCATTCAGGAATCTATTATCCAAAGGGTTCATTGAAAGCCATATTGTGTGTAGAAGGGAAAGAGCTATTATACAATTATTGCGAGCAAAAGGATATTGCCTATAATAAATGCGGGAAGCTGATTATTTCTAATTCTGAGCAAGAGGATAAAGTTCTCGAAAATATTTTACAAGGCGCACAAAAAAACGGGGTTAAGGATGGAAAAACCATTAAAGAAGAAGAAATTTTATCACTGGAGCCTCATATTCGGGCGAAAAGTGCTTTATTTTTCCCTTTATCAGGAGTCATTGATACCCATGGTTTAATGAAACAGCTAGAGACAGATGCCATTAACCAGGGTGCTGAAATTGTATATGGAGCTGAGGTTACCGGGATCAGGAAAATTGATGGTGGCTACGAAATTACCGTTTCAGAGCAGGATGGACCAGGTTTCTCTTTTACAACTGAAATCCTGATTAATGCCTCTGGCCTGAATGCAGATATGATCCCGAAAATGGTTGGAATTAAAAATAATGAATACCAGCAATATTTTTGGAAAGGTGAATATTTTAGCCTTGTTAACGGCAAACACAAACTAGTTTCCCGCCTTGTATATCCTGTCCCTTTTAAAAACACAGTTGGATTAGGCATTCACACAACCATTGACCTTAGTGGCCGGGTCAAGTTAGGGCCCAATGCCATTTACCTTAGTAATAAGTTAACTGATTATGCCATAAACCCTGAACATAAAAATGACTTTTACGAATCGGCAAAAACATACCTTCCTTTCCTGGAGCCGGATGACCTGGTATCTGATCAGGTTGGCATCCGGCCAAAACTGCAAAAGCCCGGCGATCCTGTGAGGGATTTTATCATAAAAGAGGAAAGCCAGGCCGGTTTTCCGGGGTTTATCAATCTTATTGGAATTGAATCTCCCGGCCTTACTGCCTGCCTGAGTATTGCCAATCATGTTGCAAATCTTTGTCATCTAACATAAATATGGAAATAGCAGATCAAAAATACCACCTGCCTGCTTTTCTTATCATATCCGGAATGGGCAGAAATATAGGAAAAACAAGCCTTGCCTGCAACATCATTAAGGAGTTTTCAGAAAAGGAAAGAATCACAGCTATTAAAATATCATCGCATTTTCATGAACCTACCCCTGAGTTAAAATTACTTTTCAAAACCGGGGGTTACAGTATTTCCAAAGAGTATAATCCGGGAACCGAAAAGGATAGCTCAAAAATGTTAGCTGCAGGGGCCAGGGATTCTTTCTACATCCAATCACAAAAAGATACGCTGAGGGACGCTTTTGAAAAATACATACAGGAATTTGACCCGGGAAATGCAGTAGTATGCGAATCAAGCGCACTGGCAAAGATTATTACACCGGGAATAGGGTTTACTATTCTATCAGGGAATAAAATAAATAATTTTTCTCAATCTGAAGATTTCTTAGCAAACAATTTTAAACAGATAAGTTTTGATGGTAAGAAATTCACGCTTTCGCTGGAAAAAATCAAACTTCAAGGAACCAGATGGCTTTATGATTTGTAAGTAACCAAGTCAGTTGAGCCTGGATTCAACATGCCCCTAAACTACCGGGAGGTAAACTGTAAAACTGGTTTGGACCCCAGGTTGACTTTTAGCTTCAATCACTCCGCCATGTGCAGTTACAATGCCATGTACCACCGATAAACCAAGCCCGGTTCCCTCGTTTACTGACTTTGTAGTAAAAAATGGTTCAAAAATCCTTTCCAGGATTTCATTTTTAATTCCTGACCCATTATCTGTAACTGAAAATTTTATTAATTTCTTAGCACGCAAACTCTTATGTACTAACCTTATATCATCATTGTTTGAAATTAAACTAGAATGTATATCAATTATCCCATTTTTATTTTTCAATGACTGCCCTGCATTGGTCAACAAATTTAGAATAACCTGCTGGATTTGTGAGGGATCCAGCATAAACTCCTCACAAGAATCACATAACTGTGTCTTTATTTTTATCCGGGAACTAGCATTAAATGATAAGCTAAACAGAGAAATTGAATCCTCGATAAGGCTTTTTAAATCAACCAGCCTGGTTTCTGGCTCCACTTTTCTACTGAATGTAAGAATCTGATTTACAAGTCCTTTTGCCCGGATTAATGCTTTATCCATATTTGTAACATAGTCCTGGATTATTGAATCACCCGGCAATTCATCTTTCATCATATCTGTATATCCGATTACCGTTCCCAGAATATTATTGAAGTCATGGGCGATACCTCCTGCCAGTGTTCCAACTGTTTCCAGTTTATGAGATTGTCTTAACTGTGCCTCCAGCTGTGCCTCCCTGGTAATATCACGCTTCATTATTGCAAAGTTGATTATCTTGCCCTTTCCATCCCTAATTGGCGTGATAATAACATCTCCTTCATAAAGACCTCCATCCTTGGTTTTACTCGACAACCTTCCCCTCCACACTTCGCCTTTAAATAAAATCTCTATAATTTCGTTTGCCAGCTCAGTTTTATCCTTAAACCAGTTATCCTTAAAATAACTTCCGACAATCTCATTAACAGAAAAGCCTGTTCGTTTATAATAAGCCGGATTAGCATATTGTATAATTCCTGTAAGATCACTTATTAGAACAGACTCTGAAAGTTGCTCCATAACCGAAAAAAGCTTCGCTTGTTCCTCTTCTGCTTTCTTTCTCTGAAGGATTCCTGTGAAGTTTTCCATTATCTCACTAAGTCTTTTAACTTTCTTCCCAAGGACAAGCTCCCTACTAGCCAGAATAACAAAACCCAATAGTTCATCACCGGCAAAAAGAGGAAAGTTTAATAAGGATTTAACCTCAAATAGCTGTCTGATTTTATTGGGTTGTTCTGAAGACAGAGAAAATCCAAATATCTCACTTATTTGTTTATTTATATTATCCTCACCCAATACAAACCATGGTTTGTTCTTTTTAATTTTCCTGAATAATTGACTTTCACCTGAAGGGAAATAATGAATTCTATTAATATCTTTTTGGAGGAGCTCAGAAAAAGTAATTTTCATTTCTTTTGAAATAGAAAGGTACCTGAAAAAAAAATTATGTTTTTTAGGGTCCCATAATAATAAACGGAAACGGCCAACGCCAAATTTCTCCTCAATTTGCCCTGAATAATAATCCAAAATATCATCCAGGCTTTTATTTAGGTTAGCAAGGGAATTAAGTTTGTTGATAATGCTCAGATCAATGGTCTGATTTCTAATAAGTAATTGATTATTCACATGCTGAGTGACATCTCTAAATGCCCCCTGAAGCACATTCCTTCCTCCGTAACTAATCATCTTCCCTTGAATTTCAACAGGTACTATATGGCCATCAGAATGTTTTATATGTAATAGGTTATCCAGGTTAAATTTATTATTCCATGAGTGTTTATAAAAAATCCTGCTAATCATTTCTTTCTGATTTTCAGGATGCATGTTATAAAAATGACTTCCAATAATTTCCTCTTTGGGTTTTCCCAGTAAGGTAATTGCCAGTTTATTTACATTAAGTATATATCCCGATTCAGGATCAGCCAGCACCATTGCATCAGGGGCATCCTCAAATATAGCCCTGAAACGTTGTTCACTTTCCTTCACAAGTTGTTCGGTGAATTTATGAATTGAAATATCCCGTATAATAACCTGCACAAATGGTTTGTCACTAACCTTTATTTTATTTAGGCTTATTTCCGTATGAAACTCGGTTTTATCCATACGGGCATGGACCCATTCAAAACGCATAGCCCTTCCCTGGTAAACCCTTTGTATATATTTGTGTGCCACTTTTTGCGAAAGGGCACCACCAGGTTGGTATTCAGGGGAAAAGTCAAAAGGGGTTTTGCCCAGAATATCTGTACGCGTGCACCTGAACATTTCCAGGGTTTTATTATTACAATCAACAAAGGCCTCTCCATCCATTATCAGATTGGCATCATTCGCTGAATCAAAAAGATGACGAAACTTATTTTCACTTTCCCTTAAAGCTTCTTCATCAATTTTTCTTTGTAAAATAGCGGTAATTTGTCCGGCAACATTACGAATTCTTGTCAATTCCTTTTTTGAAAAGGAAGTTTGGTTATAAATATCGAAAACTCCAAGGATTATATCTCCCGAGATCATAGGAATTGAATAAACAGACTTAATATCTACTGCTTTACGAACCTCTTTCCATGTATTCTCACTAAGGTCCGGATACCATAAAAGCCTGAATAAATCACGGATACCACCTGAAGTATTTATAAGCTTCGGTTCTTTCGATTTTACAACTTTGGAATAATGATTATCCTTACCTTTAATATATATTTTGGTATCATACAATTTCATTTTAATCAGGGACTCCAATTCTTCAAGAATAATTTTTGGAACGGGGAATTTACCTTTAGATTCGACATACCCCATATCCTCATTTAAGGAATAAACAACCCCGCCAAAACCTCCAAACATTTTCGATGTTTCCCTTGCTATAATTCCTAAAATAGCCCTGTAACTTTTCCCTGAATTAGCAGCGGAATTTAATTTATTGAACAGGTTAAGATCTTCCTTTTGCCTGCGGTTATTTTCCTCAGTGAGCTTTCTTGCTGTTATATTACGGGCAAGGCAGGTAAGACCAATAATTTCATTATCGTTTCCTTTAACCGGATTAATTGTGATATCAAAATATTCATCAGGTTCTTTATTAAATGTCAAATTCTCTTCAATAGACAAACTTTTCCCTTTCAGGCAATACTGGTATCTTTCCGTCCATATTTTTTGTTCCTCAGAAGAAAGGTTCTTCAAAAAAAGATCATTTAATAGTAATTTTTTATGATACTTTTTATTAAAGCTTTCTTTAAAAATCCTGTTTGCAAAAATCAACTTTAGTTCTTTGTCAACCGACCAAAAATAATCCTGTGAAAATTCAATAACCGACAATGTTTCCCGTTCGCCTTTTGAAATTCTTTCAGCTATATTTCGCTCAGAAGTAATATCTTTTGTTTCAATTATGGCATGGGTAATTTCCCCCTTATCATCCCGGTATGGAAGATACCTGACCCTAAAACACCTCATACCCATTGTAGGTGTGGAAAACCATGCATCATAAACTATTTTACTGTTATTAAAACATTTTTCCAGATTTGGTTTTATGAATTTTTCAAACTTTTCTTTTCCCCACACATCTTCGAGGTACCTGCCCGTAATTTCATTTTTACTTAAATTATGAAGCTTTCGGAAAACCTGATTTACTGCCTGATAACGATAATCCCGGTCAATAAGTGACAAGAAGGAGTTTGAGGTATTAAAGTTAAAATCATACTTCGCAAACATTCCCTTTGCATTTTTCAGGGATGTGTCATTCAGTTTTTCCTGAAGGCTGTTATGGATAGCCGGGATAAGCCGGGTCAGGTTGTTATTAAGTACCAGGTCCGAAGCACCCATTTTCATTGCTTCAACCACCATATTTTCGGATAGATGGTCTAAAAATAGTATTACCGGTATAGCAGGTGCATTATTTTTTACAAGTTGAAGGACATCAAATACTTTAAATGAGTTGGTTGACCCATCAATGAAAACTATGTCCCAATTTGTTTCAGTAAGTAATTTTTTAATTTTAGGTTTTCTATCTGCATCCCCGGATATAAAATCAACTTTATGGGACTTTATATAAGCTTGCAAATCAGCTAGCTCTTTGCTTTCTGTAGCAAGAAAAAGAAACTTTAGTTTCATGTGTATTAAACTATGTTAATTAATCATTTTATGGCCAGGTATCTACCGGCTGGTACACACAATAAAAATATAATACCTGATAAAACAAAAAGGATTAAGATAGATAGTTTTTTGTCATATCCGGTTCATATACAGGGTAATAGACCTTAAAGATGATTGCATTTTCTTCACTATTTGCCCCTAAAATGAAAGTACTCTTATTTTAAACGAAATTGATTTATAAATGTTTCTTTATCAGGGGTATTCCATAAAATAATTAGTTCTTTCCTTTGTTGATGCAATTTATGGGAACAGGTAAAGAGACAAGAATCAAGAACCAGGAGTCAAGAATCAAGTGGCAAGGTGTGAATGCCTGAATAAGGTTAATTGTTTTTACTTTTCAGGGATTTATTTCATTCGTGAATTTAGCTGATGAACATCTCTTCTAAGTTTACTTACCATATTAATAAGTTGTTCTTCAGGCAGCATTGGGTCAGGTATTTCGGAACTGATGTAATTCACAAAACGCCATACTTCCTTTACCTCGGCTACTTCCACAGTATAAGGCTTATATACAGGATTAAGGGAATACAACATCAGTGTACCTTTTTCTTTTATAAAATTCTCCACAATCTTAAATACAATACCATCATCCAGGGTAAAAATAATATAAGCAAAACCGTTAACCAGCTTATTCCAGTCCTGCACAAACTCACCGGTAACCCAGGAACCATCTGGTATAGGCAGCATAGAGTCCCCATTTAACTGAAAGGTACGGTATTTCCTGTCCCTCGACAAAAAAGGCAATTGAAAAACCGGCAATTCACTAATAAATTCAGGATCGGCAAAGCCGTTTTTATATCCGGCTTTGGCTTTTTCCTGTACCAGTTCAATATTATCTTCATTTGATTCACTAACGGTTGTTGCCAGCACCCGAAGCTGACTCCCCCTGATATATACATCGGCACCCATTTCAAGCTGAATTAACTGACTTTCGGACAAGGCAGTAAGATCCACCTTCAGAAGGGTGTCGGCAGCCATTTTATAGTAATGTGAAAAAACCATCAGCATTTCCAATCCGGGCTCGGCCACTTCATTTTCATAACCACTTAGAGTTGATCGTTTTATTCCAAGTTCAAATGCTACATCATCTTGTGTACGTCCTTTTCTTTTACGCAGGAGTTTTAAGTTTCCGGTTAGGAAAACCCGGTTTTGATTTTTTGCAGTCATCGCTTTTATTTTTTGTGTATTCAATAAAAATGATTATATTATAATCGTAAAAATGATTAAAAACTAATCAAAGATAAAAAAACTAATTAAATACACAATTTTTAATTAAGATTAAAAGAATGAACCAGGCAGAGAGGCAGGTGGTTCACCTGGACATGGATACTTTTTTTGTATCGGTAGAGCGTTTGCAGAATAATAAACTCAACGGAAAGCCCATCATCATCGGGGGTAGTTCTGACCGGGGGGTTGTAGCCAGTTGCAGTTATGAAGCCCGTACTTTTGGTGTCCATTCGGCTATGCCAATGCGAATGGCACGTAGTTTATGCCCCGATGCCAGCATCATAAGGGGAGATATGGAAAAATACAGCAAGTATTCGCATATGGTTACTGATATTATTGCAGAAAAAGCACCTTTGTATGAAAAAGCATCCATTGACGAGCATTATATTGATATTACAGGAATGGATAGGTTTTTTGGCTCATTAAAATGGGCCCATGAATTGCGTACAACAATTATCAAAAATACCGGACTTCCTGTTTCGTTTGGACTTTCAGTCAATAAAACCGTATCAAAAATTGCAGCAGGGGAAGCAAAGCCCAATGGAGAATTAAATATTAACTATAAGCAAGTTAAACCTTTCCTTCAACCCCTTCCTATTAGTAAAATTCCAATGATTGGTATTAAGACATTCCGGCTGTTGCATTCTATGGGTATTCCCACCATTCATATTCTGAGTCAGATCCCTGTTGAAATGATGGAAAGGCTCATGGGAAAGAATGGGATCGTTATATGGGAAAAAGCTAATGGGATTGACCGTACACCGGTTATCAGCCATCATGAACGAAAATCGATCAGTACGGAAAGGACTTTCGACAAAGACTCAAGCAATATCATGGAAATGAACCATATATTAATAAGCATGGTTGAAAAGATCAGCTTTGAACTCAGAGAAAAGCAAAAACTGACCTCATGTATTACCGTAAAGATCAGATATTCCAATTTTGATACCCATACCCTGCAAAAGCGAATTCCTTATACCTCTTTTGATCATGTTCTTATAAATATAGCTAAAGAACTTTTTAAAAAACTTTACACCCGACGAATGCGAATACGGCTTATTGGTGTCAGGTTCAGCCATATGGTGCAGGGAGTACAACAGCTTAATTTATTTGAAGACACCCCGGAAATGGTTAATCTCTATCTGGCAATGGATTATATCCGGAAGCGATATGGTAAATCCATAGTTAAAAGAGCGGTAGGGTGCTATGTTAGGGACAGTTAGCAGGGAATCCCAAAAAACTTAGCAAATCACCCTTCGACACCGCTCAGGGTGCTATGGTTTACAATTTTTAGGGACAGAAATCAAAGGAACAAAGGCAGAAGTCAAAAGAACAAGAGAGAGACTGAGAGAAGATGCGATGAGGAAGACCAAAGACAGATAAAAGGTTTTAAGTGTTTAGTGGTGAGTTGATAACTGTGAACATATATTGTCACTCAATGGTTATTCATGCTAATTCGATAGTAATTAGTGTGTGTCCATAAAGTCAGGAGTTTGAACTAGAAAGTTCAAACTCAAGGCGTGCGATAAATTTAAACCGCAGTCCCGAAAATCGGGATGAGGATTTAGATTTTGAGCAACAACGCAGAAGTTGGACTTTATAGACAAACTAATTAATCGTAATTCTCCGAAGGAGTCCTTTAGACAATAGTTACTTACCATTAATAACGGAAACTAATAACGATTGCGCAGCAATCTAATGACCATTGTGTTACAGCATAGCAAATGAAAATTATCTTTTTACAATCCGGAATGTTTTAATAGGAATGTTGTTTTTGCTTTTTAAACGGAGGAAGTAAATACCCTCTTTCAATCCGGAAAGATTGATTTCATGCTTGTTTTTTTCACTCAATATATACTTTCCTGTTATATCAAAAATCTCGATAAAGAAGTATTTATCAGAACTAATATGCAGAATATCATGTACCGGATTGGGATATACAGAGATCTTTTCTGATTGCCTGTTTTGAATGCCTGTTACCAGCATTGTAATATGAATGCTGGTGTCTTTATCTGTCACAGTTAAACTTCCATTCAGCGTATCGTAGCCCGTGGCCGAAATGGTATAGGGGATATCCGGCTCACGAATAACATCAGTAAAGGAAGCAAGTCCATTTGTGTCAGTTGTAATTTGGCCATATGCATCAAAGCTAACAACAGCCCCATTAATAGGGTCATCTCCATCAGAGACCGTGAAGGAAACAGTAAAGCCAGCCTCTTCCCTCAGGTTAACCGGAGATGTTTCGATGATTAAGCCAGGTACCGAGTCGTTTACTACCTTACAGGTGTAAGTCCCTGTATCGGCTATTGAGAATGCCTCGATATAGAATATTGAATCCGTAGCCGAAACCAGTTCAATATCATTTTTCAACCACTGATAATGATTATAGTTCCCACCAACCGAGGCTACCAGGGTAGCCATTATCCCGATGGGTACTTCCTGAGATATTTCTTCTCCAACATGGCCCTGCTGTTCATATCGCATTTCCACAGAAGCAACATGCATATTAGGTTCAAGATCCTCAAAAGTAAAAAAGTTATTATCTATCCATAAATAATCTAGTTGCAACGAACTTAGATCTGGTAATCCTGTAAACCGGTTATTATTTATGTACAAACTGGTGAGATTTGAAAGATCAGCAATTCCGGAAGGAA
>Ga0164313_10005978_pt1 | contig 10758 bp, 12 predicted proteins | sample GuaBasSedimGuay4_FD_113735 | JGI IMG/M metagenome (GOLD analysis project Ga0164313, IMG submission 113735) | Subseafloor sediment microbial communities from Guaymas Basin, Gulf of California, Mexico - Guay4, Core 4569-4, 0-3 cm | ecosystem: Environmental > Aquatic > Marine > Hydrothermal vents...
GTCCGACACGGCCGCGTCGTCAGCATCCGCAAGAATTCTCTTACTGCGCGGGTCACCCTGTACGGAATCACCAACAAGGTGGTTCTCAAGCTGGAAAAATCGGAGGGTTAAACAATGTTCGGACGGATCCGCTTAACTCATATCTCAGTTGTGGCCGCCCTCCTGATGTTCGGAGCGTTCGGCGCCCTGGCTCAGGACGGAGACGCTGTCTCCCCGGCTGCTGCTGATGTCGTTGCCCCTGGCGACGAGTACAAGACAGTACCTATCTCCCTGGATGTTCAGGAAGCTGAAATCGGGACCGTGCTGCGTTCCCTGGCCGGGTTTTCCGGGACCAACATCGTGGCATCTCCCCGTGTCCAGGGCAAGGTTACGGTAAAACTGGAAGACGTGCCCTGGGAAGAGGCTCTCGGCGTCATCCTGAAGGCCCACAGCTTCGGTTACGTCGAAGAGCAGGGAATCTACCGCATCGACACTGCCGAGGAACTCCGCAAGGAGGAACTGGACGTCCAGCGTACGCGCAAGCAGGTCGAGGACCTGGCCCAGTTGAATCTCGGCATGGTTGGCCTTCATTACGCCAACGCGGAAGAGACCAAGGACGCCTTGGAGCAGATGTTGACCGACCGAGGTAGCATCGACGTCGATATTCGGACCAACAGTCTGATCATCAACGATGTCCAGGATCGGGTGGACCTCATCATTGCCATGGCCACCGACCTGGATACCAAGACGCCTCAGGTGGAGATCAACGCCCGCCTGATCGATCTTGACTCCAGGGCCACGCGCGAACTCGGCGTCAACTGGGCGGTTTCCAATCCCCAGTCCGGCGGAGTCGATCCCGTCACCGGTGTGCTCAACTTCAATAAGCTTGGCATCGACAACCCCATCCAGAACCCTGCCGCCAACATGACTGTCGGTCTGGTCGAGGATTGGGGAACGGTGATGGCGAAGGTCGAAGCCCTCGAGGCCACGAACAAGGCCCATCTGATCAGTAATCCGATCATCACCACCACGGACAACCGCGAAGCGAGAATCCTGGTGGGTCAGAAGGTCCCCCTGATCGTCTCCGATGAAGCCGGTAACGCCATTACCCAGCTGACCACCGTTGGTATCATGCTGTCGGTCACGCCTCATATCAACAAGGACAACCAGATAACCCTGGACGTCCACAACGAGGTCAGCGACCTGTCCAGCCAGGCCACCGTGCAGGGTGGTATCATCATCAACACCAGTGAAGCCGATACGCGGGTTCTGGTGGAGAACGGTGAAACAGCCATCATCGCGGGCCTGATTCGGTCGATCGACGGCAAACAGCAAAGCGGTGTTCCCCTGCTGATGGATATCCCCCTGTTGGGTGGTCTGTTCAAGCATACGATCAACACCAAGGTGAGTCGGGAACTGGTCATTTTCGTGACCCCGACGATCGTCAACTCCGAATACATGAAGCGGGACCAGATCACCGAGGATTCCGAGATCAATTACGATCCCGCGAAAATCTCGAACATCGAATTGAACTAGTCCTCCGCGACAACAGGTTTTCCGAAACCGGCCCCCCGGGATTGTACCCCGGGGGGCTTTGTATTAGGATGGGGGCATGTGGACCTCATTCATAGGCTTCATGGCCAGCGGAAAATCGACCCTTGCCCGCCGGCTCCAGGCAACCACCAACCGTCCGGCCGTCTTTCTCGACGATGTCATCGCCGAGAGAGCCGGCTGTTCCATTGCCGAGATATTCGCCACCGCCGGCGAAGCGGATTTCCGGGAACAGGAACTGGCGGCCCTGCGCGGGCTGGATCCGTCCCGGAATCTGGTGATGGACACCGGCGGCGGAATCGTCCACACGACCCCCGCCGTGGAGTTGTTGCGCTCCCGGGGGGTGGTCATCTGGCTGGATGCTTCCTGGGACGTGATTCGATCACGTCTGAAGGCCGAGACCCCTGGCCAACGTCCTTTGATCGATATCCTGGGCTGGGCGGGCCTGGAGGAACTCTTCCGCCGGCGTAGGCCACTTTATGCCGCGGCGGCGGATTTTCGCCTGCGAAGCGGGGATCTGGATGGGGAGCAACTTGTGCGGGTCTCCAGGCTGCGCAGCCTGATCTGGGAACGCCGGCGGGACGGAGAGGCGCGATGAGGGTCATTGCCGGGATGTGGAAAGGCCGTCGTCTGAAATCTCCCTCCGGGGATGAAGTCAGGCCGACCACCGACCGCGTCAAGGAAGCCCTTTTCAATATTCTGGGCCCGGATGTAAGGGACTGCCTGTTCCTGGATCTTTGCTGCGGGGCGGGCGGACTGGGAATAGAAGCTCTCAGCAGGGGCGCCGCCGGAGCTGTTTTCATTGATCTGTCCCGAAAGAGCCTGGCGTTGGTCCGCGATAACCTGGATTCCTGCGGTGTTGAACGGGAAGTCGCTAAACTGATCTGCACCGATGCGGTCGCCTGGCTGAACCGCTGGACACCCGGCAGGGATTCGGGGCGATGGATCCTCGTGGCGGATCCGCCCTACCGCAGCGGAGCCGCCGGGGCTATCATGAAGGAACTGGAGAGGTTGGCGGATGACCCCGGGTTCCTGGGGGGAATCATTGAACACGGGTCCCGCACACCGGATCTGCCTGCGCCAACGGAGGAGCGGCTTACCTGGCAGACCCGCCGCTACGGGGAGAGTTACCTGGCCGTGGCCCGTGTGATGGCGGCCGGCCCACAAGAAGGAGAGTGACCGTGGAGCGACATGTGCTGTACCCGGGATCTTTCGACCCGGTTACGTTGGGCCACATCGACATCATCAAGAGGGCCTTGAAGCTCTTCGACAAGGTGACAGTCGTGGTGGTCAAGGTGGGCAAGGCCGATTTGCTGGAAATCGACGAACGTGTCGACCTTTTCCGTAAATCCGTCCAGGGGCTTGGCAAAGTGGAAGTCTTTCCCTTCGACGGACTGCTTGTGGACGAGGTGTCCAGGCGGGGAGCCGATGCGGTCATCCGTGGTATCCGGACGCAGGGAGACTACGAACACGAGTGGAGCCTGGCCGGGATCAACGCCCTGCTGGCGGCGGACATCGAGTATATCTACCTGCTGGCCCGTCCTGATATGGCGGCTGTCAGCAGCACCCTGGTGCGGGATGTCATCCGTCACGGCGGTCCGCTGGAAAAGCTGGTGCCCGCCCCGGTGGTCAAGGCCCTGGCCGGCCGAAAATTTTGACGTTTTCCGATTGACCGTAAACCACGATAGGCACTTTCCGGAGGATTGAGTCCGTGTTTCTGGATATCGCTACCATCAAGCTGGAGTCAGGCAAGGGAGGAGACGGCTGCGTCTCGACCCGTCGCGAGAAGTATATGCCGCGCGGTGGACCCGACGGTGGCAACGGGGGAACCGGTGGGTCGGTCTGGTTGCAGGCGACGGATGAAATGTCGACCCTGCTGGATTTCCGCTACAGGCGGAAGTACAAGGCCGCGCCCGGCAAAGCCGGTGGTGGAAACCGTCGCACGGGACCAGATGGAGAGGATATCACCCTGCTCATCCCCTGTGGAACGGCCATCTTCAACGAGGCCGACGATACAATGCTCGGAGATCTTCTGGAAAACGGCCAGAAGCTTCTTTTGGCCGCCGGTGGTCGCGGAGGCAAGGGAAACTGGGAATTCCGCAATCCTCGCAACCAGACTCCCATGCATGCCCAATCGGGCCGGGAGGGCAAACAGGTCACCATCCGGCTGGAGTTGAAACTCATTGCCGACATCGGCCTGGTGGGGGAACCCAACGCGGGCAAAAGCACCCTGCTTTCCGTTGTGACATCGGCCCGGCCCAAGGTTGCCGACTATCCCTTTACCACCCTTGTGCCCAATCTGGGAATCGTCGACCTGGGCGATTTCAATAGCTGCACCCTGGCCGATATTCCCGGCCTTATCGAAGGCGCGGCAGAGGGCAAGGGGCTCGGTCACGAATTTCTTCGGCATGTTGAACGGACGCGGGCCCTGCTCTTGCTGGTGGATCCATCCCTGGAGTCCCCTCGCCGGGCCCTGGATGTTCTGCGGGCGGAGTTGAAACGTCATGGCCGCCGGCTGGCGGATTTGCCCTATGCGGTCCTGGTCACGAAACAGGATCTGCTGGATGAAGCAGCCGCGGCCGAAGCCTTGGACATGGTCCGTGAATGGGCCAGTGACAATGGGGCCCTCGAGGTCTTGCCCATTTCTTCAGCCACAGGCCAGGGAATAGGGGAGGTGAAAAAGCTCCTTTTGAGGCTTTACCGTAGCAATTCTCCGGAAAGTGCTGATTAGAAACCAATTGGAAGTCCTCCCGGGCTGGAATTAAGCATTGGTCACACCCCGAACCAGCGTGCATCTTCCGCGTCCGGAGGATCACCATCTCAAGCCCGATCATCCCCTCTGGCCCAAACTTTGGCGCCAAATCAATGATCCGCCTGCGGAAATCCATGTTCAAGGCAACCCTGCGGTCCTGAATGAACCCTGCATTGCCATTGTCGGCACCCGTAGGGCCACTTCCAGGGGCTTGGCGGTCGCCAGGGCCATCGCCGCGGAATTGGCCGCCCATGGATGGGTCATCGTCAGCGGCCTGGCGTTGGGAATCGATGGTGAAGCCCATCGTGGCGCCCTTGCCGTTCAGGGCCGGAGCGTGGGGATCATGGCCACCGGGATCGACAGGATGTATCCCAGCGCCCACCGCAACTTGCGTGGAAAACTGGCGGTGGATGGCTGCTGCTTGACGGAATATTCCCCGGGTACGCCTCCCCTGCAGTACCATTTTCCCCAGCGCAACCGTTTGATTGCGGGCCTGACCAGGGGGGTGATCGTAGTGGAGGCTCCAAAGAAAAGCGGTGCGATGCTGACCGCAATGCTGGCCCTGGACTACAATCGCGAGGTCTTCGCGGTGCCCGGACCCGTGGACCTGGACACCAGCCGCGGTTGTCACCACCTTCTGCGCGAAGGGGCCCATTTGCTGGAAAGTGTCGACGACGTCACCCGGGTTCTGGGCCGACCCGACCCCCTGCGGGAAATGAAGACGAATATCCCGGAACCGATCCACCACAGCGCCGCGCGTTGGATCATGGACCGTCTCGATCTTGAAGGAGTCTCGCGCGACAGTCTCAGGGAACGTTGGCCTGGCACCGAGGAATCCTGGCAGGAAGGCCTGCTGGCCCTGGAACTGGCCGGGCTGATCCGGAGGTTGCCCGGGGGCCGACTTGCCCGTAGAATCTGGTCAGGTTGATTGTTTGCCCGTTTCCATTTGGAGTTTCACGATGACTTCCCGGCCCCGGCAACTGATTGATTTCAGTCTGCTGTATCTCCTGTTCCTGCTGGCCCGGCCGTTGCCCCGGGGCTTCATGCTGGCCATCGGCAGAGGTATCGGCACCTTTGTCTGGAAGGTGGTCGGATTCCGGCGCAAGGTCGTTCTGGATAATCTGCGCCACGCGTTCGGCAGGGAAATGGATGAACCGGAGTTGAGGGATCTGGCCCATGCCTTCTACCGCAACCTCGGCATGACACTGATGGAGTTCCTGGCATTTCCCGGAATGAAGGAAGCTGATTTTGTCGAACTGGTGGCCATGAATGGCAAGGAGCAATTTACCCGTTTGGTGGATGAAGGAGGGGGAGCCCTGCTGGTTTCCGGTCATTTCGGCAATTGGGAAATGATGGGCGCCAGGGTGGCGGCTGAAGGGCAGAAGGTCAGTTTCATCGTCAAGGAGCAGACCAATTCCCGGGTGGACCGCATCCAGAATGATATCCGGCACCGGGCCGGGATCGGAACCATTCGCGCCGGTGGCTCTTCGATCAGGGAAATGATCAAGGCGCTGCGCCGGAAGGAACTGATCGGTCTGGTCGGAGACCAGGATGCGGGACCCGAAGGCTATTTCACCGAGTTCATGGGCCGTCAGGCCTCGGTGTTCAAGGGCACCGCCTATTTTGCCTGGAAGCTCAAGGTCCCCATCATCACGGGTTTCATTTTCCGGCAGCCGGACGGGAGCCACGTAATGGAGATCGATCCCCCGTTTGCCGCCGAGCCTGAATGGGACGAGGAAACGGCTGTGGCCCGTTTGACGGAGATCCATGTCCAGCGCCTGGAAGCGGCCATCCGCAAGGCGCCCGAGCAATACTTCTGGCTGCACCGCCGCTGGAAGACCAGGCCACCCGGAGAATAAACCGAACGGCAGTCATCTAGCTGTTATGGAACCCGATATTCTGACTGGCGTCGGGTTGGCCGGCCAATTTGATTTCCCCGTGGTTTCCTTCAAAACGCTCGATGTTCACCGCGAGGGATTTCGCCAGGGCTTTGGCCGACTGCGGGGTCATGATGATCCTTGCGTGGACCTTGCTCTTTGGCATTCCGGGAACCAGTCGGGCGAAATCGAGTATGAATTCTGCCGGACTGTGGGAGATGAGGGTCAGGTTCGAGTAGATTCCTTCGGCTTCCTTTTCACCCAGGTCCAGGGTGATGCGCTGCTGGGGGGGCTTGTTTTCCATGGGATCTCCTTGGTCGAATTGACACCCGGGACCGGGGGTGATAGCTTCCTTCGCGTGGTCCATGTCGGCCGCTGATCGCCAGTCCCGGCGTTACCATACACTACCCAACAAAGAAGGGGCCATGAGCCCGAAATACAAGGACATCATTGACGGTTTGTCCGGCCGCCGGTTGGCTGTAATCGGCGACAGCATGCTCGACCGCTTCCTGTGGGGGCGGGTCGACCGCATCAGCCCGGAAGCTCCCGTCCCCGTGGTTCGCCTCGAAAGCGAGACCACCAAACTCGGTGGCGCGGCCAACGTGGCGGCCAACATCTGTGCCCTGGGGGCCCAGGCTGTCCTGTTCGGATTGTGCGGCAAGGACGAAGCCGCCGGGCAATTGAAGAAGCTGCTTGCCGAGTGTGGCATCGATCCGGCCGGTTTGGTCGAGACCCAGGACCGTCCGACCACCATCAAGACCCGCATCCTGGCTCACAACCAGCAGGTGGTCCGAACCGATAGGGAAGACGATCGACCGGTGGACGGTGATATCGTCGAGACGCTGGTTTCCCGGTTGGCCGGGTTGGGCCCTTTCGACGGGTTTGTCCTGAGCGATTACGGCAAGGGCCTGTTGACCGACGAAGCCTTGACCGCCTTCATCACCGCCGGCCGGGCCATGGGGATTCCCCTGGTTGTCGATCCCAAGAAGGGGGACTACAGCCAGTACCGGGGAGTGACTTCGTTGACGCCGAATCAGAAAGAGGCCGAACAGTCGTGCGCCATGACCATCACCGATGGGGTCAGCCTCAGATCCGCCGGCGCCAAGCTGCTCAAACGCACTGACGCGGAAGCCGTTCTGATCACCCGGGGGGAACACGGGATGGCCCTGTTCCAAAAGGATGGCGCGGAACACCACCTGGAGACCGAGGCCACTACCGTCTACGATGTGACTGGAGCGGGGGACACGGTCATCGCCGTTTACACAACGGCCCTGTCAGGGGGCGCGTCTTTTGCCGAGGCCGCCGATCTGGCCAATCACGCAGCCGGGCTTGCCGTCCGCGAACTGGGGACCGCCACTGTGACATCAGCCCAGCTGATTGCCGCCCTGAATGAAAAGGAACAGGGCTGATGGTGGAATTCTCACGCGGAGAAGTGTTGACCCGTGAGCGGTTGCGCCACTGGGGGGAGGCCGTGCACGCCGCCGGCCGCACCATCGCCTTCACCAATGGGTGTTTTGATCTCATTCACAGCGGCCATCTTGCCAGCCTCATGCAGGCAGCGGAAAACGCCGACGAACTAGTCGTGGGCCTCAATAGCGATGCATCCGTCCTGCTTCTCAAGGGCCCAGGACGCCCCCTCCTGCCCGAGGCTGACCGCGCCGCGTTGATTGCCGCCTTGCGGCCTGTTTCCGCGGTCACTATTTTTGCCGAGCCGACACCGCTGGAGACAATTCTCCAGCTCAGGCCCGACGTGCTCGTCAAGGGGTCCGAGTACAACGAAGAGGACATCGTGGGAGCTCCGGAAGTCAAATCCTGGGGCGGCCGCGTCGTTCGCGTGCCGATGGTGCCCGGCTGGTCGACCTCGCAGATCATCGAAGCGGTCAGGCAACTGCCCTGATCGGTCCGGTGGTTCTCCCAGTCAAATAGAGCCCAACCGGGCTTCCAAGGAGTCGTCATGAGCAGGATCAAGGTCATTATCCTCGGCGCGGCAGGCCGTGATTTCCACAACTTCAATTGTGTCTACAGGGAAAACGATACCTATGAAGTGGTGGCTTTCACCGCCACCCAGATTCCCGATATCGATGGCAGGAAGTATCCCGCCGAACTGGCCGGTGATCTGTACCCCGGGGGGATTCCCATCGAGGATGAAAAAGACCTGATCGCCCTGTTGGGCCAGTACAATCCGGACATGTGCGTCATGTCCTACAGCGACCGTTCCTACCAGCAGGTGATGAGCCTGGCGTCGATCGTCAACGCCGCGGGCGTCGATTTCATGATGCTGGGCGAACGGGAAAACCAGATCAAGAGCACCAAGCCCGTGATCAGCGTGGGCGCCGTGCGGACCGGCTGCGGCAAAAGCCAGACCAGTCGGCGTATCTGCGAAATCCTCAGGGCCGCCGGCAAGAAGGTCGTGGCCATCCGCCACCCGATGCCCTACGGCGACCTGGTTGCCCAGAAGGTCCAGCGCTTCGCTGAAATCGCGGATCTGGAAAAACACAAGTGCACCATCGAGGAGATGGAGGAGTACGAACCCCACATCATGGCCGGCGGCGTGATCTACTCAGGCGTCGACTACGAAGCCATCTTGCGTGAGGCCGAGAAGGAAGCGGACATCATCCTGTGGGACGGCGGGAATAATGACACCCCGTTCTACCAGAGCGATCTCCATATCGTGGTGGCGGACCCGCACCGGCCCGGCCACGAGATGACCTATTTCCCCAGCGAGACCAACGTGCGCCTCGCCGACGTCGTGATCATCAACAAGGTCGTGGAGGCCGAGTTCGAGAACATCGAACTGGTGCGCGACAACATCCGGGAAATCAATCCCGACGCCGTGATCATCGACGCGGCCAGCCCGCTGACCCTCGAAGGGGACGTGGACCTGGCCGGCAAGAAGGTCCTGGTCGTCGAAGACGGTCCGACCCTGACCCACGGTGACATGACTTACGGAGCCGGAGTGGTGGCGGCCATGCGCATGGGCGCCGAAGAGCTGGTGGATCCGCGGCCCTGGGCCACCGGAAAACTGAAGGAAACCTTCGAACTCTATCCGGATATCGGCACTCTCCTGCCCGCCATGGGTTACGGGGACGAACAGATCGCCGATCTGGAGAAGACCATCAACGCCGTTGAATGCGACGCCGTGGTGATCGGTACTCCCATCGACCTGAGCCGGATCGTCAAGATCGACAAACCCACCGTTCGGGTTTCATACGAACTCCAGGAGATCGGCACACCGAACCTGGAACAATTGCTGGCCAAATTCATCGGCTAGCGGAATAGCATGTTGGCCGGCCGCGCGGGGCGCGGCCGGCCGGCACACATTTCGGGAGGAAATACGTGAATATCCACGAATATCAAGGCAAGGAGATCTTCACCGGTTTTGGTCTGCCGGTTCCCGGGGGAACCGCGGTCCAGTCGGTGGACGATGCCGTGGCCAGCGCAGAGGAATACGGCCTGCCCGTCATGGTAAAGTCCCAGGTCCTCATTGGGGGCCGGGGCAAGGCCGGTGGCGTCAAATTCTGTGAAACCATCGAGGACGTTAAGAAAAACGCCACCAACATCCTGGGGATGGACATCAAGGGGCACACCGTGCGCACCCTCCTGATCACCCCCGCCGTCGACATCGACACCGAGCTCTACATCGGTATGTTGATTGATCGCAATACCAAGCGTGTCATGCTGATGGCCAGCGCCGAGGGCGGCATCGATATCGAGACTGTGGCCAAGGACACGCCCGAGCTCATCTTCAAGCAGATCATCGACCCACGTTTCGGGCTGCTCGACCACGAGGCCATGGACATGGGCATGCGCCTGTGTCCGGACGACATCAAGAGGGCGCGCCAGCTGGCCTCGGCCATGCAGAAGCTCTACGTGGCTTTCATCGAATCCGACGCCAGCATGGCGGAGATCAATCCCTGGATCTTCACTACCGAGGGCGTCGGCCATGCCATTGACGCCAAGGTCAGCCTGGACGACAACGCCATGTACCGGCATCCCGGTTACGAGGCCCTGCGGGATCTGGAAGCCGAGGATCCCAGCGAACGCGCGGCCCGCGAAGCCGGCTTGAGCTTTGTGAAGCTGTCCGGCAACGTGGGCTGCCTAGTGAACGGCGCGGGCCTGGCCATGGCCACCATGGACCTGGTCAAGTACTACGGCGGGCAGCCGGCGAACTTCCTGGATATCGGCGGCAGCTCGAATCCGGAGAAGGTCGTCAACGCTTTGAACATCATCCTGGCCGACAAGGAAGTGAAGGCCATCCTGTTCAATATCTTCGGGGGCATCACCCGGTGCGACGATGTGGCCAACGGCATCATCGCGGCCACCAAGTCCATGGATATCGACGTTCCCATCGTCGTGCGCCTCACTGGCACCAATGAAGCTGAAGGCCGCGCCCTGTTGGCCAAAACCGACCTGGTCACTGCTGATACAATGGATGAAGTGGTCAAGAAAGCAATTGAGCTGGCAGGCTGAAGCTCCTGGAATTGAGTTATTTACGGCGTCAGTGACGCCAGACGAGGAGATTTTTAACATGGCGATTTTTGTCGACGACTCAACCAAGGTTGTCGTTCAGGGGATCACCGGCCGGGATGGCGGATTTCA
>Ga0164313_10005979_pt1 | contig 10757 bp, 7 predicted proteins | sample GuaBasSedimGuay4_FD_113735 | JGI IMG/M metagenome (GOLD analysis project Ga0164313, IMG submission 113735) | Subseafloor sediment microbial communities from Guaymas Basin, Gulf of California, Mexico - Guay4, Core 4569-4, 0-3 cm | ecosystem: Environmental > Aquatic > Marine > Hydrothermal vents >...
ATAGCCGGTTGGGTTCTTTCGAGGAACATGAAAGAAGAGCACAACCGGGGCTCCTCTGAAGATCATGTCCTCTCCAGCTCTTAACCGTTCGATATATTCCGACATTCCTGTGATCTTCCCGATAACATGAAGAAGACCTGTGAAATGCAGGATCTTTAGCATTTTCTGCACAGGTTTTAAAAGCCTGCCGACAGCCTCGGATCCGCTGACCACTCGAACGGTGATACCCTGTTTATTCACGCCGGTGGGGGATTGAGAGAGAACCGAGATTAGCGTATCTATCTCGTCTTCCGATGGTATTTTATCTGAGTAGAATCGAATGGATCTTCTTGTTTCAAGAAGTGACATGTACTGCTGCGGTGTGACTGCATTCACAGGAAGAGGTTCCAATCCGAATGCATTCGCAGGACAGAATATTCCGCAGTGACCGCAGCCGATACAGAGAGAACTGCTGAAAACAGGATATCCATCGCGCATTTGTACCGCATGCGAAGGGCAGACCCGGGTACAGGTGCCGCAGCTTGTGCACTCATTCCTGCTGAACTTCTCCTCAGGGCAGAATGTCAATGTCCACCTCACCCGTTATAAGACCCGGCTGCACAAGAACTACACCGGGAAACGTCCCGTAAGGCTCCATAGGACCCCATGTACCAGAGGCGTCCCTGTCAACGAAAGCCGCAACGGTATAACGCCCAGCAGGTATGCCGCTGACCTGATAATCACCCAGCCTGACCGCAGCGTAAGTTACTGCAGCGTCTCCTCCTCCTCCTGTTCTGCTTATCTGAAGCGTCAATGAAGGGGATACAGAGCCTCTAATCCTGCCGCTTATAGAACCGGGCTCATCTCCCCAGTATGGCGAGAATACCCATCCGAACGGCATTCTGAGCGTATCACCCCATAGTGTTGAAAGACCGGGAAGGAGTTCAAGCCTGTACTGCTGTTCACCAATGAGCTGATGATCTGGATAGAACTCAAAAGATCTTCCATCAACCGCTGTTAAAGCTCCGGGAACCAGCATGCTGTCAGCAACGCTTCTAAGTCTGAATCTCGCAGCAAGTGAATCTGTATCTATCCAGTAATTGAACGAAATCATGTAGGGGCCGGCAGGGTCGGTGTTATCCGACCCCGGAGCAGGATAGTACGAGCGTATTCTGAGGCTGTCCGCAGGAATCGAATCGATACCGAAGAACTCAAGTGAATCAGATGGTGAAGAGTTGAACATAAGATCTTCTATACCTTTAACATAAGCTGTATTCAGTGCATCGGGGATTTTCCATGTATCAAGCATTACCGTGGTTCCCGAGTACCCTCCGGGCAGCCAGAACCCGTTAACTGGTATCTCGTCTCCCAGGCTGTCCTGCAGAACCACCTCTCCTCTGCTGAATGATTCGCAGGATACCTCCTCGTTGAAGAGGAGCTGTAAATGGTAGCTGTCGATGGCTGTTACATCGGTGAGGATGGGACCTGCGGTATCCACAACGGTCAGCGTGAAATTAACTCTCATGCTGTCATTTTCCATAAGTGTGATCGAGGTATCGATACCGGCTTCCTGCTGGGAATTCCACTGGAACGACCTGTCCGGGTCTTCGTAACAGAGCAGACTGTAATCCCCCGGATCAAGCCACTTCATCCATGCAGTACCGCTTGTATCCGGGACAGTCCTCCGGACAAGAACCGAGTCTCTGTACAATTCCACCAGTGTAATCGAAGAGAGACTCCCTCCTCCCTGTCTGACCATTGAGACCCCAAGCTCTCCGGTGGGAAGAGAATCAGCGGAGCTGTATACAAGATCATTCGAAATTCCCACCTGATTACCACGTCTGTCCCTGATCTCCTTCGGCAGGTGAATTACAAGTAGCTCCTGTTCGGGGACTGTTAATAGCTCGATCTCAATTCTAGAACCGTTTACATGAAGTTTGTATTCAACTGTAGGATAAATAAATACAGCAACAGATGCTTCATCCAGCCTTTCAGTCCATTCGACACTTATAGTTCTGAGATCTGTGCAGCCGGGGCCCGGAGTCGGAAAGATGGAAAGTATCTCAGGAGGAGTTTCGTCCACAGGTCCTCCGCCGGGCGGCGCCATTTTCGCACAGGAAATCAGAATAAGAATAAAGAACAGGACTGTCCCGTATCTCACTTGACAACTCCAGTCCGGGATTTCTTTCGGATCGCGCCGGCTTTTCTGTAGAACGCGGATGCCTCGGTATCCCTCTTAAGCTTTTCGAGGACTATGGCAAGTTCCACCAGGTAATCCGGTTCATCGGGAAGCATTTCAAGGGCAGATCTCAGCGCATTTTCCGCTGAAGCGGGATCTCCCAGGAGGTTTTTGCACCTGCCGAGATAGAAATACGCCGGTGCATAATACGGGTTTGATTCTATCACTCCTTCAAGGATTTCCACAGCTGCACCGTAAAGACCGGTTCGAAGTTTAAATATCCCGCTCAGAAACTCCATATCGATCCCGCTGACACCTCTTTTTTCAAATTCCTTTTCCCGCTCGCTTCCGCTGAATTTCAGATACTGCATCAGCTCTGATGTGTAAGACGATAGAACAACAGCGTTTGCAGTGCCTTCATCGATCAGTTCTTCGTAATCATCCTGAAGGAGTATCTCCACCTCATCCTCCGGAACTGGAGCATCCATAAGATCCTCTATATCTGCCGGCAGCTCATTATCATCCTCATCAGCTTTCTCTTTCTCATCGGCAAAGAGAGCCATCTGTCTTCCGGTAAGTTTTCCCTTTATAAGATGATCGAACATGTTCTTCTGAGTCCCTTTATCAGGTATCCGGACTATAGGCCTTAGCTGGAACTCGCTGATATCGTCTGTCAGGAGGAGTTTCCGGCGCATTTCACGAGGCAGCTTGAGAAGGTTGAGTATCTGAGTGATCCTTGCCCTTGAATACCCGAGAAGTTCTGAAAGCCTGCTTCTGTTTTCAGATAATCCATTGCGAAGAAGGGCATCGAACAGCAGTGCTTCCTCCGTGCAGTTCCTGACCGATTCGTGAGCCAGGGATATGTGTACACCGCTTCGTACTACCAGTGCTCTTATAGTGAACAGCCCTCTGGCTTGAGCTTTCCAGAAACTCCTGTGATGAGCCAGCAGACTGTATCCTCTGGATTCTGTATCTTCATCATCCCGGGACACTTCCTCAATAAGGACCGGAGGTACATTGGGTTCCTTCTGATGAAGTTCAGGATCCCATTCATCGGGCGGATCGATGAAATCGATATCCTCAATTTTTACTTCCTCCAGAAGCATATGCTCGAGTATTTCTCCCGATTCCCTCTTCTTCTCCATTTAAAATCCCCCTTCACCGAATAATGATTCTTCTATCATGTCCTGGTTATCTTCAACCCAGGAAATACCATCAATCCTTCCGAACATGTTCTTCTGCTTTCGTGCCAGGTGCCAGGTACTTGCAGAAATAGCATCTGTAGTCTCTTCAATGGAGGCGATTCTGCCATCCAGAAAATCAAGCACTTCCCTGTATCCAATAGTTCCACCGAGAACGCTTTCTCTCCCCCAGCCCGCACTCAGAAGGGATTGGACTTCATCTATCAATCCCAGATCTATCATTACCGAAACCCTGGATCTGATTCTCCTGCGATGCTCCTCCCGGGGCAAATCGATACCGACTATTCTGAACATCTTTCTGAGCTTCGGGTCTCCACCCTTTCTGAGCGCTGCAGGCAGTGAACCTGTTAATGCGTATAGCTCCAGAGCTCTGATCTGTCTTCGGATATCACCACAGCCGGTAGCGAAAGCGGTGGGGGGATCAAGCCCCCTGAGCATTCGATACAGAACTCCGGGAACTTCCCGTTCAAGTGTTTCCAGGCCTTCCCTGACTCCGCTGCACCGGGAAGGCATCGGATCAATGCCTCCGGTAAGAGCAAGCAGGTACAGGGCTGTTCCACCGGCAATCACTGGAATTGAATCTCTGCTTCTTATCTCGGAGATCAGCCGCAGTGCTTCTCTTGCGAACATCCCTGCTGAAAATGTTTCATCAGGGTTAATAATATCGATAAGATGATGAGGAAGTATGCACTGCTCTTGCGATGAAGGTTTCGCTGTTCCGATATCCAGTCCCCTGTAAACCTGTCTGGAATCGGCGCTTACAATCTCTATATCGTATTTCTGCTTCAACTTGAATAGCACTCCGGTCTTCCCTGAGGCGGTACACCCGGTAAGAACGGGAACTGGTTCAGTGTTCAGATTATCGTCCAAATTTCTCACCAAGCTCGTCGAAGGAGATTTCTATCAGCGTTGGTCTTCCATGCGGGCAATGGAACGGATCCGACGTGGAAAACAGCTGATCTATGAGATGCCTTGTCTCAAGAGGTGAAAGCGGATCACCGAATTTTACGGCGCCGGCGCAGGCAGCGGCTGCGGCCACTTTTTCACGAATGGGCATATCTTCATTCTGTGGATCCTGAAGGGACCTGAGTATTTCCCTCAGTGCTCCGATTCCGTGGAAGGTTCCCGGAGGAACAGCGGTAAGGATCAGTGTTTCCCCGTCTATGTGAAACTCGAATCCCGATCTGTTAAGGACAGCTCTGTAATCATCCAGCTGCTCGCGTTCGGGGGCATCAAGCCTTATATGCTCCGGAAGAAGGAGTTTCTGCTGTCCGGATTCCGAATCACTGTTCATGGAGTTCAGTACGGTTTCAAACAGTATCCTTTCGTGGGCTGCGTGCTGATCTATAAGAACGATACCCTTGTCAGTGGATGTAACGAGGTACGATTTGCCTATCTGCACGATTGGAAATTCCTGTTGCGACACCCCTGAAGCATCGACTGCAGCTGGAGCCTGTACCGAAAGAGCGGCATTAAAAAGGTCTTCTGTGTATATCCTTCTATCGGTACCGCTTCGGGGAATGCCGATAGATCCGATTGTACCGCTCGCCAGTGTCATTCCGCTTTTTCTTGCTGATGGAAGCTCGCCAAGGGCGGCTTCAACTGCCCCCCGTATCGATGAAGGTTTCCTGAATCTTACTTCACGCTTCTGAGGATGGACATTAACATCAACTTCATCTGCCGGTACGGATACACTGCAGAAAAGAAGCGGATAACCCGCCGGCCCTGAGAGAGCTGCATCAATAGGACCGCCGATCATCCCGGCATAGACCATTCTGCCGTTTACCAGGATATACTGATGACTTTTCCTGTTCCAGCGGTTGTCGGGAAACCAGATAAGAGTAACGGATGTTCCCCCGGACTCCCCTTCGGACTTAACGTACCTGCTGTCCTGCGGGAGACCGTATCTTGAGCGCAGCCGCTCGGGAATGGATTGACCTGCCGGAAGATGAAAGAGTTCTTTTCCATTATGCAGTAATCTGAAGGAAATCTCTCCCCTGCCAAGAGCGGATCCGGTAATGTATTTCTCCGCCCAGGAGAGTTCGGTGGATTGTGTTCTTAAAAAACGCCTTCTTGCAGGCTGATTGTAAAAGAGTCCGGCAGCAGTTACTGTTGTACCCCTTGTTCTTGCAGCGGGAGAAACATCCCTGAGAACTCCGCCGTCCATCCGCATTTTAAAGCCATCAACGCCGCCTGAAGTAAGAATGGTGAAATGGCTGACAGCAGCGATGCTTGGCAGAGCTTCACCCCTGAACCCAAGTGTGGAAAGTGAGGAAAGATCTGAGCTGGAGGAGATTTTGCTTGTTGCGTGCCTCTGTACTGAAAGCAGAAGATCGTGTCTGTTCATACCCATACCGTTGTCCCGCACAACTATGGACTTTCTTCCACCCTCCTCAAGCTCAACGGTTATCTCTGTGGCACCGGCATCCAGAGCGTTCTCTATGAGTTCTTTCACAACAGATGCAGGCCTCTCCACCACCTCGCCCGCTGAGATCAGATTGATTACAGTATCTGGAAGAACACGAATCTGAGCCAATGTATCCCTTTCGGAAAATGGTGCCGGGAGAGGGACTTGAACCCTCACGCCCAAAAAGAGCAACGGATTTTAAGTCCGTTGTGTCTGCCAATTCCACCATCCCGGCATTTGTTAACGCAGAATATATCAAAGAGCGCCGGCCGCACAAAGGGATCACGGTATATCTGAACTATTTTCAGTGTTTATATGTTATATCTGAATATTAATACATTACAGCCTTCTACAGGTTCCCATGTATCGTAACCCCTCTCGAAAGCTCTTTCAATAACCTTTATACCTGATTCATGGAGAACTATGCATGAATGTGAATCACCTGCACTCGATGCTGCCGCTTCCGCTCCATCAAGAAAACTGTCCGGGTAGTCTTCCGCGCCCCGGAGCGGAGTAGTTTCATTGGAATTTCTCTCTCTCAGAAACAGGACGTCCCCTCTCCTCCACGTATCACATCGCTGCAGTGCCCATTCGATGCCGCCGCGGCATAGTCTCGGGTACTTCCAGCCGCAGGGAATGTGCCCCCGAAGAAACATGAAATCTGCGTCTGAAGGTTCGATTCTCTCGTTCAGCGCGGTCGAATCGATACCTTCCCGGTTCATAAGCATGAAACGGTTCACAACTCTGAAGCCCTGGGATACTGAGATATGTATACTTTCAGCATTCTTGAAGTAAGTTGAGAATTCCATGCACTTCGCTTTGCCGCTGCCTATGATCTTCTTCCCCGTCCCGAACGAAGCATCTGCAAGCTGCCTTCCGTATCCGCAGTTCCGGTAATCCTTATGTACGCGAAGCGCCTCCATCCACAGGACCCCTTCGGGCATTGCAGATAATCTGAAAGTTCCCACAACCTTTCCATCAAGCTCACCGGCATAAAGGCTGGAATCCCTTATCCATCTACGTGCTTTTTTCTCAAGGTAATCGTCTCCATCCCACGTGGTGCGGGATATAGCTGCTATATCCTCAATGTCATCCATGATCGCGATTCTTATGTTTAATTCCGACATATCCCCCCCTGATAAGGCAATATTTCTGTTATTCAGTATATTACAGCAATGCAGAGCCTGGGTAAGCCGGGCTTCTTTGTTGAATAATCATAAATAGATGGAACGGAAGTATAGAATTGTCAAGGAAGTATTCACTCAGTCATCTCCGGAATATCGGGATACTGGCGCACATCGATGCGGGTAAAACGACAGTATCGGAAAGGATATTGTACTATACCGGTAAGTTACACAGAATGGGTGAAGTCCACGACGGGCAGGCCGTAATGGACTGGATGGCTCAGGAGCAGGAGCGCGGAATCACCATAACAAGCGCCGCAACAGCGACCGAATGGCGCGGTCACATGATAAACCTGATAGATACACCCGGACATGTTGATTTTACTGTAGAGGTAGAACGCAGCCTCAGGGTACTCGATGGTGTGATTGCTCTTTTCTGCGCAGTCGGCGGTGTTGAACCGCAATCGGAGACGGTCTGGAGACAGACCGAGAAGTATTCGGTACCAAGGATTGCCCTGGTTAACAAAATGGACAGGCTTGGAGCGGATTTCTACGGTGTTGTGGAGTCGATTCAGAAACAGCTTGGAGCCAATGCAGTACCGGTAGTAATACCGATAGGCTCGGAAGACAGCTTCCGGGGCATTGTGGACCTTGTAGACAATTGCGCTGTCTATTACGACAAAGCCGATCGCGGAATGTCATGGCATGAGGAACCTGTCCCCGATGATATGATCGAAAGAACGGAAAAATGCAGAAAGAATCTCATCGAAAAAGTAAGCGAAGTGGATGAGGAGCTTTTTGAGAAATTCTGCAATGGAGAAGATATCTCTTCAGATGAACTCAGTCTTGCAATAAGAAAGGCCACACATTCCCGCACAATCTGTCCTGTTCTGTGCAGCAGCGCATACAGGAATATGGGTGTTCAGAGGCTTCTGGATGCAGTAATTGCTTACCTTCCAAGCCCGCTTGACCTTCCGCCCATAAGCGGTCAATGCCTCGAAGGTAAACCTATCGAGCGTATCCCAAAAGATGATGGAAGACTTGCCGCACTTGCCTTCAAAGTCGTTACCGACCGGCATGTTGGAAAACTGGTTTATGTAAGGGTCTATTCCGGTACCCTTGAATCCGGTTCGTACGTCTATAATTCGTCCGAGAACAAGATGCAGAGAGCTGGAAGAATACTACGGATGCACGCTGACAAAAGGGAAGCGGTGGATGCCCTGTACACTGGCGAGATAGGCGCTGTCACGGGTCTCCCGAATACATCAACAGGCGACACACTCTGCTGCGAGGAAAACCCTATCGTCCTGGAAGCTATCGAGTTTCCAGCGCCAGTCCTGAGTGTAGCGGTCATGATCGAGAAAAAGGGTGAGCGGGATAAGCTTTCCCGTGCCCTCCAGAAGCTCTCAGAGGAGGATCCCACATTCATAGTTTCCACCGATCCGGACACATCAGAAACGATCATTTCGGGAATGGGTGAGCTCCATCTGGAGATTATCCTTGACAGGCTGAAAAGGGAGTTCGCTGTTGAAGTTACCACCTCCCCTCCGCGGGTAGCGTACCGGGAGACCATTACCTCCAGCGTCGATATCAACGAAAAACTCTCCAAGCAGACAGGCGGCAGGGGTCAGTACGCCCATGTCATCATGACTTTAAAGCCTATGCCAGCCGGTCATGGGTTCGAATTCCGGAATCAGGTAAAAGGTGGAAATATTCCCCGTGAATACATACCCGCGGTTGAAAAGGGAATCGTGGATGCGATGTCACGCGGAATAATGCTTGATTTCCCCGTGGTTGATATCAGAGTAACGCTTAAGGACGGCTCCTTCCACGAAGTGGACTCTTCGGAGATGGCTTTCCGGAAATGCGCCGAGTCAGCCTTCAAAAAAGCTTTCATGAGAGGAAATCCCCAGCTGCTTGAACCTGTTATGAGCGTTTCAGTTACGGTACCTGAAGATTATGCGGGCAACGTCACTGGTAATATATACGGGAAGCGCGGCAACATCACATCAATGGACCTTCAGGGAAACGCGCAAGTGGTGAAAGCCTTCATTCCCCTGTCAGAAATGTTCGGGTACGCAACTGATCTTCGGAACATGACCCAGGGAAGGGCAGGCTTCACAATGCACTTCGAGCATTACAAAGCGGTTCCGTTCTCAATTGCCGAAAAAATCCTGGAGGAACTCAGAAAAAGCTGATCTGCCAGGATCAAGCAGTCAGTGAAATAAGCCGGCTAGCGGTTTATATATATCCCAGATCGCGAAGGGTTTGAATCGTAGCTTCATCTGATGTTGCAAATCCTGGAAATCCGCGTTGAGGGGTCGCCCAGTAGAAAAGCACATCTTCAATCCCCGCAGAATCACCCGGGAGCGGAATCTGCTCAACCGGATCATTGACAAGATCGAAGGAAACGAAGTCCTGCATTTCATTCATCATGATGGTCTTTGAATGGTTGTAAACAGTCGAAGCCATCTGATCCCTCTCGGTCCATACGAAGTTTGATGTTCCGCTGGATGGGATCACCCTGTCTCCACCGGGACCACTCAGTATATCGATTCCATCGAAATAACTTGTACATTCCACACCTGCCCATGACAGCAGCGTAGGAAGCAGATCGAACTGACCTACGTATGTGGAATCGATCGTACCTCTCTCGATACCGGGACCTGACATTATAAGAGGTATCCAGAGTACTTCCTGAAAGAGGGTCTCACCATGCAATACCCAGTCATGCTCAAGAAACTCCTCCCCATGATCAGATATTACAACTATCAGGGTTTCATCTTCCAGACTGTTCTCCCTAACCCAGCTGAAAAGTCTGCTCAGATTATCATCCACCCAGCTGATCTCCCCATCGTACAGGTCTATCGCTATATCCCTGCTCCCTTTATTTAGAATCTCATCACCATGTATTTCCCAATCGAAATATTCAGTATCAGGGTCTTCCTGAAACGCAGTATTGTAAGGTTCTGGAGGACTATAGGGAGAATGTACATCGTAGAGGTGCATCATACAGAAAAATCGTTCATCCGAGTGTTCATCGAGCCAGATAATAAGAGAATCCACAGAAATACCTGCTCTTCCGGCGCCATCTTCATTGCAGGAGTACTGATCAAAACCGGCATCAAAGCCATAGACATCGCTTAGAATGGTGAAATTCGCTATACCACGCGTAGAAAATCCTGCCTCACTCAATAGTACAGGAAGAGAAGGAAGATCCTTGTCAAGTGTATATATAAGTTTTTGAATTTCTCCGCTTTCCGACATAATAGGCACCGGATTGAGAGTTCTGTGGGATCGGACGGAAAGACCTGTCCAGATGGTTGCATGTGCGGGGAGTGTCCAGGGAGCCTGAGCCTGGGCATTTGCCCACAATGTTCCTTCAGCAGCAAGGCTGTCAATTGCAGGAGACGTGTTGCGGTGATAGCCGTAGCAGGAAAGATGATCAGCCCGCAGAGTATCTATGATAATCAGTATGATATTCTGCTGAGGGTCAGTCTGGGAAAGGTTCTCCTCTGTCTCATCTTTAGAATCAGCACAGGCCATGATAGCCAACAATGAGAACATTACGATATATGATAATTTATTATATTTACTCACAATAGTATCCTCCGATTTGAGTCGACTTCCACTCTGCGTGATACATACCCATGATGGCATTCATCGCAAGGCAATGAAAGTTATAACAGACAACCAGGGGAAGTCAAGCAAATGATATCCTGTCCGTCCATGACATTTTAAGCATTACGAAGCGGTTAGCTCTCAATTGCTGAAAAGGTGTTGGAGAAACTCAGAAATAGCTGATCTGTCAGGACTGGTCGTTTATATGTATCCCAGATCGCGAAGGGTCTGAATCGTAGCTTCAT
>Ga0164313_10005981_pt1 | contig 10756 bp, 10 predicted proteins | sample GuaBasSedimGuay4_FD_113735 | JGI IMG/M metagenome (GOLD analysis project Ga0164313, IMG submission 113735) | Subseafloor sediment microbial communities from Guaymas Basin, Gulf of California, Mexico - Guay4, Core 4569-4, 0-3 cm | ecosystem: Environmental > Aquatic > Marine > Hydrothermal vents...
CTGGCGTGGAAGTTGGACCCGCGAATCGTCTTCGGACTGAGATCGGCGAGGCGACGTTCCAACCGAAGGACCTGCAGTGCTGAACAGTCATGTCACAACCCCGCCCATTTCCGAAGAGCCAGTTAAGCGGTTGCCGGTTGTCGGTCCCCGGTACCCCTAGAGTGCGGAATCGACGACCCAAGGAGTTCTTCATCGTGGAAAACCTGTTCGATCTCACAGGCAAGGTCGCCCTCGTGACGGGTGGCAACAACGGCATAGGCCTTGCAATGGCAAGCGCCCTGGGCCAGGCAGGCGCTGGTGTCGCTATCTGGGGGAGGACCGAATCCCGCAACTCGGATGCCGCCGATGTGATCGCCTCACACGGAGGGGAGGTGCTCGCTTTGGCCGTGGACGTCGCGAACGAAGCAGAGGTCGTCGATGCATTCGCCGCCACAGTCGATGCACTGGGTCACGTCGACACCGTGTTCGCCAACGCAGGAGTTGGATCGGGAGTCACGCGATTTGAGGACATGACGACTGAGGAGTGGAGGTACGTCTTTGCTGTGAACATGGAGGGTGTGTTCTGGACCTTCCGCGAGGCCGTCAAACACATGAAGCCTCGCGGTTCGGGGTCTCTTGTTGTTACTTCGTCCGTGTCTGCAGACATCGGATTCCCGAGGGGGGAGCACTACGCGGCAACGAAGGCTGGTGTTCGCTCCGTTATCCAGGGCATCGCTGTCGAGTACGGCAGATACGGAATCAGGGCGAATGCGATCGCTCCCGGCTACGTGGAGACAGGTATGACCGAAGGCATCTTGGAATCCGAGGGATTCAGGGCCAAGGTCCTACCGCGGATCCCTGCTGGGCGGTTCGGCGTTCCCGGAGACTTCGATGGTATTGCCGTGTATCTCGCCTCTGACGCATCCCGGTGGCACACCGGTGACACGATCACAATCGACGGTGGGTTTCTGGCCAAGTAGCGCTTGGCGCCCACCGCTTTCCGCCATCCGCCAGCAAGAAGACACCCGTCGTTCGTCATCTGCGTGCGCAGTGCTCTTGCAGAAGGCGAAGAGCGGTTAGCGGAGGACGGTCAGCGGTCGGCGTTGTACCTACAATTCGTGGCAGCCAACGAAAGGTCTGGAATCCATGATCACCTTCGATGAACAGGTTGCGATCGTCACAGGCGCTGGGCAGGGTCTCGGTCGATCCCATGCCCTTGCTCTGGCTGCACGAGGTGCTCGGGTGGTCGTCAACGATCTCGGCGGGACGCGCGATGGCACGGGGTCATCGTTGAGCGCGGCAGAGTCCGTTGTTGCAGAGATCGAGGCCGCCGGCGGTGAGGCGATGGCGAACGGTGCCGACGTGACCGACCCCGATGCTGTTGGCGAGATGGTCAGCGAAGCGATCGCAGCATGGGGAAGGGTTGACATTCTCGTCAACAACGCTGGCATTCTGAGGGACAAGTCTTTTGCGAACATGGACAGGGCGGATTTCGACCTGGTCGTCAAGGTCCACCTCACGGGAACTGCTGTCTGCACGAAGGCGGTGTGGGGGCCCATGCGTGACGCAGGCTACGGACGGATCGTTGTCACGACCTCGTCATCGGGCTTGTACGGGAACTTCGGTCAGTCGAACTACGGTGCAGCGAAGCTCGGCGTCGTTGGCCTTATGAACACCCTGCGCGCCGAGGGTGCCAAGTACGACATCAGGGTGAACGCCCTTGCGCCTGTGGCGGCCACTCGCATGACGGAGGACATTCTGCCCGATGAAGCCAAAGCGCTTCTGAACCCGGAAGAAGTCACCCCTGGTGTGGTGTTCCTTGTATCGAAGGATGCACCAAACGGAATCATCCTTGCTGCAGGTGCCGGGGGATTTGCGGCTGCGAAGATCTACGAGACGCAAGGGATCTGGCTGGCACCAGACGAAAGGACACCAGAGACCATTGCAGCGAGGATCGATGACATCCTTGACTCCGAAGGACAAAAGGAATACAAGAGCGGAAGCGAACAATCGATGAAGTTCGTCACCGAAGCAATGCAAGGCATGACGGGCACGAATTGAGGAGCACACCATGAGAGAAGCGGTCATCGTATCGGCAGCAAGGACACCGATCGGCAAGGCGTACAGAGGTGCGTTCAACAATCTTGAAGCGCCGAGCCTCGGTGCGGTGCCCATCAGAGCAGCGGTCGAACGGGCGGGTGTCGATCCTGCCGAGATCGATGATGTGATCATGGGATGCGCGATGGCCCAAGGTACGCAGTTCCTCAATATTGGACGCCTCGCCGCGCTGGCTGCAGGGTTGCCGACATCGGTGCCGGGCATGACGATCGACAGGCAATGCTCGTCAGGCATGATGTCGATTGCAACGGCAGCCAAGCAGATCATGTTCGACGGCATGGACACGATCGTCGCTGGAGGACTCGAATCGATCTCCCTTGCTCAGAATGAGCACACGAATATGTGGCGCCTCGTCGACCCTGCTCTCATCGCACAGCATCCTGCCGCGTACATGTCGATGCTCGACACCGCTGAAGTCGTCGCGGAACGTTTCGGCATCTCGCGCGAAGCACAGGACGAGTACGCATATCAGTCCCAGATGCGCACCGCCGCGGCCCAGGAAGCAGGCGCATTCGACGATGAGATTGTTCCGGTCACGGCGAACAAGATGGTGATGAACCGCGAAACCAGAGAGATATCCTCTGAAGAGGTGACGCTCGCCGCAGATGAAGGTAACCGTCCCTCCACGACGCTCGAAGGACTTGCGTCTCTGCCACCTGTCCAGGGCGGCACGATCACGGCAGGCAACGCAAGCCAACTGTCCGATGGCGCGGCAGCAACGGTGGTGATGGATGCCGCCCTTGCGGAGAAGCGCGGCCTCGAGCCACTCGGCTACTACCGCGGAATGGCAGTAGCGGGAGTCGATCCTGACATCATGGGAATCGGTCCTGTGCACGCGGTCCCGAAGCTTCTCGACAACGCAGGGCTGTCGGTCGACGACATCGGTCTATGGGAACTCAACGAGGCATTCGCAGTCCAGGTCATTTACAGCCGTGACCAGCTCGGGATCCCGAACGAACTGCTCAATGTTGACGGTGGTGCGATCTCCATCGGTCATCCGTACGGCATGTCCGGTGCGCGCATGGTGATGCATGCCCTCATCGAAGGGAAGAAGCGTGGCGCTCGCTACGTCGTGTCGACAATGTGTGTTGGCGGCGGTATGGGGGCTGCAGGACTCTTCGAGGTTGCTTGATGCGGGCGGTTCTCTGTACCGAATACGGCGCACAGGACCGGCTTAGCATCGGTGAGGTGCCCGACCCGGTTGCCGGGCCGGGTGAGGTCGTGATCGAGATGGCCGCAGCCAGTTTGAACTTTCCCGACCTGCTTGTCATCGCTGGTCTCTACCAGTTCAAGCCTGAGCCGCCATTTGTTCCCGGGGCAGAGGGCGCGGGCACTGTCCTTGCCGTCGGGTCTGATGTGGTGAATGTGAAGGTGGGACAGCGGGTCATGGCCGTTGGCGTCCAGGGCGCATTCGCCGACAGGTGGGCGGTCGATGCTTCTTCGGTCATCCCCATTCCTGATGAGATGAGTTTCGAGACGGCAGCTTCCCTGACTCTGGCGTTCGGCACGTCCTATCACGCCTTGAAACAGCGCGCCGCTTTGGCACCGGGTGAGACGCTTCTCGTGCTCGGCGCAGCCGGTGGAGTTGGGTCCGCGGCTATCGAGATCGGCAAGGCGATGGGAGCGACGGTCATCGCGGCTGCATCGACGGATGAGAAACTCGAGTTCTGTCGGAATCTCGGAGCGGATATCGTCATCAACTACGCTTCGGAGGATCTCAAGTCCAGGGCGAAAGAGCTCACGGACGGCAGGGGAGTGGACGTCATCTACGATCCGGTCGGCGGCGAACTCTCCGAGCAGGCGTTTCGCGCGATCGCGTGGAAGGGGCGGCACCTCGTTGTCGGTTTCGCATCGGGAGATATCCCCAGTATCCCGCTGAACTTGCCGCTCCTCAAAGGTGCCGAGATCGTTGGCGTCTTCTGGGGTTCATTCACCAGTCGGGAGCACGAGGAGAACATGCGCAACGGCGCGGAGCTGTTCCAGATGCTGTCTGACGGCACGCTCAAGCCAAGGGTTACGAATGTCTTTCCCCTTGAAGACTACGAATCAGCCTTCGACCTCATGGCATCACGAAGGGCCACAGGCAAGATCGTTTTGGAAATGGGATAGCGAGGGGCCTTGTAGGACGTACTTCGTATCCCGTAGTACGTATTCGGATCTCCGTCGTCGTACGGATTACGGGATACGGGATACGAAGGGTCGGCATTCGGAGTCCTGAAGCTCGTCACTGGCTCCCGCCGACCGCCTTTTGCAGCTTCTGCATCCCTGTGATCCAGCGGTCATAATCGGTGGCCTTGTTCCTGAAGTAGTCGCCGACCTCGGGGTGGGGGAGGATGAGGAATCGTTCCTCGGCCAGACCATCGACGACCGCCTGTGCGACATCCTCGGTGGAGATCGCTATCTGTTCGACCCAGGTGCGTGTCTCGTCTGAGTGGGCGCCGAATGCCTCGAGCATTGGTGTATCCACGAATTGAGGGCAGAGACACGAGACCTTGATGCCACGTTCTCCGTACGTCACCGCGATCCATTCGGCAAGGGCAACTGCGGCATGCTTCGTCACGGAGTACGGAGCAGCACCGATGTTCGTGAGTAGCCCTGCTGCCGATGCGGTCGTGAGGATGTATCCAGAGCCTCTTTCGAGCATGCCAGGCAGCGCATACCGGGTTGCGTACACGTGTGCCATCACGTTCACATTCCATGTCCGCTGCCAATCCTCGTTGGGAGCATCCACGGAACCATCCGTTGGGATACCGGCGTTTAGGCAGAGCAGATCAATCCTTCCATACTGCTCCTCGACCTGGGCGATCACTTCGGCGGTGCGAGATTCGTTTGTTACATCGAGAACGTACGCCTCGCCACCGACCTCGTTGGCAAGGGCAGCAATGCCTACAGCGTCGATATCTGTAACGATCACCGCTCCGGCGCCATCACCTGCGAACCGCCGCGCCATGGCGGCGCCGATACCGCTTGCCGCTCCGGTAACGACCACGACCTTGTCACGTATGTCCATAAAGAGAGCCTACAGCGGTCAGCCGTCCGCATCCAGCCGTCCGCTCTCCGCCAGAACCAACTTCAGAATTCTTCGCGGAAAGCGGAAAGCGGAAAGCGGAAAGCGGAAAGCGGTTTGCGGATAGCGCTGAGCGGTCCCCGCCGAGATAGTAAGGTGAATCACCCGTGAGAAAGCGCGACATGAAAACGGTTCCCCTTGACGAACTTGACGACTACATCGGCACCGAAACAGGCCGCTCGGACTGGCTCCAGGTCGATCAGGATCGCATCAACGAATTTGCGGATGCGACCAATGACCGGCAGTGGATCCATGTCGATGAAGACGCCGCGGCACAGGGCCCATTCGGATCGACGATCGCCCACGGGTTTCTGACACTGTCGTTGTTGAGCTACCTCACGCTGACATCCATGGTCGTGCCCGAGGGGGCGGTGATGTTCGTCAACTACGGCAGTGACAAGGTCCGCTATATCTCACCTGTGAATGTCGATTCGAACATCCGCTCGATCTCGACACTCAAGGCCGTTCGCGAGAAATCGCCAGGACAGTACCTGCTGACATCGAACGTTGTCGTCGAGATCGAGGGTTCGGAGACTCCTGCGCTGGTCGCGGACATCCTCACGCTCGTCATCATGGCGCCGACTTCCTGACACCGCCGATCTGAAACAACAAGGGGGATTCGTTCGTGACATCACAAGATTCAGAGGGCGAGCTCGTTAGCGGCGCGCTTGACAGACTCCTCGCGAACTTCCTGCCTGAAACGACGGATCCAAAGGAATTCTGGGGCGCTCAATTCGACACCGGTCTTGCTTGGGTTGACTTCCCCGTGGGGGATGGTGGCCTTGGCGTCTCACCGAGCCACCGGGCAACGGTTGACCGCCGTCTCGCTGATGCAGGAGCCCCGACTTGGAACCGAACAGCGAACGTCCTCGGGATTGGCATGGGATCGGGAGTGCTCGTCTCGCACGGAACCCAGGAACAACGCGAGCGGTGGCTGCGGCCGATGTTCACCATGGACGAGATCTGGTGCCAGCTGTTCTCAGAGCCAGGGGCCGGTTCGGATGTGGCTGGCCTCTCTACGCGGGCCGTTAGAGACGGCGAGGAGTGGATCCTCAATGGCCAGAAGGTATGGACAACACTGGCCCATCTTGCGAAGTGGGGCCTGGTCGTCACGAGGACGGACCCCGACCAGCCGAAGCATCGTGGCATGACGTACTTCGTTGTCGACATGGAGGGCGAGGGCGTCGATATCCGCCCGCTGTATCAGATCACAGGCGAGGCTGAGTTCAACGAAGTCTTCTTCGACGATGCCAGAGTCCCAGACGACCAGCGGATTGACGATGTCGGTGCCGGGTGGCGAGTGGCGATGACCACCCTCATGAACGAACGTGTTGCGATCGGCGGAAGCACAGTCGCTCGGGAGTCCGGGATGATCGGTGCCGCCATGGACGTGTGGAGGTCGTCGGGTTCCGGCGACCTCGCAACAAGGCGTGAGCTCGCTCGACTTTGGGGCGAGATGGAGGCGCTCAGGCTTACTACAGCCCGCGCATCCCAGAACGCGACGGCCGGTGTGCCTGGCCCGGAGGGGTCGACGGGGAAGCTTGCCTGGGCAGACCTGAACAAGGAGGTGACATCGTTCACGGTGGCCATGATGGGCCTCGACGGCGCAACGATCCCTGAGGGCTACGTGCTCGAGCCAACGACGTACGACACGCGGGAGATCGAGCGTGTCATGAGCCCCCAGAGACAGTTCTTGAGAGCAAGGGCGAACAGCATCGAGGGGGGAACCTCAGAGATCATGCGCAACATCCTCGGAGAGCGGGTACTTGGCCTCGCCGGGGAGCCAAGAGTCGACAAGGACCTGCCGTGGAAGGACGTGCCTCGTGGTTGATCCCGTGTCGTTCATCCGCACCGACGAGCAGGTGATGCTCGCAGACACGATGCGCGAATTCCTTGCATCGACGGCAGACCTCGACCGGGTACGCGAGGCGTCCCTGACGGCTGATGCGTGCTTCGAAGACGTATGGCAGTCGATGGCCGAGATGGGTCTCATCGGACTTGCCATCGACGAACAGTACGGAGGTGCAGGGTTCGGATTCGAAGAACTTGCGGTCGTGTTCGAGGAACTCGGCGCCAAGGTGACACCAGTTCCGTTGTTGTCGTCGGTAATGGCCTCGACAGCGATCGCTTTCGCCGGTACCGAAGCGCAGAAGGAGGCGTTACTCCCTGCGATTGCATCGGGTGACGTGATCGCCACTCTTGCCGTTTTCGAGAATGCACACGACGACGCGGCCTCGAGACCGGGAACGACCGCCACGCCGTCGGATTCTGGCTGGGTCCTGACTGGCACGAAACGCTACGTCACGGATGCCGTCAATGCCGGTACGTTCGTCGTCTCTGCTCGTTGTGGGGACGGTGTGGGATTGTTCGTGATCGAGTGCAAGACAGCGGGTGTCACTGTTGAGGCGATGCCGTCGCTTGACGCCACTCGCCCGCTCGCCGAAGTGATCCTCGAAGCGGTGCAGGTGCATCACGAAGCGTATCTCGGCGGTGCGCCGAACCCAGGTGCCATTGTGAAGGCGCTCGATGCTGGCGTTGTGGCGATGGCGAGTGAGCAGGTCGGAGGTGCACGGGCGTGTCTGGACGCGTCGGTCGACTACGCAAAGACCCGCTACCAATTCGGTAGGCCAATTGGTTCGTTCCAGGCTATCAAGCACATGTGCGCCGACATGCTCGTCGCGGTTGAACACGCACGCTCCGTTGCATGGCACGCCGCTGCCACTATCGGCGACCCGGTTGAGTCTGAGATCTCTGTCCCGCTTGCAAAATCTGTGTGCTCGGATGCCTTCCTCAAAGTGGCTGGAGACAACATCCAGATCCATGGCGGGATTGGATTCACATGGGAGCACGATGCCCATCTGTACTTCAAACGGGCGAAAGCCGATTCCCTCCTGCTCGGCTCAGTCGATTCCTACCTCGACCGGTTAGCTGACGCGATCGGAATCTGAAGAGGCGTACTTCGGACTGCGTACTTCGTGTCTGTCGGTGTACGGAATACGGTATACGGTGTACGGTGTACGACGAGCGGACGGCTGTAGGCTGATTCAATGCACTTTGGTACTTTCATCCCGCAGGGCTGGCGTCTTGATCTCGTCGGCATCGATACGTCCCAACACTGGGACACGATGGTCGGTGTGGCCAGAAAGGCAGAGGACCTCGGCTTTACATCGGCATGGGTGTACGACCACTTCCATACGGTCCCCGAGCCCACGCAGGAGGTCACATACGAGGCATGGACCCTGATGGCGGCGCTTGCCGTGACGACCGACACCATTCGTCTCGGCCAGATGTGCACGTGCAACGGGTATCGCCAGCCCTCGTACCTCGCCAAAGTTGCTGCTTCGATCGATGTGATGTCTGGTGGCCGTGTGGAGATGGGTATCGGTGGTGGCTGGTACGAACAGGAGTACAACGCCTACGGTTATCCCTTCCCCAAGCCGTCGGTGCGCCTCGGAGAACTCGATGAAGCGATCCAGATCATGCGCAAGATGTGGACGCAGGACGAGGCTACGTTCTCAGGCAAGCACTACACAATCGACGGAGCGATCTGTCAGCCCAAGCCCGTCCAGGACCCGATGATCCCGATCTGGGTCGCAGGCGGAGGAGAGCAGTTCACGTTGCGGACCGCAGCGAGGTACGCCGACTACACGAACTTCGGTGGCACGCCCGAGAGCTTCATCCATAAGTCGTCTGTTCTCGAGCAACACTGCGAATCCGTGGACAGAGACTTCACCGAAATCACGAGGTCTGTCAATTTCAACGTGCTCATTGGTGATGAAGCGTCGAGAGAAGCCACACTCGATCGTCTACGTTCGAATTTCTCCACCGCGCTCGATGACTCTGCTCCTGCCGTCAACCGACTGTATGGCGGTGTTGGTGCTGCGGTGGGCACACCCGAAGAGATCATCGACCAGTTCTCCGCCTACACCGATGCGGGTATGGAGTACGCGATCATCTACTTCCCAGACGCTGCGTACACCTCGGACTCCATGGAGCTATTCGCCACCGAAGTGATGCCGTTCATCTGATGCCAGACGCCAGATGTTTCCTCCCTCGGCTCTTTGGACGGGGGAGGTGGCCGAAGCGCAGCGAGGTCGGAGACACCCCACTTGTGTAACTGTCAAGCTGCTTTCGATGTTTGTTCGGTTTGGCGGTGTGCCCAGGCGGTGTCTTCGTCGTAGAGGGTGCCTGATTTGAGGCATCCGTGGAGGCATCCTATGAGCCTGTTCCCGAGGGCCCGGATGGCTGTGTGGTAGCCGGCTCCTTTGTCTCGTTGCTCGTCGTAGAACACCCTGGCTCCGGGACTGTTGTTGACTGCCAGACGGGCCCATTGCGTCACTGCGTCGTGGAGACGTTCGTTACGTATCCAGCGTGCATGCACGCTGCGGCGTCTCCCTGACGCGATCGTGATCGGTGATGTTGCTGCATAGTTCTTACGGGCCTTAGCATCGGAGTAGCGTTCGGGGTCGTCCCCGAACTCGCCGAGCATCCGGGCGCCGAGTGTGACACCGCACCCAGGCATGGAGAGGTAGATCGCGGCGTCCGGGTGTTGCTCAAAACGTGGAGCAAGCTCTGTTTCAACCGCCAGGATCTGTTCGTTGATCACAACGAGTAACGCGACCGTTGCTGACGTTGTGACTGCCAGTCCTGCTACGACACCTGGCGACGCTTCGAGATGCTGTTCACCCAACGCCCTGTGGATCTTGGTAGCGGTTACGTCGAGGTAGCGGCACCGGCCAGCATCTCTTAACGCGGTGACGATCTGGGCGATACTCAACGCTGCACCTGTGTGAGGAGTCGGTGCGATCTCAAGGACAGCCAACGCATCCCGAGAGGCGCAATCGTTAAACGCCACAAGGGCTTGTGGGTAGAACTCGCGTAACGCGGCACGTAGCCGGCTCCTCTGGCGATGCCGATCCCAGATCAGTGTCTGATGGACCCTGGCAACCAGTTTGATATCGTGACCAAGATCTGTATCACCAGCGACCTGGCGATGCATATGGCGATCGGTGCGCACCATATCAGCCAACACCTTGGCGTCACCCCGATCAGATTTCGCACCAGAAACGCAATACCGCTCACGGTAGCGTGACACCGATCTCGGGTTCACCGCATACACCTGATACCCGGCTGCGATCAACGCTTCGACCCACATGCCACGATCCGTCTCCACACCGATCACAACATCACAAGGATCAGACACGAACTCGGCCATCAACCCATGGAACATCGCGATCTCTCTGATGCCCTCATCGAACCGCTGCTCAGCAAGCTTGTCACCTCCAGCATTCATCACACACACATCGTGATGATCCTCAGCCCAATCGTTCCCACAAAGATCATGACCCCTGCTCCTTCCACGTTGCTTCATGAACATCGAGAACTCGGGGAAACCCCAACAACGGCCTAATGGTCCAGTGGTCAAAGCCACGACACCCCACAAGTGCATACAGGGCTCCCAACTAACCAGCCGGGGCACGGTCTCCGACCAGGAATCACAGTTCCAGGGGGAGGAAGTGCTCACCGACCAGCCAGTCCTCACAACAAGCATCCCACAAATCAGGAACACCCGTTACACAACCATTAGGGGGA
>Ga0164313_10005982_pt1 | contig 10754 bp, 9 predicted proteins | sample GuaBasSedimGuay4_FD_113735 | JGI IMG/M metagenome (GOLD analysis project Ga0164313, IMG submission 113735) | Subseafloor sediment microbial communities from Guaymas Basin, Gulf of California, Mexico - Guay4, Core 4569-4, 0-3 cm | ecosystem: Environmental > Aquatic > Marine > Hydrothermal vents >...
ACTGCCATCATCATCGGCTGCTGGCGCTAAAGCGACCCCACCCGGCATTGCATCATAATGCCCACAGATGATGACCTTTTCGTTCGGGTACAGAACACCTTCTTGTTCAGCGATCACATTATCAAGTGTAGAAGACCAATTCTGATAATATGGCTGTAATCCGAACGAAGTGAACTTATCGAAAAGGTATGCGGTGGTTAGTGCATTGCCCACATTCAGCTTATGCCGACTAGTTATGGTTTCCCAATTCCCATCAATGAACACTGGGCTCTCTCCGCTAATGTCACCAACGTATTTCAGCATGGAATCCACTTCAACATCATCCAGAATGGACTGAATAACAGGGTCTTGCGCAACCAACAAAGACGTGACCAGCAATGCTGAACACAACAAAATGGATCGATAAATTTTTCTCATAAAAAGATATTTGCAATTTTTGGATCACAGCACAGGCCAATACTCCAATGCTTCTTGCCAAAGTACATCATTCAATTAATCTAAGAGTCCGCATTTTCCTATATTTAACCAAAGCCCAATGAATGGCCTCAACTAGACTTTTCGACGTACTTGAACACCAACTTAACAACCTTCCTTTAGAAAGCTGCCTTGCCACGAAAGTAGATGGTGAATGGCACAGACTTTCTACTGAAGAAGTGGTAGCCTCAGTAAATATGCTGAGCAAAGGCCTTATGGCATTAGGCATAGGTCCACAAGATAAAGTGGCCATCATTTCAGCGAACAGGACAGAATGGACAGTAACAGAATTGGCTATCGCTCAGTTAGGAGCTGTAATAGTTCCGGTTTATCCGACCATTTCAGAAGAAGATTACGCCTACGTGCTGAACCACGCCGAAGCCAAGATCGTGTTCGTTTCGAACGAAGAAATACTGACCAAAGTGAATTCTTGCAAAGCAAAAGTTCCTTCGGTTGAACATGTTTTCACATTTAACCACATTGAAGGTGCACGTCATTGGACAGAGGCTCATGAAGCCGGAGTAGCTGGGGATAATGCTGCGATCCAAACGTTAAAGGATAAGGTGAAGGAAGATGATCTTGTTACGATAATATATACTAGCGGCACAACAGGTGTTCCACAAGGTGTAATGCTCACGCACAGGAATATCCTAAGCAACGTTCACGCTTCTGCCGCACGATTGCCTGTAGAATACAAGGCAAATAGCGTTAGCTTTCTCCCGCTTTCGCACATCTACGAGCGTATGATCATTTACCTCTACATGAGTGTTGGCATAAGCGTTCATTTTTCAGAATCGTTAGAAGATCTTGGTGATCTGATTAGAGAAGTGAAGCCAGATGTATTCACTGCAGTTCCTAGGTTGATAGAGAAAGTGTTCGACCGTATAATGGCTAAGGGCGAAGAATTGACCGGAATGAAAAAGAAGCTCTTTTACTGGGCAGTGGAGATCGGTGAGGAATACGAGCCTTACGGTAGTAATGGTGCTTGGTTCGAATTCAAATTAAAAATAGCACGCAAGCTGATCTTCAGTAAATGGCAAGAAGCTTTGGGTGGGAATATCAAGGCGATAGCTTCCGGTAGCGCAGCTTTGCAACCACGTTTAGCTCGCATGTTCAATGCTGCTGGCCTCCCACTTTTTGAAGGATATGGATTGACCGAAACTTCACCGGTAATATCAGTGAACGATTCTAAGAACGAAGGCATTATGTTCGGAACAGTGGGACGTCCGATCGATCTGGTAGAGGTGAAGATCGCTGAAGATGGCGAGATCTTGACCAAGGGGCCTAACCTTATGATGGGTTATTACAAACAACCTGAACTTACGGCGCAGGTGATCGATGAAGACGGCTGGTTCCACACAGGAGATATCGGAAAATTCGTAGGTGACAACTTCCTTAAAATAACCGACCGAAAGAAAGAGATCTTCAAAACAAGTGGCGGCAAATATGTTGCGCCGCAGGTTATGGAGAACAAATTCAAGGAAAGTCGCTTCATTGAACAGATCGTTGTGATCGGCGAGAATCGAAAACATCCTGCTGCACTCATTGTTCCCAGCTTTAGCTTTTTAAAAGATTATTGCAAACGAAAAGGCATTCCATATGAAAGTCAGGAAAAAGTTATCAAAGAGGAAAAAGTTATCGCCAGAATAAAAAAAGAGGTTGACAAATACAACGAAGGTTTCGGCTCTTGGGAACAAGTGAAGCGCTTTGAACTGCTACCGACAGAATTGAGCATTGATGGTGGCGAGCTAACACCAACGCTGAAGCTTCGTCGCAAACCGATACTGGCGAAGTACAACGAGCAATTGATCAAGATCTACGGCGAATGACGGAGAAGTACGTTATGCTTACCCAATTGATAAAGCTTGCACGCGCTGATGGTTCGGTGCGAGAAGAAGAATACAATTTCATCGTTCAGCTTGCTTGGTATATTGGAGTTAAACGAACTGAAGTAGATGCCCTTTTTGAACAATACATTGAAAGTGAAGCTCCTCGCCTCGAATCCGATCGTATCATTCAATTCCATCGACTAGTCCTTTTAGCCAAAGTAGATCATGAAGTCCACGAAAAGGAGTTGGATTTCCTTCGTGATGTTGGAATGAGAATGGGGCTGCGCCCATTAGCTGTAGAGCAAGTTCTTAAAGAAATGGAAGAAGGTGAGAACGGCTCAATGGATCCGGAAAGACTGATCGAGATCTTTCGGGTATACCACAACTAGATCCTTGGCAGAATACCAAGGCTAGCTGTTAACAATGAGCAAATAGCTCAAGCCAATGTTAACGGAATCTTAAATTTGCTTCATACCCAATACCCTACATTATGACCTGCAAGCACTTTCTGGCATTCGCCGTAATGCCGCTACTGATGTTCGCCTGTAAAAAGGAAGAAGGCGTCGGTGGCAAAAGCACGATAACCGGTAAAGTATATGTTGTCGAATACAGCAACAATACCGGGCAACCCAATGGCAGCGAATATTACGCCCCAGATGAAAAAGTCTACATCCGATACGGCGATAATAATTTCCACGATGATGATGTGGATACCGGGCCAGACGGCTTATACAAGTTCGATTGGCTGAGAAAAGGCAACTACACGATCTTCGTGTACAGTGAGTGTCCCACATGCGAAAGCGGCACTACTTCCATTGAGAAAGCTGTTCAGGTCAACGACAATAAAGAAGTTGTTGAAGTGAATGATATCGTTATCGAGAATTGGGTGAACTAGGTGCGTAAACTCACTTACATTCTACTATTAATTACACCTCTCTGCACTTTTTCGCAGAGCGATAATAACACTGAATTGCCCAATGTCAATAACGACTTCGGTATGTGGTGGAGCGCTTCTATTGAAACGAAACCGCTTCGATCGGACAGAATAGTGGAAAAGCCATTCTACAGAAAATTCCGGATCGGATTTGAGGTCGGACATCGTAGAGTTGAAAACCTACTTTGGAGCCAACAAACGTATTTAGAATTGACAGCGAAGTATCGGATAAAAAAGTGGTTCAGAGTAGCCACTACTTACCGTTATAGTATGCGCGATAAATATTCAAAAAACCGGCATCGCATTGTTGTAGATGCTAAACTCAGAAAAAAACTTAAGCGTTATTCACTTCGATATCGACTACGCTATCAACACAATTTTGGCACCCTACCTCCTATTCCGGATCTAAAGTCCTTCAGAAATAAACTGAGCCTTCATTATAACATCCGAAAATTCCCTGTAGACCCATGGATAAGTGCCGAAGTGCTGACCTCACTAAAATATCTTGGAGCCTCCGTTAGCGCGGTGCGCTATCAGATAGGTGCGAGCTACACTTTGAACAAAGTGCACTCGTTCGATGTAGCGTTCCGTCATCAGCGAGCGATCGGTGTTCGCAGGCCAACTTACCGGAACATAATATCTATCAGTTATGGCTACTATCTCAAGTAGTACATTCGCAGCGTGGAACAAATGCTCAAAATACCGAGTAGCTTCCAGATCAATTTTGAAAAAATGAAACTACCTCCCAATCTTTTCCGTGCGTTGTTCTACACAGTAGTTGCTGTCGTCGTCTTTCTTGTGGTCTATACGATCATGAACAGCTCCAATTAGATATATAAAGTGATCTCTAACACTTGAAGGTCCCGCCTTTACTTCTTCGGGCGATCATTTTTACGGTGGTGGTCGTTGTTGCCATTTTTATTGGTTATTCTATGCTGGCCGGCAACAAGACGTTACCTGTTTATGGTCCAAAAGATCTAAATCCTAGATTGGTGGATGAAAGCGTAAGGAAGAAGCAGGATCATCGGATCGGTGCTTTCACTTTGACCGACCAACGCGGAAGGACGATCACAGAAAAAGATCTTCAGGGCAAGATATATATTGCCGATTTCTTCTTTACAACATGTGAAGGGATCTGTTTGGATATGAGCCGGAACATGGCGCAGATCCAAGAAGAATTCGCCGATGAAGAAAGTCTGATGCTTTTATCGCACAGCGTTACTCCAGAGATCGATTCCGTTCCAGCTTTAATGGCTTACGGAGAAATTCATGGTGCGGATAATGACCGTTGGTTGCTACTTACAGGAGAACGAAAACATATCTACAACTTAGCACGCAAGGAATATTTTGCAGCCAAGCATGATGGAGATGGCGGACCGAACGATATGGTACACACGGAGAATTTCGTTCTAGTAGACAAGGAAAAACGCATCCGTGGTTTCTACGATGGCACGAACGACAAAGAGGTCGAACAGGCCATAGAGGATATCAAGACACTTTTAAAAGAATACGAGGATCAATGAGAAAAGGGCTCCTCGCGCTGTGAGCTTTTTTCCGGATCTGGACTTCTAACGACTTTTTCTACAAAGATCTTAGTGTCTCCTTTCCAAGGTAATCCAGCATATCGCTGTACATAATGCAAACTAACGCGTTCGCCAGTAAGGGAAACTTCCTCAAGAGCTTTATAGACATCGTCCGCATCACTTTCCACTGAGAATTCAAATACTTCACTCAACTGGTTTGAATCGCGTTTTACAGCTCCGAAGCTCTGTAGGTTAAGCTGACCTTCAGCCGTTTTAAAAAGAACACCCTTCTTACTGATCTTTACAACAACACCACTTCTTACTCCATCGCTGTATTTAGCGTAAGAAACGAAGAGTATCCAACCAATAACAAGTACAAGGATGGCAATTAGCGCACGGGTCAAGAATTTTTTCATAGCGGAATTATTTATTACTGGTCTTCAAATATTTCGTTCGATATACGGTTTCACTTTTCTTATCTGTGAAAGTGAGAACATATTGGCCATTCGCCAAATATTGAAGATCGATATTAGATCCGTTCACCTCCATGTCTTGTACCAACCTACCCTGCTGATCGAATATCTGGAGATCTCCAAAAGTTGATCCGTTCAATTGTAGCAGACCATTTCCGGGGTTAGGCCACACATTAAAACTAGAGATCTCCTGTTCTTGGATGCCAGTTCCAAGGCATGGGTCATTATGAAAAGTAACTGTACTAGAACCAAAATTGGGACTCACAACAGTGTCAGCAACTATATTGTAATGTATGTCTGAAGGCTGCGAAAGACCATTTACAAATAATGTTGGGCCCATGCTGAGATCATTGTTGTACGTGTGAATTGCACCAGCACCCCAAGATGAAACATAGAATTTCCCATCGCATCCAAGTGCAACTCCATCACAATTATTCAAGCCTGTTCCAGGTACAACTGTAGAAAGTGCATTACTCAAAAGGTCATACTGTAGTATCGGTGCGTTGCTACCCCAAGTAACTATCACAAGTCTGGAATTCGGCTCATCCAGAATAATTCCGTTCGGAGTTGAAACGGTATTCGTAACGATGATCTGATCCTGCCCTGTTGTCAGATCCAACGAATGAATGCGTTTTTGACTAAAATCGGTAAACCACAACATATGGTCTCTATCACTGGTCAAACCATTCAAAAAAGATGCCCCAGAAATGGTATATGTGTTGACCAATGCTCCGCCCGGCAGTTGGAAAGCCTTAATAGAATTACCATCGCAGACGTACACCGTATCAGCGATCACTTCTATACCGTGAGGTGAAGAAACACTACTTGTCAAAGTGCTGTACGGTCCGCCGGCTGGCCCTACTAGGATACTACCTCCACTCTTATTGCTGATATAATAAAGATCTGTAGATGGGTCGTGATCCACTGCTTCTGGGCCATTGAATTGCGCCATTAAAAGAGCTGGCACGAACATCAATAATGTATAGATGAATTTCATTTTCCTTGCTTTGGCGTGAAAATAAGTCGACTTCTCTTAACTGAGGTTAGTAAAGACCTCATTTTCTATCCTTCCTTTGCATATTTCCTATACCATGAATTACCTCAGCGTAGAAAAGATCAGCAAATCCTACGGGATCAAAACCCTCTTTGAAGAGATAAGTTTTGGTATTGAACGTGGGCAAAAAGTGGCATTGATCGCTCGGAACGGAACTGGAAAATCCACTCTTCTTAAATGTCTGAACGGAACGGAAAGCCCGGATGAAGGTAAGATCGTATTCCGTAATAACATAAATGTAGGGTTCCTGGATCAGAACATCGATCTACCACTGGATAAGACCGTATTGGATGCTGTTCTGCAAGGAGATAACGAAGAATTGCAAGCTATCAAAGAATTCGAACATTGTTCAATGCACCCTAATGATCAAAAAGCACTGCAAAGAGCCACTGACAGTATGGATGCACTTGGCGCTTGGGATCATGAAGCTAGGATCATCAAAGTCCTTGGTCAGCTTGGCATTCAAGATCTAGAGCAAAAGATCGGTGAACTAAGCGGCGGACAGCAAAAGCGTGTTGCACTTGCCAAAGTGTTGATATTGGAGCCCGACCTTTTGATCTTAGATGAACCGACCAACCACCTCGATCTAGAAATGATCGAATGGTTAGAAGAGGTGCTCGCCGACAAAAAGATCACATTGCTCATGGTAACACACGATCGGTATTTCTTGGATCGAGTATGCAACGAGATCATCGAATTGGATGGAGGGGACCTCCATCGCTACAAAGGGAACTACAGCTACTTCCTTGAAAAAAAGGCACTACGAGAGGAAGTCGAACGCAGCAGTATCGGCAAAGCCCGAAGCATGATGCGCAAAGAATTAGAATGGGTACGTCGTATGCCAAAAGCACGGGGAACCAAGGCCAAGTACCGAATGGATGCTTTTGACGAATTGAAAGAGCAGGCGAGGAAACAGATCGATGAAGGACAGGTAAAACTTGCGATCAAACCAACGCGACTAGGAACCAAGATCATCGAAATGCATAAAATGAGCATGAGTTACGGTGAGCGAACATTGATCGATCAGTACAGCTATGTATTCAAACGGACAGAGCGAATTGGCATTGTTGGAATAAATGGTTCTGGCAAATCGACATTCTTAAAGCTGATCACTGGAGAATTAGACCCCACTGGAGGAAAAGTAGTGATCGGTGACACGGTGAGTTTTGGGCATTACCGGCAAGAAGGCGTTCAGTTAAAAGCCGACAAAAGGGTGATCGATGTTGTTCGCGACATTGCCGAAGTGATCCCTTTGGAGAAGGGTAAAAAATTAACTGCGGCTGAATTGCTCGAACGTTTTCTTTTCGATAGGGACCAACAATACCACTACGTTTCTACGCTGAGCGGAGGTGAAAAAAGACGCTTGCATCTTCTTACCGTTCTGATGAAGAACCCGAATGTTCTCATCCTCGATGAACCCACTAACGATCTGGATATATACACTCTCAATGCCCTTGAGGAATACCTACTTGACTTCCCTGGTGTTCTCATTGTCGTTTCACATGATCGATATTTCATGGATAAGATAGTCGACCATCTATTGGTTTTCGATGGCGCTGGTGATATAAAAGACATCATCGGGAACTACACCATATATCGTCAGATTAAACAGTTGGAAGGTACAGCAACAAAACCTGTTGAGAAGCGCAGGACTACAAAAGATGAAGAGCCAAAGGTCAAGATAAAGCTCACGTATGCAGAGCGCATCGAAATGAAAAAATTGGAGAAGGCGCTTGAAAGATTAGAAGAGGAAAAAGAGCATTCAACGGCTGCGCTAATGCAGCCCCGTTCTCATGAGGAGATCCAAGAGATATCTGATGTTCTTAGTAAGATCGTAAAGGAAATTGAAGAAAAAACGGATCGCTGGTTGGAGCTCTCCGAGTACACCTGATCAAAATTTAGCGCAAGGAACTACTCTACGTTTGACCACAGATTTTTTTCTGCGTCTATCGGCGATCTCATAGACCAAAGTGATCTCATGCGCACCGCCTGTACTGCTTATTAACTTACTTGATGTAAGATCATAACTGTATCCTATGCGAAGGTCGTTCACTTGGTATCCGAAAGAAACTGCAACAGCATCATTATTGCCATATCCCGGTTTGTAGGCTTTGAACATCGGAATTCCACGATACCAAAGTCCAATTGAAAATGGGTTCACTTCATAGTACGCACCGATATCCATCTGGTCGAATTTTTCTTGTGCCCGATAATTAAAGGCAGCCACAACGAATTGGCCTTTCTCTCTTATCAATGGGGTCTTTATTCGATGCCTGTATCCGCCATGAACACTTAACTTGCGAGGAATACTAGCCTCTGCCCCAAGTAGCGATTGGTTCGGTTCGTTCAAATGGTGTACTGAAGCGCCTAACCAATAATCTGGAGTGAAATATAGGATCCCAGCCCCAATGTCCATATAGCTGACTCCCTCTCCTTGATATGCATCTAGGGAACCAACATCACTTCCGTTCAGTAGTTGATCGCCAAAAACAAGCTTAGTGTAGTCAACTGCATGAGAAACATAACCTACCTGCAATGCAGGACGGATAAAGGTTTTTCGTTTTAGTTCTATCTCATAAGCATATTGTGCCGCAATACTGGTATAACGCATTCCGCCGCTACCTGCTTTATCGTGTGTAGCGAGTATCCCTATCCCACTATTAAGATTCTTCATATAATGATCGAACGCGAAATTGTAGGTTACGAATGCACCTGGGATCGAAGGCCATTGATTCCGATAAGCAAGTCCAAAACGGCTCTGCAAAGAGGTTCCTGCAAATGCCGGACTGATATAAGTCGGCACAGCATAGAACTGCGAGAACTGTGGATCTTGGGCTCGAGACGCAACGAACGTAAGGGCAGCAAAGAATAATATGGCGTACCGTTTATTCATTCTGTGAGAATTGCTCCTTACTGCTTGTCATTTTAATGGTCACCGATAATTCATTCTCCTTTTTATCTGGCGAATGCTTTACTATCTGCGAGATATCTTGAAATCCAGCCTTTTCGACCAACATGTTATAAGCCATACCAGGATCAACGATCATGATGAACCCACCTGTACGAGCATTTGTTGTGTACTGCCCGTGTAGATCACCATTTCCGTCAAATAGGGTAATGCTCGACCTCATGGCCGCGCCTTCACTATTAGTTACTGTTCCGCGTATTACGGCATAATTTAGATCCGGGTTTGGAAAGGTCACCTTATAAATATCCTGTTCACCGTATCCATCAGGACGCTCAGAGCTGAAATAGCCCACGTTCCCATCTACTGATAAAGCGAAATAGATATCGTCCTTTACAGTATTTATCGGCCCACCAAGGTTCTCAGGAACTGTCCAAAGATCCTGACCGATCAAAGTGCTTTTGAAAATATCGTAACCACCAATGGTATTATGGCCCTTACTGGCGAAGAATAATGTTTTACTATCGCTATGCACGAATGGTGCGTCTTCATCAAAGGCAGTATTTATCATTGGGCCTACATTCAATGGAAGGCTCCATTCTCCGTTCGGTAATTTTTTTACTCTGTACAAGTCCCGTCCACCGTATCCACCGGGCCTATCAGAAGAAAAGTACATTACGTTCTCATCACCAGAAATACAAGCACTTGCTTCCTGATGTTCTGAATTGATGTTCTTCCCAAGTTTCGTTGGATTGGACCAAACATTCTCCTTGTTCTCAGTGATATAAAGATCCCCGCTCTTCATATCGGAACTTGTACGGTATATCAGTAGTGCATTTCCGTTCGGCGAGATGCCTACCGTGGCATCATGTGTTTCTGAATTAACTGGTCCGCCAATATTCTTAGCAGTACCCCATCGTCCACTTTTCAATTGAGAAACATAGATATCTTCCATGTATTTGCCCTCATGATCGCGCATGCCACCAACACTTCCTGGTCTTCGTGACGTGAAGTACAATTCACTTCCATCTGCCGTAGCAAATGGAACATAATCTTGATATTTACTATTTACACGAGGACCGAGGTTCTCGATCTCAAGATCGGCTGTATTAGATAACATGATCTTTGCATTTGATGAAATTCGGATCAATCGATCAACTTCTTCATCAACCGTCTTTCTGTAGAATAGTTCTTTGTAATCGTTAAAGAGAGCAATGGCTTCATCGAACTGATGCTGCTCATGGTATAATTGAGCAAGTTCGAAATGAGCTTCAGTATGGCCCTGACGTGCAGCTTGCTCCAAATGCTGGATAGCTGGTGTGGGTTGTTTTAAGTACAAATGGGACATACCTAACTTGTATACCACATCTGTATAAGATGTATCTATCGGATACAACTTTTTATAGACCATAAGTGCCTCTTTGTACTCTTCAACATCGAACATCAAATTTGCTTCATCAAGCATCTTGTTGTCCAATCGTTTGTAGTTGTCCTGAGCGACCAGCACAATGGAGAATACAAGCAATACGCTGAGTGATAAGATCCTTTTCATTATCGTAATA
>Ga0164313_10005983_pt1 | contig 10753 bp, 9 predicted proteins | sample GuaBasSedimGuay4_FD_113735 | JGI IMG/M metagenome (GOLD analysis project Ga0164313, IMG submission 113735) | Subseafloor sediment microbial communities from Guaymas Basin, Gulf of California, Mexico - Guay4, Core 4569-4, 0-3 cm | ecosystem: Environmental > Aquatic > Marine > Hydrothermal vents >...
AGTGTCGATGTAAGGAATACGGGGATAACCCTCGAGAGTAACTTCCTTTCCGTCCCAGGCGTAATATGACTGGAAAAGCGCTGCTGCACTGACAGGTGTATCGGCAGTGATAAGTGAAGGATCAAGTGTTCCTTCGGGGTAGAGGGGTGGCGGAGCGGTTTCAACAGGTGTTTCATCGACGGTCACATCCTGATTTTCAGTAACTGCCCCGGAGTCTGTCCCATCAGGCTGTGAAGCGGGCTCTTCGCCGCCGCCACAGGCCAGAAGAAGAAGCCCTGTTATTAAAAGAAGTGCTGCAGTGTATTTCATTTTGCCTCCATTAGAGAATGACTGATCTGAACAGGGATAAACTACAGGTAATGGAAATCTGAAGTCAACTGCCAGGTTTCTTCCTGCGCATTATTATCATGAAGACGTTGGCAATATTAACCTTTGCGTATTGATTGAAACGGCGTACCAGTATGCCCATTGATGTCGAATCAGGTTCGTGGACCCAGGAAAGGGGGATCTCAGCCGTAAACCGAGCAATTGCCGTGATAAGAAACAGCACCTGTTCCGGATAGAGGTACCTGCCCAGCAATGTGAAACCATCGGGCATGAATACACCGGAAGCAAGCATAGTAAACATCATTGCAGTGCATGACAGCGCGTTGAAAACTCCCGAGTACATCTGCCTGTACTTATCAGGCGCAATCGCAAGAACCATGTTCGCAGTAACTATTCCCACGCATGACCACATGATACCTGTAAAGAAAGCTTCGATGTAGATGAACCAGTAGCTGTCCGGCGACAGGAAGATCCAGAGAAGGGGGTTCAGAGTTCCAAGCAGCAGGGCAAGTCTCATCGCCGGCTTGTTGCCGTGTCTGTCAATGAACCTTCCCCAGGGGCGAATGGCGATTTGAGCTCCCACGGTGGCGACGGTTCCATATAGCAGTATCTGAACAACATCCATCTGAAGTCTCTGCATCATGAATGGCTGCCAGAAGGGAGCGCCTATTCCCACTGCAAGCATCCACCATATACCGAAAATTGCAAGATTACGGAAATTCCTGTCTTTGAAGGGTATAATGAGCATTGTACGGAATGATTCCGATTCTATTTCCTTGGGCTCTTCCGGCTGCTTCCTGAGGACCAGCATCCCTGCAAGGCCGATAATCCCGGCTGCAGAGAAAACTCCCAGAAATGCCCATGGAAGTGCGGAGGTATCATGAAATAGGTCAACTGCAGCACCGAAAACAAAGGAGGCAAGCACCCCTGCTATCATAAGTATCTGGTTACGCTGCGCGAAGAAACGGCCTCTTAATTTTCTCGGGACCATATCCGCGATCCAGCCCATCCACATGTTCGCACTGACAGCCAGAAGGGCTGAGTAGAGCAGGTACACTCCAAGGAGCATCGGCAGAGCTGTGCGGGCGGCAAAAAGCAGCGGAATTATTCCGAGAAGCGGCGCCATAGCCCTTCCGAGTGATGTGAGGGACAGTATGATGGGTTTTCTCTGTGTTCGCCTTTTTGTTATTGCCACGCCAAGAGGCTGAAGAGCTTGCGCGAACTGACCAATAGCTGATAGGATTCCGAACTGGACAGGAGATGCACCGAGCATTACCGCAAGCTTGGTAATGAATACCGAACCGGCTCCTGCCAGGCTTGTAAATACTTGCGAATAAACACCTTCCTGGGTAGATATCCGGAAGGTATCGCGCAACTGGGAGCCGCTCCTTTTGTTTTTCATCGGCGGAACATAACTTCGGAAGGGGAATAAACCATAACTTAAACTTGTAGTTATGAGCGGTTGACTTGAAAGTCTCTCCCTGCCATTTTCTCATTGGAAGCTTATTTAGGGTTATCAGGAAGGTTGGAAGGAGATTGTATGTGGTATATAGCGGCAGCAGTTATTTTACTTGCGACATCTGGTGTTTACGGTTTCAGCAGATTAAGAACTGATGGTACTGAGAAAGCCAACCCCGTTAGCGGAGTTTTCGACAGACTTACAATCAAATCTCTTTCCATGAATCAGATAAACATCCTTCTGGCAAGGCTTGAGATAGAGGAGCCGCCGGAAACTGTGAGGGGCGCTATGTGCTACGAAGCGATGGCTTACCCCCGTGTAGCGGAGTATATCTGCCCGGTATGCGGCGAAAAAACCATCTACAACGATTCCCAGACCGGTTTCATTGAATGGGAGCTTCAGGGGTGCAGACGAATAGTGGAATCCTTGAATGAGTACACAGAGTTCGACATATCCCTGGATGAAACCCGATTCTGTGACTTCTGCTCCGATTCCTCTGATGAGGAACCCGCTCTTCTTCTCAGGGTAGCATCAACTGACACCACTGAGACAGTTAACAGCATATCCATTCACGATCTCAGAATCCTGGATTCGTTTCTTCAGGGGAATCTTTACTACCTCACCGGCAATGAATCACAGTTTCCTCTTCAGGATTGTTCCGACAGAATAAGGCAGCTGCTTGGCGCATCCGGCAACTGATGAGAATCAGATCGAAGTCCTTTCTCCCGTCAACCGCTGTTCTCGAGCTGACCTACCGCTGTAACCACAATTGCCTTTTCTGTTCTTGCCCCTGGTTTTCTGAGGATAGCGGATTTGAAGAGCTTCGGGAACTTGTTACGGCGCAGTGGAAATCCGTGCTGGATGAACTGTGCAGATGCGGAGTTTCGAGCCTGGCGTTCACCGGCGGGGAAGCCCTGTTAAGAGATGATTGTATTGAACTGCTGGAATACGCATCATCCCTGACCGTTGATAAGACAGAGACTGTGGATGGATCACTTATAACCCGCTGCGTACAGCCGGAGATCTACCTTCTGTCAAACGGTTATCCGGTGAACACCGAAGTTCTTGAATTTCTGGCCCGGCTGAATATTCGATTGAGCCTCAGTCTTCCGGGTCTGCAAACCTACGAGGAGCATACCGGACATGACCACGCCGATCTGGTGCTGGATGTTTTCAGACAGGCTTCGGATATGGGAATATCCACTACCGTGAACAGTACCGTTACCGCTCTGAACCTTCATGAACTTAGGGAAACGCTATCAGCAGCTTTACTGGCAGGAGCCGGTCAGCTGCTGATGAACAGATTTCTTCCGGGAGGCCGCGGGCTTCGGAATGCCGACAAACTGGCCCTCAGCGAGAACCAGGTTCTCAAAATGCTTGGAGCGGCTGACGATGTTCTTACCAGAGCCGGAAGGTACGGCAACCTTGGAACTGAAATACCCCTCTGTGTCCTCAATAAGGTCGAGTTGAAGACGCTTGAAGCAGGGACTCGATGCTCCGCTGCTCAGGGATTCTTTGTTATCGGGCCATCAGGTTTTGTCAGGGTTTGCAACCACTCGGAGAAAAGACTCGATCATTTTCTTAACTGGAAGAATCTGAAGAACAACGACTACTGGAACACATTCAGAATGAGGAAGTATCTTCCCTCCGAGTGCAGCGGCTGTAACCTGAAACTTGATTGTGACGGCGGGTGCAGAGAAGCAGCTCACATAACAGGGGGTAGCGTGGATTCAACCGATCCGCTGCTGTTGACGATTCCCTGTTAAACGTATTAGTCTATCGTTTCAAGATTCAGAACTGGAAATCAATACTTTGTCCGGCATTTAAGGAGAATGATATGGAAAAACTGCAGTGGAATGACAATCTGTCGGTGGGTGTTGAACTGATAGATTCCCAGCATAAAAAGTGGATTGAGTACTACAACAGTGCAGCCGGGGCACTCCATTCAATGCAGGGATCAGCAAGGATAGCCAGCACACTTGGATTCCTTATCGACTACACGGAGGAGCATTTCGCGACAGAGGAGAAGCATATGCAGGAGCACGCTTATCCCGGTTACGAGGACCACAGGGCGATACACCAGGAGCTTCGCAGGACTCTGTCCGGCCTTGTGGAGGACTACGAGGAGGATGGTGTGACTAACCCCCTTGTCGATTCCATAGATACTTTCCTTCGAAACTGGCTTATCAATCATATCATCGAAATTGACATGAAATTCGGAGCCTACCTCGAGGAAGAGGGCATCTCTCTGTCGGAATGATTTACCGTTAACGTTTAATTTAACTCTTGACGATAATACTATTCTGTATGTATTCTATTGACTTAGAGTGCTTGCAGAGTGCTATTTTCTCTGAACAGGGGGGACGCTATGAAGATAAAGTGGTTGATTCTGATTGCTGTTCTTACAGGAACAGTTGCGTTCTGGGGTTGTGGGGGATCCAACCCAGCCGGTCCAATACCGTATACAACAGAACTGCAAGGTTCATGGGTTTATGACGATGCTGATTATAGACTGACTTTCACTTTCACGGACAGCAGCTGGACTGTGCTGGAGGAGTACTGGATTAAACAGGATACAACCCTCACATTCACAGGTACATTCACTTTGAATACTGCGGCTTCTCCAAAATATATAGACTTGCTCTGTGCCAGCAGTCCATACAGCGGTGATATAGGCAAAACTTCCCTGGGAATTTATGCACTGAATTCAACGGCAACTGCCTGCACACTGGCTATAGCTGATATCGGTGATACTGTCAGACCAATAACTTTCGGCACTGACCCGTTTGTAGTTGACAAACAGTAAGAACTTCTTGACCTGAAAAATGGGCTGCATTCGCAGCCCATTTTCTTCTCACTGGAATAAGATCTGGAATAGAAAAGGCGGAGCAGAAGGCTCCGCCTATCATTCAGTTAACAGGGATTACTTGCACACAACAAGTCTGTTTGTGGTAATCGAACCAGTCGGGTCGACGGATCGGATCAAGTAAATACCCTGCGGTACTTCCTGCGTATTCCAGATAAGGAAATGAGAGCCGGCTTCAAGTTCTCCGGAATGTATAATATCGACCGCTCTTCCGGCGGTATCGTAGATAGTCATCTCGAACTGGCCTCCGCCTGAGAGAGTAACCGGGAAGGTAACATTACCGCTTGCCGGGTTTGGATGAGGTAATCCTACAAGAGATGTCAAAGTTCCCTCTGGATTGTCCCCTATTCCCATTCCGTTAATAACACCCTCTTCGGGAAGAGCGTTATGTGTGGTCACCATCCAGCATATGTCGCTCAAGCCTCCTATGGGATCGAAAGTAAGTGTAACACTGCCCGTTGTGTCGGTGACACCGCTTACCCAGAGACTGTCATGCGAAATGCATACAAGAGCATTTTCTACAGAACCCTCCGCATCGCTTACAGAGAAAACAGCCTGTGTAGAACCTACGGGCAGGTTTGAAGGAGCCGCAACATCGATGCTGTGGGGAACATCGGTTCTCATATCCATTGTCGGGTCACCGAACCAGTGGAAAAGATCCCACTCGGTTTCTGCTCTGTTGGTTGGGTACGGGCAGAATGGTGCAGACGTTTCCATTTCAATTTTAGCGCACATGAGCGCCTGACCGGTAAGGTAGTTACCGGTGGGATCGGTGTAGAGCGCAGGGGGGCTGGTGTATTCATCGTTGAAGGATTTGTAGAGGCCGTAACAGATGTAATCGTTCCAGTAGCTGTAACTGACTTCTGTTGCAGCCAGTACACCGACTGCTCCGCCTTCCATTCTGAAGAGGTTTTCAGCAAAACAGTCAAGGCTGAATTTACCTGTAAGGCAGTTGACGCTCATCACCATCGGAGTTTCTTCGCCGTTCGTTAAACCCGCGAGATCCGATATGTAAAAAGCGGGATCTCCCCAGCCGCTTACGCTGCCGTGGTCTCTGTGCTGGACAAGGAAAACTCCATCGTTCACGCTGGCAAGAATACCTGCAGCATCGCCATCCCAGACAATATCGCCAGGGATTTCCTGACCGGCGCTTGGAAGGTCGTTTCTGTAGTAATATGGTGGTGAAGCTGTTGTATTCTTGGTGTATTCCCGCTGAACAGTCTTTCCGTAGATGTTCATATATGTGTCGCGGACTGTTTCGCAGGTGAAGCAGAACCACCGCTCAGCCACTGTACTTGAGCCGCTTGTTGCCTGGAAATATCCAGCACACAGAACATTTCCCCAGAAATCGACATCCATCAGGGGATCAAACTGCCATTTAAGAATTTTTTCCTCCACAATGGGATAGTGGCTAGTGGGGGTTACAAATCTGCTGTGGAAGATATCCGCCTGGTAATCAGAGGAACCATCCATACAGACAAACCTGTTGTCACTGTACATGCCCGGGGCGCTGAAGCTGGTAAGGTCATCCTGATCTCCAACGAAAAGTATGAAACTTGGAGGAATGACCCAGTTATCGTAGGCATCCTGTATGTAGTCCTTGATCTCTGTCTGGGTCCAGCTGCCAGCGGCAACTATTGCGGTTAGGTAACCCTGATCCATTTTCGCCTCGATGAAAGTATCCATCATGGTATCGACAAAATCATCACCGGCTATTATCAGCAGATCCGCCGCGGTGATATCCCTTGCCTGTCTGATATTGCTGGCTCTGACAGGTTCACTGCTTTCCGCATTTACCGTTCGCTCAGGTTCACCGAGGATCTCCGAATTGATAAGGGTTCTGTAGGTATTCGAGAAGAATCTGCTCTGAAGTCTAGGATCGATACTGACGCTTCCACCCAGATCCACGGTTACACGCAGCTTAGGGGTAACGGTAAGATCGCCTGTTTCAGCATCCCAATGGAAGGGAATCACGGTGAACCTTCCGATATTCACTCCGCGAATTGTTCCGGAATTCTCGAACACAGCTTCCGAAGCAGGATACGATCCATGACTGTAAGCTTCCGGGAGGTAAGTGAAGGGGACCGGATCGTATGAGCTTTCAATCGGGATTGGCTGCATGGGTGAGGGAATTATGTTCCCTATAATGACGGGTGTTTCAAGTGCTTCCACGCTTATTGAGACATTTGGATTATTAGGAATTGCAGCCATGAAGGATGCCTTTGGGAGCATTGGTGCTCCCTCCGCATCTGCGTACGGGGTAAGGGAGGCTACACTGATGGCATTGAAGATCATTCCATTCTCGGAAAAAGAGTTGTTCCCGAACCCGGGAAGAATGATATCTACTACAAAACCGGAAGCGGTACACTCCACCACTTCCAGGCTGGCATGATCCAGATCGGAAGTGCCGAAGTCGATCCATTCCGCTGTGACCATACTGAACAGTACAAACAAAACAACGATTGTTTTCAAAACTTACCTCTGCTTTCTGGTGAGTGATTTGATGTAAGTGATTATACTCAGACAATATTTATAAGTAAAGTAATTCGAATACTGACAGATAGTTAAGTGCTATTTACGTAGGATTCTTAATGACTTCAACATATAAAAACACCTGCAGCCACCTTCATACAGCAACATGAAAGTTCTTCCCGCGGTTCCAGGAGCTGTTCTTATCGGCGGATATCGAGTACTTCTCTGCCTCTGCGATCATGGAAGTATCAATTCAGCGGACTGGTACCGTTGACGGATGCTAATCTGCCAAGGATATTCCCGGTTGAAATGAGGAGATAATGTTGATGATAATCTATGCGAAACTCTACCATATGATAATGCCCGAGCCCCGTCTGGGAGCTGCAGGGTAACACTCCTCCATAACCTTCTTTCTATCCCTCAGAGCCCTTCTCGGGGCTTTTTTGTTTCAGAAGAAGAATTGTTGAAACTGAAACCACGGAGGTTATGGTGTATACCCACAGATTCTATAGAGCCTGGGTTTCACAGAGGAAACTATTCAGGTTCCGAGTACTGCTTCATGAAAGTGACATTGAAATTGCTGCCGAATCAGATGGAATAGTACCTGTGCCTGTTTGGTATTATCTTAACACATGAATGACTTTCACAGAATCGGGAGATGACATGAAAACACTGCTGACACTTGTAATAGTGCTGTCATTGCTGACAGCTGCGTGCGGAAGCGGAGTCGCAACCCCCGGCAACGTAATAAGAAGCGCCCTGCCGGAGAAAACACATACGCTTTCAGATGCCTGGTCGATGGCCGGCAGCGCCCTTTTCGCTCAGGGCTGTCCTGTTCAAACTGATACATATACCGCTGTCCATGAGATATCCGGAAGCGGCATAATCGTAATTGATGTAAGAAGCCATGATTTCGACCCCATAGCCGTGGTAATCGACGGAGATGGAAATCCTGTTGCCTTCGGCAGCAGCTGGAAAGGGACCAGCGAAAGGATCGTGCTCGATGGAGCCCCATCAGGGGGGAAACTACTTATCTTTTCACCTGATGATACCAGGGGTCTTTACGATGTGATTATTGAGGATGGAACTCCTGAGGACCTTGAAACCTTTATCGCTGCCACAGATTTTTCCGGCGGCACTATAACGGGGCGAATCGATCCGGACACCTACAATGTCTACCTTAACACCATACTTAGAGAAGCACTTGAAAACGATATCTACATTTATAACTTCTTCCAGGCAAAACTGTTTCCTTTTACAATCGAGAGCGAAGAGCTTGTTTCACTATCACTTGAATCCGATGAATTCGATTCCTATCTGGTTCTACTGGCAGTTGAAGACGGAACTTACAGATTCATTGAGTACAACGATGATTACAGCGGCTCCAATTCCAGAATAGTGAAAGAACTGGATATCGGAGAGTACATTGCGCTTGTTATGCCCTACTCCGCCGGAAATCACGGCAGATTTACTCTTTCGATGGAAGTCATTGGTGAGGAAGCGCTGGAGCAAGTCGGAATTACCGCTTCGCTTTCGGATACGGACTACATAGCTGAAATAGTTCCAGAAAGGAATTTTGCACTCGCATGGTGGCCGGATATGGCAGACAACTGGGAAGCGCCCGGTTTCCTCACTCCTTTCACTCCGGTTGCAGCTTTTACGTTTACTGTAGAAAACACTTCGGTTTACGAATTGAATGCTTCCGGTGACATAGATGTGTGTCTTACTCTCCTGCGGAACGATGCTGAAGACAACATACAGTACGTCGCCTCGAACGATGATTATCCTGATCTCGGCTCTGATTCAAGGATCATTCAACCACTCCTTCCGGGTGAGTATATCGCCCTTGTATCGCACTACAGCGGTATGAGTGAAGATGAGGTGATCTTCTCATGGTCAGAAGATGATCAGGGCATAAGCGTTCTTCGGGCAGGCAGATCAATAGAAGTGTACGCACCCTATGAAACTGAAACCCTCATTTACAAGCTCAATCTTCAGGCGGGAGCAAGCTACTCGGTATCCGTTGGAAGTGACGAAATGGATACCGTTATGACACTTATTCTGGCTGACGGAGAGAACCTTTACGACGATGACGGCGGGGATGGATCCAACTCCCTTCTACACTTCACCGTCAATGAAAACCAGGCAGGAGAAAGTTTCCTTATCGTTGGAAAATACTCCTCGGGAGAAGGAACTTTTACAATCCTGCTTGAAGAAACATCCAGATAGAAGAGGTTCATCAGGGGTTGTCCGTTCCAGCAGATTCTTGGCGATGAAAGGTGGAAAGATGCAGGTCAGCAATATCAGTAGAAGTCTTTATACTATCCTACTGCTGATTTCCTCTATTTCCGTTGCTGATGCTATGGATCCCCCCGATATCCATACGCAGACTCTTTACGACTACGCTTACGCTGCATTTGATGCTGACATTGAGATTAAACTTCGGGTTAGCTCTTACCTCGATTCACTGGAAAGTGAACTTGAACGACTCAGCATTGAAATAGAAAACTCCCTGATCAACATAGAGGGAATGCCTGAAGTTTTCAGGGAGAGTCATGAAACCTTTCTTCAATCCGTTGATCTCTGGGCATCCTTTGCAGAAGAAGTTCAGTGGTACGATCCTCTTTCCGGAGAGACATATTACGGCAGCGGTATGGGATACACTTTCATGCACGTCACCGCATCCCTGTTATGGGAGAAGATCCTCGAGTACAGGCAGGCTCTGGAATCAATTTGTGAGTACGGAATGTTTGAGTTTCAGTATCCCCAGGACAGCCGGGACATAGGGGGCAGGTAACACTGTGCTTTGCGGTTTACTGTTTATCAGGAAGCAGGGATCTCATGTTGACTGTTGAGGGGATTACGGGATAGTCAATCACAACCCTGTATGTCCTGAACTTTGAGGGATCCCACTGAAGCTTGAGAAATACATCCTCTATCATGTCGGTATACCATTGTATGTATGGTGTATACGTAGCCTTTATCCCCATTCCGAGTTTATGAATGGAAACACTCATAGGGAGGCAGCTGTGGGGGTTTCGGAATTCAGCCGGCTTAGACCAGTCGTATCCGGTGAACTCACCGAAGATAAAGAGCTCCGGGTCATGGGGACCGATCAGGTCAAGGTGAACTATCTGATCAAAAACAAGCCTTTCCACGGGCGTTCGTGCTCTGACCAGAACCTCCCTGTACCTGTCTTCCCTGGTTCTGTAGCTTTTGAATACATCCCTGGTTATCTGAGCAGTGATGCATGTGATCGATTCTGTATTGCCGATGGGAGCTTCCTCAAGTTCATGTACAGTTCGTCCTTCCCGTTTGCGGGAACTGATGACACTCGGAAGCGGTTTAGAGCAGAAGCTGTAGTAAAATGGTACACCCATGGGGTTGTTCTGATCAGGCTCTCTTTTTTCAATTGGCTCGACCTTTATCAGGCTTTTCGGAACATTGTCATCATCCGTGAAGTAAGCCCATTCAAGCAGCCATGGGACATTCGGTCTGTTCCTTTTGAAATCGATAAAGCCTCTGATGCTTGCTATATCATGATACTCTCCATCGGCCGAGGGGGAGAAGATCCATGTGCACTGCTGTGTGCTGGCCTGCGCCCCGAGAAGATGGCTGTAAGCAGTGAA
>Ga0164313_10005984_pt1 | contig 10751 bp, 5 predicted proteins | sample GuaBasSedimGuay4_FD_113735 | JGI IMG/M metagenome (GOLD analysis project Ga0164313, IMG submission 113735) | Subseafloor sediment microbial communities from Guaymas Basin, Gulf of California, Mexico - Guay4, Core 4569-4, 0-3 cm | ecosystem: Environmental > Aquatic > Marine > Hydrothermal vents >...
AGGATCTTGAGGTCTCGAGCGGATTCGAACCGCTGTGAATGGTTTTGCAGACCACCGCCTAACCGCTCGGCCACGAGACCATAATAATGATGCAAAATTATATGTTTTAAATTCAAATAGCAAAAATATTCCTAATCTTCTTAGCGGTTCAGCCCAACTTCTAAGCGGTTTTGAACCACTCAGAAGTGAGTGAAGGAAGATTAGCGGGAAATTTAGTAAATTTACTGTACCAAATTCAAAGACTTTATATGCATTTTGATAAGGATCATATTTACCATATTTATAATCGATCCAATGAAACTGTATTCTATTCAGAGAGTAATTATTTGTTCTTTATTGGAAAGGTCAGGAAGTTGATATATCCTGTAAGTGATATCCTTGCCTGGTGCCTTATGCCAAATCATTTTCATTTCTTGATTTGTGCAAATCAAGAGTCAGAAGATTTTATAAAGGAATCACATAGGCCAAACGTACAAGTACTTTCAAAAAACTTCGGAACATTACTTAGTTCCTATACGCAGGCTCTAAACAAGTATATCAAAAGAAGAGGAAAGCTATTTGCACATAATACCAAAGCTAAATTGATTTCTCAACAAGGGAATGACTATATCGAAAACTGTTTCTTTTACATTCATCAAAACCCATTAAATGCCAGATTAGTTAAGAAAATTGAAAACTGGAAATATTCTTCTTTTCAGGACTATGCAGGAATTAGCAAAGAATCATTGTGCAATAAGAACCTGGCTTCTGACTTGATTAATTTCGATAAAGAAAACTTTATAGAACAATCTTATACGGTTATTGAGGAGAAGTATTTGCATAGTTTCCATTAGCCCTTCTTCCATTCGTTTAGCCCTTCTTACATTCGCTTAGCGCATTCAAAGCGCTTAGAGAATGTAGGCGATCATCTTGCATATTCTTTCAAACACTCAGGACACAAACAACCATCAAATTCTTTTTCTATTTGTTCCATAGTTTCCGCAGGAACAGCTATTTCATAACACCAGCATTTGGATGAAGTACTGCAATGGAAATCTGCTCCACACTTAGGACATTTACTGGGCTCAGAGAGATTATCTTTTGTTGGATTATTCATCAAAGTCTTCGAATAAGGTTACGCTTACACTGTCGGCTTGTCCGTTAATGGGTGGATTCATTTTGGCCACTTTTAATTCGGCTGACTCAACTTCCGGAAAAGATTTTTTAATGGCATCCAATATTCTTCTACCCACATGTTCAAGCAGTTTGGATGGAATCTCCATTTCTTTTTGCACAATGTTAAATGCTTTAGCATAATCTGTGGTATCATTCAAATCATCCGATTTTTCGGCTTTTGTTGTGTCTGATTCCAGGTAAAGATCTACTACAAACGTATTTCCAATTACCTGCTCTTCTTCCATACAGCCATGATAAGCCCTGAAAGTCATTCCTTCTATTGCGATAGTTGACATTTGTTTTGTATGATTAAATATTTATTTGATGAAAAATTTGATCTTGTAATAAACTTAGTAAACAACCTGAAATACTGAAATACAGAAATACTGAAATATTGGAAAATTGTACCATGGGCACTCCTATGGATGAATATTGTTGAGAACACAGTTTTTATTATGATCGATTCTTTATATCCCTATACCCCCTATTTCCTTCTCCCAATTATTTCAATACCAACCTCAACCCTCCGGATCACCTCTTCCTTGCCCAATAATTCCATTATTTCAATTACACCAGGTCCTTTCCCGGAACCAACAAGTACTAGTCTTAAAGGCATCATGATCTGCCCCATTCCAATCTCTTTTTCTTCGAGCACAGATTTAACTGCTGAATCCAAATTGTCAAAGGTGTATTCATTCAAGCCTTCTGACTTAGATAGAAAAGCCTCAAGAATTTTAGCAGTATTTTCTTTCCATCCTTTTTTCACCATCTTAGCATCATACGCTGTAGGGGCTTCAAAAAAGAAATAAGACTGATCCCAAAAATCAGCCACAAAATTTGCCCTTTCTTTTATCAATCCAACAATACTGGACACAAGATTTTCGTTTGCTGAAATATTTTTTTCTTTAAGAATTGGTTGATATAGTTGCGCTAACTCGTCATTGTTTTTTTCAATAAGGTATTGATGATTGTACCATTTGGCCTTTTCTGGATCAAATCGTGATCCGGCCTTCCCTACCCTTTCCAGTGAAAATGCCTGGATCAATTCATCCATGGAAAATATTTCTTGTTCTGTTCCCGGGTTCCATCCCAAAAAAGCGAGAATATTGATAAAAGCTTCAGGAAAATATCCTGACTCCCGATAACCTGATGAGGTTTCGCCCGTTTGTGGATTTTTCCACTCGAGTGGGAATACAGGAAATCCAAGACGATCTCCATCACGTTTACTCAACTTTCCTTTACCATCAGGTTTTAAGGTTAGGGGCATATGTGCAAACTGTGGCATTTCATTTTCCCAGCCAAACGCTCTATAAAGGCTTATGTGTAATGGTAGTGAAGGCAACCATTCTTCTCCCCTTATTACATGGGAAATTTTCATTAAATAATCATCCACAATATTGGCCAGGTGATAGGTTGGCATTCCATCTGATTTAAACAAAACTTTATCATCGAGTGTGTTAGTGTTTACAACAACATCTCCCCTGATAATATCCTTAAACCTAACTTCCTCGTTTTCTGGCATCTTAAAACGGACAACATAAGGAGATCCGGCTTCAATTTTTAATTGTACTTCTTGCTTGCTTAATGTCAATGAATTTGACATGTTCATCCGGCAAAAAGAACTATAGCTGGTATTAGATGCTTTGTCTGCTTCCAGTTTTTTTCTCAGGCTTTCCAGTTCTACAGGAGTATCAAATGCATAATAGGCATGGCCTGATGTTATCAGTTTTTCTGCATATTCCTTATAAAGTTCTTTTCTTTCCGATTGTTTGTATGGTCCATAGGGTCCCCCTTTATGGACTCCTTCGTCAAATTCAATCCCGCTCCAGTTCAGCGACTCAAGAACATAGTCTTCAGCCCCTTGTACAAATCTTTTCTGGTCGGTATCTTCAATCCTCAATACCATTTTACCACCATGCTTTTTGGCAAACAGGTAATTATACAGGGCTGTTCTTACTCCTCCGATATGGAGCGGACCAGTTGGGGAAGGGGCAAATCGTACACGTACTTCTTTTTGACTCATTGTATTTTATTTGGCGGCAAAGATAAAAAAAAGTGGTATCGGAATTTAGCATATCCCAATACCACCTACATGTTTAAATAATTAATGCTTTAGTCGACCTTAATGAATTTTTTAGAAGATAAATTAACGCCGTCAGTTATTTGAATAAGATAAGTAGCAGTTGGAAGCTCAGAGATTTCTAAAGTAACGTTGTTATCCAACGTTTTTACTAACATCACTTGATTTCCGGCCATATTAAATACGCCAATTTGTTTTTCAGTATTGTTTTCATTAGCAAATGTAATGTTAAGTTTATCATTGGCGGGATTTGGACTATAGGTAAAAGCAACCGGGCTTTCATGTTCTTTTACATTTGTTGTTATAGAACCATTTCCATTGACAATCCAGTTTGCCGGATCAACCACAATTTGCCCAACAGGTTCAGTAATTGCAAATGTATAATCGGTCACATTACCTGTTTGATGCACATAAACTATTGTATCCCCTCCTTCATAAAAAGAAAACTTATAACCTATGAGATTCGTAAACAATGGTGTTATAGAAGGCATGGAAGTTGTTTGTATAACCTGCATAAAAATTCCGCCATCATTTTGCGACCATTCAACATTGTAAGTTGGATAACCTTCTCCAAAATACCACTGGTCGAAAAAATCAGTGAAATCCATTCCGGAAACATCATTCAGGACATTCATAAAATCCAGACCCGTAGCAACACTATCTGCGAATAGATCCGTATATTCATGAAATACCTGGAAAAAGACCGCATCATCCTGTAATTCGAAACGGATCATATGTAAAATAGCAGCTCCTTTACTATATGATAATCTGCTGTCAAAAATTCTCCACACATTGTTATATTGAACTTCATCCGGTGGAACATAAGTACTTCCACCTGGTTGAGATTTAACAGAGTAGTGGATGGCATTCATCTCCGAATTGGCTGCTGATTGTCCCAGAATAAACTGCACAGCCAGGTAATCTGCATAAGTTGCAAAACCTTCGTTGATCCAGATATCACTCCATGTAGCGCAGGTGATATTATCTCCAAACCACATATGGCCTAATTCATGAGCATTCAGTCCAAAATTGAAATTATCAATTGTTGTCATTGTTTGATGTTCCATGCCACCCCCCATAGGTGCAACACAATGTCCGTATTTTTCTTCATGAAAAGGATACAAAGAAAATAACTCAGAATACAAATCAATAAATTCAGCTGTCATATCAATGTCATCTTGCCATTGAGGTAAATAATTTGGAGAATCATAAATAAAATTCTGAATGAGTACTGAATCGCCATTTAATTCTTCTGGATGAGAATAGATGCTATAATCCTGGTAATCAGAAACAGCAAAAGAAATTAAATAGTAATCGATGGGATAATTTGTTTTCCATTCGTATCTCAATTTATTATCAGGCATTGTTGAAACATTGGTTAAGAGACCATTTGAACCAGCCATATTATCTTCGCTTGTGGTAAGAAAAATCCATGCTGAATCAGCCTTGTCTTCAAGAACTTGCTTAACCGGAAACCAGCTGCGGGCTGCAAAAGGCTCTGATAATGTCCAGGTAACATTTTTACCATAAGCCGAACCATTTGAAACTCCGGCAAAGAATCCACCTGTTGGTGGTGTTCCATGATATTGAATCTTTACAGAGAAAAGTTCTCCTTGCGTAAGTGTTTCAGGAAGATCAACTAATACTTCATCAGCAGTGTGTTCAAAAGTTAGTGTATTGTCATTATAAGTAACTTCATCAACAGTCATCACACTTAAAAATTCTGCTACAAAGGTTTCCAGTTCATCAGCAACTACTTCGGCCATAATTGTCACCTCTCCTGTAATATAAATGGAGTTATTGTCCACTTCAATATCGAGGTAATAGAACTTAACATCATAATCGAAAAGTAAAGGGTTCTGAATAATATCTTCTGCACCTTTGAAGTACTCCTTGTAAAATTTGGCTTTACTACATGTTGCTTCTGCTCCATGATCGTGATGTTGAGCAAAACTGCTTCCAACAAACAAACTTAATAAGGTAAAAAGTAATAATTTTTTCATAATAAATTGTGATTTTTAATGGTTAATAGTCTTTATATTAGTGAATTAAAGTTTAATTATTTTTTTCACCAGGTTGTTTTTATCAGTCTTAAAATTAACTAAATATATACCTGCCTTGAAATTAGACAAATTTATACTACTATTTCGTTGCCTGAGTTTGGAATTAAAAATTGTATTTCCTTTCAGGTCATTTATTTCCACTTCTAGAGGATCATTATTAGAATTTTCTATAAATAGAAAGTTTTGAATTGGATTAGGATAAACGTGTAATGTCTGCTCTAATACATTTTCTTCAATGCCAATGAGGCTTTCCACTTTTTTTAGAACCCATAAATCAGGATCAACCTGAAGGCTATCAATCAGCTTTGAAATTGGAGCTGTGAATATATTTTCAGGATCAGTTTGTTCGAATATCAGGGTGCTATCTGTGCCATCTTTAAAATAAAGTATTACCGGAAAATGCATTCTATAAAAAGGTGTTACTTCGGGATAAGAAGCAGATTGTGATGAATATAACTCAAACGTGCCATTTTCCTGCTTGTAACTAAAATCATAAATGGGATATCCTTCGCCATAATACCATTGATCAAAAAATAATGTAAAATCCTTTCCTGAAGTTTCATTTAATAGAGCAATAAAATCTGGTGTGGAGGCTGTACTGTCAGCAAATTGAAGTTGAAAGTTTTGTAGCACCTGGAAGAATAATTCATCGTTTTGCAATTCGAAACGGATCATATGAATAATGATAGCTCCTTTCCAGTAGGATAACCTGCTGTCGAAAATCCGGTCTACATTATTGTAAACAACATCTTCTGGTGGAACATAAATACTTCCATCCGGCTCCGACATGATATATTTTTGTCCATTTGTTTTCCAGATGAGTGCATATTTGTCGTCTGCAATATAATCTGTTGCAAGGTAGTCTGTATAGGTAGCAAATCCTTCATTGATCCATATGTCGCTCCAGTTTTCACAGGTTACATTATCGCCAAACCACATATGGCCAAGTTCGTGAGCTACTAAACTAAAGTTAAAACCTCCCAGGGTAGTCATGGTTTGATGTTCCATTCCACCTCCAAGTCCTGCAAGACAATGGCCATATTTTTCTTCATCAAAAGGATAAAAAGAAAACAGATCTGTGAATAGTTCCATAAATTCAACTGACCGGCCAATGCCTTCTTTACAGGCTTGAACACAGCCGGGAGAATCATAGATGAAATTTTGAATGAGCAGCGAGTCACCAGATAAATATGTTGGTTTTGCATAAACATTGTATTCCTGGTAATCAGCTATAGCAAATGAGATCAGATAATAGGCAATAGGATACTTCGATCTCCATTCATATCTTATTTTATTGTCAGGCAAAGTAACCACTGTAGATAACAATCCAATGGAGCCGGCCATGTTTTCAGAGCTGGTTGTAATATTTACCCAAACTGAATCAGCTTTATCAGTTAATACCTGTTTGGTTGGCCACCATTCCCTTGCACTAAAAGGCTCGGATAGAGTCCAGGTAACATTTTTATTCCAGGTTGAATCGTATGAAGTAAAAATGCCTGAGAAAGATTCCCCAGAAGGAGGGAGTCCGTGGTAAATAATATTTACTGCAAAGCTTGAATTTTGTGGTAATGGTTCTGTTAAAGGAACAAATACTTCGTCATTTTCACGAAGTATAGAAAATTCGGTATCATTGACAAAAACATGATCGATGGTTAACTCATCAATAAGCTCAAATGCAAATGTATCAAGCACTGATACAACTACCTGGGCTGAAATTGTTACCTCTCCTGATATATAAGTTGTATTGTTTTCAGCTTCTAAGTTGAGGTAGTAGAATTTTACATCGTAGTTGTGTAATAATGGTGATTGCTCAATATCCAGTTTGGTGGATTTTATAAACTTTTGCTTCATTTTTTGACTGCAAAAATGCTCAAAATCAACACTAATGTTGTTTTGGCTAAACAATGCAGTAGTTGCTATTACGAGAAAAATTGAAAGTATTGATCTTTTCAAGGTCTATTTTGTTTAATTATTAGACTATATGTAATTTCTTTGCAATTACTATCTTTGCAGGGATTTGCAAAATAACTCATATTTTGTTTTCGTTTTCAATTTAATTTAAGTTTCCAAATAATTATTTATTTGATCGATCAGTATAACATATTACTTCAGAAGCTTGATACATTTATAAAGAAATTCTATAAGAATCAACTTATTAAGGGTGCTATATATTGCTTTGCCTTACTGATCATTTTTTTTCTATTGGTTAATTTGCTTGAATATTTTGGCCATTTCAATAGCAATACCCGGACTGTTATATTTTACTTCTATATTATATTCAATGCACTTTTGATAGGTTGGTATGTAGTTTATCCATTGTCAAAACTATTTAAAATAGGAAGAAGAATATCCAATGAACAAGCTGCAGAGATTATTGGTGATCATTTTACTGATATTGGTGATAAACTATTGAATACGTTGCAACTTAAAGAGTTAGCAGGCAATCAAACAACTAATTTGGATCTTGTGAATGCAGGTATTGACCAAAAAATAGCAGATCTAAAACCTGTACCTTTTGTGAAAGCTGTGGATTTTAAGTCGAACAGGAAATATCTAAAGTATGCCTTAATTCCTTTATTTGTAGTGGTCATTTTATTATTGTCTTCTCCCAAAATTCTAACTGAACCAGCAAACAGGCTGGTAAAGCACAATACTCATTTTGAAAAATCATTTCCGTTTACCCTCAATATTTTAAATGAAGATTTGCAAGTTATTCAACATGAGGATTTAAAGTTGGAGGTAAAAGTATCTGGTGACGAAGTACCAGAAAACATTTACCTGGAAACTGGTAATAACAGGATTAAATTGATAAAAAATAATCCGATAAATTTCAGTCACACTTTTATCAATGTGCAAAATTCTACTTCATTTCAGCTTGTTGCTGATAAATATAAATCAGAAATTTATGAAGTAACAGTATTGCCAAGGCCTATCATGTTAGATTTTGAAATACAGCTTGATTATCCTGCATATACTGGTAAAAGCGATGAGTTGATAACCAAAAATGGAGATTTAATTGTACCCATTGGTACAAATATAGGTTGGACTTTTTACACTAGAAATACGAAGGAAATGAACCTTATGTTTAATGAGGACAGAATTAGTTTATCTCCAAATGAATCTAACATATTTAAATATGAAAATACATTCTTTTCAAACCAACAATATACAATTAACTCTTCCAATGAATTTCTTAAAAATATCGATTCTCTTACATATTCAGTAAGTATTGTACCTGATTTATTTCCAGGGATATTAGTGGAAGAATATCAAGATTCGATCACTGATGGCCGTCTCTACTTTAAAGGTGCCATTGAGGATGATTATGGATTCGACCTACTGACATTCAATTGTAAAATAAAACAGGCTGATGTAATTGACACTGAAGTTTATATTGATAGTTTGTCTTTATTGAAACAAGCGAATCCTCAACAGTTTTTTCATTTTTATGACTTGGCTGATTTGAATCTTGGTGCTGGTAATGAAGTTGAGTATTACTTTGAAGTTTGGGATAACGACCGCATACAAGGCAGTAAATCTACACGATCACAAATAATGACTTACCGACTTCCAAGTTTTAAGGAAATAGAAGAAGAAACTAAAGAAAAGAATCAGCACATTAAGGATGAAATGGACAGTGCCATTCAGGATACCAAAGAGCTGCAGAAAGAAATTGAAGAGTTAAGTAAAAAAATGGTTGACAAAAAGGAGTTGGATTGGGAGGATAAACAACAAATACAAGCTCTGTTGGAAAAGCAGCAAGAATTACAAAATAAACTAGAGAATATTAAGAACGAGAATAAAGAAAAGGCAATAAAAGAACAACAATACAAAGAGAAAAATGAAGAATTGCTTCAAAAACAAAAGCAGCTTGAGGAGTTGATGGAGAAATTAATGGAAAATGAAGAGCTGAAAAATTTATTTGAAGAGCTCCAGAAGTTGATGGATGAAATAGACAAAGATAAAATAAATGAGATGCTGGAAAAAATGCAAATGTCTACAGAGGAAATGGAAAAAATGCTGGATAGGAACCTTGAATTGTTTAAACAATTTGAATTCGAATCAAAATTGGATGAAACAATTGAAAAGCTAGAAGACCTTGCAAAAGAACAGGAGGAATTGAGTGAGAAGACTTTAGATAAGGAAAATGAGAAGGATGATTTAAAAAGTGAACAAGAAAAGATAGATGAAAAATTTGAGGATGTAAAAAAAGACCTTGAAGACTTAGAAAAGATGAATAAAGAACTTGAAGAGCCAAATAAGTTTGACAAAATGGAAGAAGAACAAAAGGAGGTTGATAATAGTTCTGAAGAGAGTAAAGATGCTTTAGAGAAAGGCCAGCGTAAAAAAGCTTCAAAATCCCAACAAAGCAGCTCAGGGAAGATGGAGGAAATGGCTGCTGAAATGTTAAGCATGCAACAGAAGATGATTGAAGAGGGTATGGAAGAAGACATGGATGCTTTGCGTGATATTCTGGAAAACTTAATACAACTTTCTTTTGATCAGGAAAAACTGATGATGAAAGTGAACAGTGTTAATTTGAACGATCCAAAATACGTTGAACTGGTTCAGGAACAAAAGAAAATAAAAGATGACCTGAAATCTACTGAAGATTCTTTATATGCTTTGAGTAAGCGTCAAATAATGATTGAACCTTTTGTTACGAAAGAATTAAGTTCTATAAATCAAAACATTGATAAAGCGATAACTTCACTAAATAATCGGCAGACTCAACAGGCTACAGGCAGGCAGCAATACGTTATGACTTCTATAAATAATCTGGCTTTGATGCTATCAGAAACATTAAATCAAATGATGCAAAGCATGATGCAGCAGGCAAGTGGGGATAAATCATGTAAAAGCGGAAAACCAAAACCAGGCTCAGGTAAACCTTCAATGAAATCAATGAGGCAGATGCAAGAGCAATTGAGTAAGCAAATTGAACAAATGAAAAAGGGCAAGGAAAAAGGAGGAAAAGAAAAGGGGGGCGGAAGTCCCAAAAATGGCCAATCAATGAGTGAACAGCTTGCACGCATGGCGGCAGAACAGGAGGCTCTCCGTAACCAAATGAATCAATATTCAGAGCAATTAGATAAAGAAGGACAATTTGGGGCAAGCAAAGAGATCAAGAAAATCATGGAAGAAATGGAAAAGAATGAAACAGATCTTGTAAATAAAATGCTAACCCAGGAAACGTTGATGCGACAAAAAGACATAACAACCAGGATGTTACGATCTGAAAAAGCAGAAATGGAAAGGGAGAAAGAAGAAAAAAGAGAATCAATTGAAGCATTAAATCAAAAATACCGTAACCCTGAGGAATATTTTAAGTATAACAGGCATCAATTAAATGAGGTGGAACTTTTAAAAACCATGCCACCGAATTTAAAACCATTTTACAAAAACAAAGTGAACCAGTATTTTTATAACTTTGACGAATTATTAGACAAATG
>Ga0164313_10005985_pt1 | contig 10749 bp, 13 predicted proteins | sample GuaBasSedimGuay4_FD_113735 | JGI IMG/M metagenome (GOLD analysis project Ga0164313, IMG submission 113735) | Subseafloor sediment microbial communities from Guaymas Basin, Gulf of California, Mexico - Guay4, Core 4569-4, 0-3 cm | ecosystem: Environmental > Aquatic > Marine > Hydrothermal vents...
ACTAGACGGTGAAGATAAAAACACACTAACTTTTAAGGGAGTTGAGTTTAATTTTATCGATAAGGGGAGAAGGGGATATCACGAATTGGCCGCTGGATTTTTACAGGGCAAGATGAGCTACCCCAGCTTAGTCCTATTGGATGAAGATTTTGTTGTTTTACAGGTTTTTAAGGGCTTTAGAACTGCAGATGAATTACTTCCCATAGTTATCTATTTAGGGGATAATATTTATCAAGAAACGAAATGGGTAGATTATATTAACGAATCTAAAGGAGAAAAATAAAGAAGATTTCAAATGAAAAAGATGTTGCTTTTATGGATGATTTCTTTTGGATTTACCTCTTGTCAGTTTTTTGAAACCGAAAAAATATCTAAAGAAATCTTTTTTGAAACTGAAATAAATGCTATTAATTGGAATGACGTAGATCAATATCCTGTCTTTTTGGAATGTGAACAGATAACTGAAAAGTTAGAGCAAAAAAAGTGTTTTGAAACAACACTATCCGCACAAATATATCAATCTATCCCATCTGATAAAATTCTTGTTACAAATGACTTGAATGATACAATTCTCTTAGAATTTACTGTAGATGTTATAGGGAAACTCACTATGAAGAAAATGGTTATGGATAGTATCTTACAGGTAGAACTCCCCTTGTTTGAAAGCTATATTTTAAATAGTATAGATTCCTTACAACCTATTGCACCCGCTTACAAAAGAGGGATTCCTGTACAAACTACTTTTTCACTTCCAATAGTGATCAAATCAAAATAACGAATACAGAATCAGATAAGAATATGTGTAAAATTGTCTGGAAAAACCCTGCTACAAATTAAATTTATAACCCAAGGCAAACTCTAAAGGAAATTCGCCATTGGAGTCTTGAGAAGCACTAACAATATCATTGTAGTTGAAAGTGAGATAGCCATTACCCAGTTTATAATCTGCTCCCAGCCCAAAATTTAATCGAAATCGAAAATCATCACTTTCATAGGCAACAGGAGTTTCATTTTCATCATAAGGCTCCCCATCTTCATCAATTGGAATTTCAGCATCATTGTAATTTAAAGCTGTTACAAATGCATAACTAGCAAACTTCATATTAACAAAGACATCTAGTTTTTTTGTTTTAACAAATTTAAATCGATAATTAAATGAAAACTCTGAGGAGGAATATTTATGATTAGAACTTTCAAAAACTTGTTTAAATTGTAAGACTAATGCATGTCTGTTTAAGTGATTATTGTCTATTATTTCGAAATCAAATCCTAATAAAGGCAAGGATTCGTTATTGGGGTTTACAGAATAGATAGCATTTGTAATACCTGCAAATGCACCCAATCGAACTTTTAATTTTAAGGGTTTTAAGTCAGATTCAAAATTGGGATCTTTCAGCTTATTGTACTCAACAAAGAACAATTTAAGACTTGAGGTAGTTAGTTTTAATTTATCTACAGAAACCGATTCATCTCTGGTTTGTTCTTCTAAAACCTGTTTGTACTCTTCTTGATATTTTCCATCAACACGGGTGTTTTTTAATTCGATAATCTCGTCACCTTTTTTTAAAAAATATCTGTATTCATTGTCTATGGTGTTCCACAAAAGTGTTATGGCACCCTCAACTTCTGTTTTTAACTCGATTGTATTACCGGCTATCGTATAGGTTTCTTGTGCGTTACCAGTAGTTGCAAGCAGTAAAAAGGCAAGCAGTAAATATGAAAGTAGGTTTTTCATTATATATCAATTTGGTTTGTATAAATATAAAGAAATCATTTTTGTAAAAAAAATCTTATTTCCTGAAGGATCTTCCTTTCCATTGGTATGATCCCTTTAGAGACCCAAAAGTAACAAAGACAGTAATAATTGGATACAAAATTATATGCAATAAGAAATATTGAATATTGATTTTTGTTTTAAAAAAGGATCGTGTTGGGACTAAAAAAAGATAATCTACAACGGATTTATAAAATAAAAATGAAATAAAATAAATGAATAAGGTCCTCTCAAAAAGACAATACAGTCCACATAATAAAATGAATAAATTGCATAAAAACACTAGCAAGCCCACTAATTTTGTGTTGGTATTATTCTGTCCTGAAGTTTTTGAGGCCCAACGAATTCGCTGTCTAATTATTCCATCCCAACTTTCCTCTGGTCTGGTTTGTACAATGATATTTTTATTCTTGACAAAATGAATTCCTTTTGGATCTCGTTCTTTAAATTTTTCTAATAAGAAAATATCATCACCACTGGCGATATGATCATTCCCAGAAAATCCTCCAACAGCTATAAATTCTTTTTTAAGGTAAGCAAGGTTAGCACCATTGCATAGTAAAGGTTTATTAAGTCCGAAGCCCCCAATTGTTGTGGTTTGTAAACTAAAATTATCCAATTGCTGATACTGGTTTATAATACCCTTTTTCTTCAAATATTGAACAGGGCCTGCAAGCATTTTCGGTTGGTGGTTTTGAATATAGTTGTCAAAAACGCTTAACCAATTTTCAGGAAGAATACAGTCGGCATCTGTTGTTAAAACCCAATTCTTTCCAGCTATTTTAATTGCTGAAGTAATGGCATCCTTTTTTGGAGAAGCTGAGCGTCTTTCATTTTTTATTATTTTGAAATGGAATCCTTCATTTGTTGTAAATTTTGATTGGTCATTCTTTATATATTCATTAATAAGTTCAACAGAATGATCATCAGATCCATCATCTATAAAAATGACTTCAAATAAAGTATGAGGATACTTCAATTTTTCAATGGAGTTTAATAAAGATGCTAAGGCTGTTGCTTCATTTCGAAAAGGGATAATTATTGAAAATTCTGTGCTGGGTATTCTTGAGTCGGGATTAAATTTCTGAATTCTATAATAGCCAAAAAATAAAATTCCTAAGGCGATACTATAAAGACCAATGATAATACTTCCAGCTATAATCACGACACATCTGGTTTATAACTAAACAAAAAATAACTTCCAAAAAGAGCAGGAATTACAAAATTTAGGACCCACATTGTTAAGACGGTGCTTAAAATTGTAATTTCTGAAACTCCAGCTAAAGAAAACATCCATAAAGCTGCACCGCCTCTAATAACTACATCAAAAATGAAAATAGTAGGGATAATGGATACCATAAGGTACATAGAAAAAATTAAGGGGATGGACTGTGAAAGAGAAATATCAGCTCCAAAAAACTGAAGCAAACTGTAAAAAAGAAAGCTAAATATTAAATATCTGCAAATTGAAAAAACGACCGTTTTAAATTTTATATGAAATGGAAGCTTCTTAAATTTTGAAACCACTTTTAAAATAGAAAGGTTTTTCAAAACTAATTGTTGTCTTTTAAAAATGAACCCAAGAATAACTAATAGTGCTACAACGAGTAGGCCTAAGATTAAATTCTTGGTGGAGAATGGGACTTTATATTTTTGTAAAACGATTATGAACCCCAAGATCCCAAAGAATGTAGTAACTCCCATTTGTATGGAGTTTGAAAAAAAGGTGAGCAATAAAATGTTTTTTCGTTTATCGGGTTTAAAAAAATAGGCTTTAGCGCCATATTCACCTATTCTGTTTGGGGTTGAGAGAGAGACTGTTAATGAGAAAAGACTTTGTTTCATCGCAACTAGAAAAGATAGGCTTTGTATTTCAGAAATGATTACTTTCCATTTTAAAATCTCAAAAAACCAATTTGCAGCAGCTAAAAAAACAAAGAAAGTAAAAGATAAAATAGTGCTATTGTCACCATTAAAAATATCTAAGGTAAATTTGTTTAGATCAAAGGTTTCATTTCCTGTTACTTTTAGATAAATAAACGAAAAAGTATAAGCCAAAATTAATACTTTTAGGGCTAGAAGAAGATATTGCTTATTTTTGTGACTGACTGTGATCATAAAAAAGCTAATTTAGTGAAAATTATTACTGAGATTTACGATTTCAAATGAATTCAGAAAAAATTATTTTGGGGATTGATCCTGGGACGACCATCATGGGTTTTGGACTTATAAAAGTTGTTAAAAAAGAGATGCAATTTTTACAATTAAATGAACTGCACCTCAAAAAGTACGACGATCATTACCTAAAATTAAAACTTATTTTTGAGCGTACCGTAGAACTAATCGACACTTTTAATCCAGATGAAATAGCGATAGAGGCACCGTTTTTTGGAAAAAATGTGCAATCTATGCTTAAGCTGGGCAGGGCTCAAGGAGTGGCCATGGCAGCTGGTCTGTCCAGACAAATACCCATTACAGAATATTCTCCAAAAAAAATTAAAAAGGCCATAACTGGAAACGGAAATGCCAGTAAAGAGCAGGTTGCAAAAATGCTTCAAAGTTTATTAAGCCTTAAAGAATTGCCTAAGAATCTAGATAGTACCGATGGATTGGCAGCAGCTGTTTGTCATTTTTATAATGAAGGAAAGATATCTATTGGAAAAAGTTATTCTGGCTGGTCGGCTTTTGTTAAGCAAAATGAAGGTAGGGTAAAGAAATAATAATTGATGGTTTAAAATTGGAACCTTTGATTTATCTTAAAAGTAATATGAGTTAATTTTTCCATATACTCTTTATTTTAATTACTATATTTGATTATGTTAAAAACGTATCTGACTAACTATAATCCTTCAAGAACATTGATTTACTATAATCAATTTATAAGGTTTATAAAAGTGGGCAGAAGTTTACATATTATTACACTTTTAGGGATAGGATTATTTTTTTTAGGGCTTCATAAATTTGAACTAATCCCAATTTCTTCATTTAAGCTTTCAAATTATTTTTGGTTATATATTATTTTTCATGGCTTTACACTTCCAATATTTGCTGAATTAGATGCTTATGGACGATATCAAGACTATAAATTACTGAAAGATATTATTTATAAAAATGGGTTTGACAATCGATTGATAAAAATATTTATGTATTCTAAATGCCAAAGAGATTCTGTTTTAGTAGCTGCAGATGATTTAGAATACAGAAAAAAAGCAGAAGATTATTTTTATAAAAATGGCTATCGTTGGTATCATCTATTACCAGATAGATTTGTTAAAAACCCACTCGTTCTTTTCAGAAAAGAGTTTTGGTATAGAATATTATTTACAAAAAAGTATCAACTTAAAAATTTTCACTGGTAATGAGTTTTCTACAAGTTGAGAATTTGTCACTTCAATATGGCAATCAAACAATATTAAATGATGTAAGTTTTTCTATTCCCAAAGGAAAAATCATTGGATTGTTAGGTCCTAATGGCGCGGGTAAAAGCTCAATTATTAAAGTTTTATCTGGGCTAGTGTTCCCTAAAACAGGAAAATTATATATAAATAACACACTTCAAAATTCTTTTTCAGAATTGCGAAATAGCTGTGGTTATCTAATAGACTCTCCGGCCTTTTATCCTTATTTGTCGGCAAAAAAGAATTTAAGATTACTGAAGAAAATCACCAAAAGCTCTACAAATATTGACGATCTTCTTATAAGAGTAGGACTAGAAAATGTTGGCCCTAAAAAAGTAAAACATTTTTCAACCGGGATGAAACAACGATTGGCAATCGCTCAAGCTTTATTGCGTAAACCAGAAATGTTGATCTTGGATGAACCCTTTAGAGGGCTTGATCCAAACGGATTTTTAGACTTAAAGAATTTATTGATTTCATTAAATGAAAATGGGACTACAATTTTTGTATCCTCACATTTACTAGATGAATTAGAGCAATTTGCAGATATATTTATATTAATACATAATGGAAAAATAGCATTTCAGATAAATAAGGAAGAGCTGATTAAATCTAGAAAAAAAATCATTTTCACTTTCGAAGAGAAGCTCTCTATTGAAGCTAAAGAATACTTGTTTAAATTAGGAGGTAATTTTGAGAATGAGCTAAAAGTGGATATACATTTATGTCCAAGTGAAATTGCCAGTACAATTAGTGAATTGGTCACTTTAGAAAGCACATTAATCAATGTAGAAACACATACAATTTTACAGGAAAAATATTTTGAGATAACAATTTGATACGTTTAATAGAAATAGAAATATATAAATTATTTAGTTCGTATAGAACATATATAGCTTTTGCTATAACTATCGTTTTAATGCTGATTATAAATTTGGGTTTGTATAGCGATGGGGAAGAATTATTTTCATTTTTACTTCAGCCTTTAAGAGAATATTTTTTTATTGAAGGGGCAGTCATAAATGGAAACTTAATTGCATATTTATCTTTAAACACACTTTGGGTTCATATACCCTTATTAACTATTATCGTTACTACCTATATTTTTTCAAGTGAATTTGAATATGGAACCATTCGTGTATTATTAACACAGCCCATCTCTAGAAACAGTCTGTTTACAGCCAAAATCGTTAGCATGATTATCTATATAATCTGCTTTATGGCTATTGTCGCTGTTTTTGCCTTAGTGCCTGCAGTACTGCTTTTTGGAACAGGAGATGTTATTGTATTTATCGATGGAATACAATTTATACAAGAGGATGGTTTCTTAACTAGGTTTTTTAGTACTATTGTTTTTTCAATAATTTCGATGGTTGCATTTTCAAGCTTATCTATGTATCTAGCACTTTGGTTTAAAAACACCTTAACTTCAATATTAATTTCATTGGGAATTTTAATAGTGCTAACCTTATTACAGACATTTGTATTTGGAATCTTTAGTTCCTGGCAACCTTTTCTTTTTACATATCATTTTTCTAAATGGCAATTGTTTTTTGTAAATGAGGTCCCTTTATCAAGTATATTAAACTCTGTTTATTTTCTGGTAGGAATGTGCATTTTTTTTATGGGATTGTCCTATTATAAGTTCAATAAATTAAATATTTCTGAATGAAAAAGGTAATTTATATAGTGTTATTATTCACAAGCTTTGGACTGCTGGCACAAAATCAAATTGCAGATGAAAATATAAATGCTTTAATTGAAAAGTATTCATCGGATTTGGCTATAAAATGCGATATCGACATAAATATTGATGTTGAAGGAATGGTGATTCCAGATAAACAAATTTATGTGGAATTTGAAGAAGGCAAAAAGCCTATAGTAAAAGGCAAAGGATTGGCATTGCTTCCGAAGAAAGGAATCGTAGGACAGTTTAATGAATTATTTACAACGCTATTACAACCCATTTTTTTATCAAAGAAGGGGAATTATCTTGTGTATAAACTGGTGTCATTAGAGCAAAATAGCGATTGGATTACTGCAGATATTGTTTTTGATGAAAGCTCCTTGCTTATTTATGAAGCTACTATAAACACACGGAAACAAGGGACTTTTCATTCTGAACATTTTTATAATGACAATATATTTCCTTCCAAATCAATAATCACTTTTAATATAAAAAAATTCAATATTCCTTTAAAATTTGTTGGCAGAAGTGATAATACCTCTAAACATCAAAAAAAGGATAAAGAAGTATTAGGAAAAATCACCCTAATGTATACCTATTTATAAAATAATGTCGGGTATATACTTACATATCCCTTTTTGTAAACAAGCTTGTTATTACTGTGATTTTCATTTTTCAGCTTCATTAAAAAGAAAACCTGAATTAGCTGAAGCACTCGCTCAAGAATTAATGCTTCGGAAAAATGAGATCCACGAACCACTTCAAACAATATACTTTGGAGGAGGGACGCCATCTATATTGACGATTGATGAATTGCGATTCTTGATGGATACAATTTATAATAATTATCAAGTTTCAATAAATCCTGAAATAACACTGGAAGCAAACCCCGATGATTTATCCTCTATAGCCTCAGGTAAGAAGGACAAAATCAAGGGTTTAAAAGACCTTGGTATTAACAGACTTAGCATTGGCATTCAATCTTTTTTTGACGAAGACTTACAGTTTATGAATAGGGCACATTCTTCTGAAGAAGCTAGGAATTGCCTCTCTTTAGCAACACAGTATTTCGATAATACTAGTATTGATCTTATTTACGGAATTCCTGGATTGACCTCTGAAAGATGGAAGAAAAATTTAGAGATTGCACTGTCCTATAATATTCCTCATATATCAAGTTATGCCTTAACAGTAGAACCCAGAACAGCGCTTCATAATTTTATTGAAAAAGGGAAGATTGCCCCTTTAGAAGATTCTCTTTCAAAAGAACATTACCTCATATTATTAGATAGCATGAAAAGCGCAGGATATACTAATTATGAGTTCTCCAATTTCTCTAAGGAAGGCTATTTTTCCATAAATAACACAGCATATTGGCAGGGAAAGTCCTATTTAGGTATTGGCCCTTCAGCGCATTCGTTCAATGGTACGATTCGAAGTTGGAATATTAGCAACAATATAAAGTATATTAAAAGTATCAATAAAAGTGAACTGCCATTTGAAAGCGAAACTTTAAGCATAAGCGATAGATACAACGAATATATTATGACAGGCTTGCGAACCATGTGGGGAGTTTCATTGAAAAAGATTGAAAAGGATTTTGGAAATAAATATGTCGATTATTTAATTCAACAAATTAAAAAACCGATTGAAGATGGAATGTTGAAAATTATTTCTTCTGAAAATAAAACCGATAAAGATCTTATCGGGAAAATAGTAATCACAGATAAGGGAAGGTTTTTAAGCGACGGAATCGCTTCTAATTTATTTTGGATAGATTAATTTTATTACATTTAACCTGTGTTTGCAACATTTAAAATAGGCGAAAAGTTAGTTAATGTCGATTTATCCAAGCCTTTGGATATTTCTATTCCATTAAAATCTTCTTCCAAAAACCCAATTGCGTGGAATATGGATACACCTAAAATAGAGCCTGTAAAATCTGAGAATTGGGTTGGCAAAGTGAGTGAGGGAGCATCTGTTAATTTTAATAATATTTCATTTAATCCACACGCTCATGGAACTCATACCGAATGTATTGGACATATAACTCCCGAATTTTATTCAGTAAACGATACCTTAAAGAATTTCTTTTTTTTAGCTGAAGTGATATCAGTTATTCCAGAAACAGATGGAGAAGACTGCGTGATTTCAGAAAGTCAACTTAAACTTCATCTAGAAGGAAAAAACCCAGAAGCCTTGATAATTCGAACTTTTCCAAATACATCTTCCAAAAGGACAAAGAAATACACGAACACTAATTGGCCATATTTGCAAGCAAAGGCTGCGGTATATTTAAGGAAATTAGGGGTTCAACACTTGTTGGTGGATATGCCTTCAGTAGATAAAGAAAAGGATGAGGGGAAGTTAGCGGCTCATAAAGGATTTTGGAACTACCCAAGATCTCCTCGATTAGATGCAACTATAACAGAATTTATTTATGTTTCAAATAGGATAAAGGATGGGAACTATTTACTAAACCTACAAATTGCTTCTTTTGATAATGATGCCGCACCAAGTAAACCAATACTTTATAAATTTCAGTAACTTTTAGACTATCTTTACTTTATGGAATTACTTTTTATAGGATTAATTGTTGGAGTAGTATTTTCTTATTTTGTATTTTCAAGACTTGTCAATATTAGAAAAAGAGAAAAAATTACTACTCAGTCGGTTGTTTTGATGGAACGCATCCGTAGCGTATGTAAATTTATTACGGTAGAAGGGGACTTTGCTGAAATTTACCATTACGAAGGAGTGAAACACAAGTGGCTTAATGTACTCATTGGAAAAAAGAAAGCGCTTGTATTAATAGACGCAAAAGCTCATATTGGTTTCGATTTGAACAAAATAAAAATGGAATCAGATGCCAAAAGAAAAACAATAACACTCACCAATTTTCCACAACCTGAGGTGCTTACTATTGAAACCGATTTTAAATATTACGATAAGAAAGAAGGCTGGTTGAATCCGCTTACTTCCTCAGACCTAACCGATATCAATATAGAAGCAAAGCAGCATATTATAGATAAAATTCCGGGCTCTGGTATTTTGGAAGAGGCTTCTTTGCAAGCACTAGATACCATTCAATTAATGGAAAAGCTTGCGGAAACGATCAATTGGAAATTGGATTATTCTTCCTTAACGATTTCTGAGAACACTCAAAAGAAATCTATTTTAAATAAATGAACATAGAGGAGTATAGAAATTATTGTCTTTCCAAAAAGGGGGTCACCGAATCGTTTCCATTTGATGAACAAACACTCGTATTTAAAGTTATGGGAAAAATGTTTGCACTTTCAGGATTAGAACATCAGCCAGCAAGAGCAAATTTGAAGTGTGATCCAGAGCGTTCAGTTCAATTAAGGGCAGAATATGACGGACTCATTAATCCGGGCTACCATATGAGCAAGATACATTGGAATACCGTTGAATTAGAAATGAACTTACCAAATAAATTAATTTTAGAGCTTATCGATCACTCTTATGATCTCGTTGTAAAAGGACTCACAAAAAAGCTGAAAGAAGAATTAAATAATCTACATTAAAAGACTTAATGGTCTTATATACAGAATTTTATAAAAATAAATATTGTATATTTGAACAGATAAAGATATTTTATCCTTTATTATTGAAGATTTATAAAACAACTAATCACTAATTATTTTTTTTAAATCATCTTTTTAAACTCTGACAATTTTAAATTAACCTCCTTTGGAGATAATTTTGTCAGAGTTATTTTATTTTCAATATAAAAATTAATTTTCATCTAAAATCTAAAACCCCTTTCACCCACAACTCATATCAGCAACAATCTTCCATTCGCCTTCAATTTTCCTAAAAATAATGATAAATACACCATTGGCATCTCCAACAGTTCGTTTTAAAAA
>Ga0164313_10005986_pt1 | contig 10748 bp, 7 predicted proteins | sample GuaBasSedimGuay4_FD_113735 | JGI IMG/M metagenome (GOLD analysis project Ga0164313, IMG submission 113735) | Subseafloor sediment microbial communities from Guaymas Basin, Gulf of California, Mexico - Guay4, Core 4569-4, 0-3 cm | ecosystem: Environmental > Aquatic > Marine > Hydrothermal vents >...
ACCCGTCGAATGCGGCGGATATGAAAGGATTACTTAAGGCGGCTTTCTATGACCCTAATCCTGTGGTTAGCTTGGAGCATAAAGGGCTGTACTGGTCTAAAGTGCCCGGCACAGATTGGGCGAAGATGATTGAACCGGATGATGATTATATTGTGCCTCTGGGTAAGGGTAACCTGGCGTTGGAAGCAAGTGCGGAAAACATAGATAATGGCGAGAGCCTGGTAGTAATTACTTATGGTATGGGCGTACATTGGGCATTGAATGCATCTGAGAATCATCATGGCAAAGTAACTGTATTAGATTTACGAACATTAAGCCCTTATGATTGGGAAATGATTAAAACTGAGGTTGAAAAGCATGGCAAGGCTATTGTTTTAACGGAGGAGCCTGTTCTTAATTCTTTTGCAGAGTCTATAGCCGGTAGAATATCAGCTGAATTGTTTAGCCAGCTAGATGCACCGGTAACAATTATTGGTGCTAAGAATGTGCCGGCAATACCTCTAAACAGAGATCTTGAAGCCGCCATACTACCTAATACTGAGATCGTGGATAAAAAGATTGAAGCATTATTAAATTTCTAGCCTTTAGGATACTACTCTTTTGATGTGTGGAGAAGAACGGAGCGTAGCAGTATGGCAGCGAAGCAGCGAAGAGAAGAGAAGAGAGACTTGTTCGTTACAAGTAAGATTCCTCGCTGCACTCGGAATAGCAAAGTAGTGATAAGGATGAACTATTGGTTTTACGAAAAGAAAAATATTCTAAATTATTAAGTATTTATAGTGAATTTATCTATAAATAGACTATTTAGTAGAAAAATATTCTTTGTTTATCTATAAATACAGAATTTTATGCTATTGATAATTTTATTTCTTAGTGGTTCTTTGTGTTTACTTAGTGGCTCTTAGTGTAATAATTTTTAGTGAAATAATAATTACACTGAGGTTGTGAGACGATGGAAATCTTACCCACCCCTATATATCTTCTATTAGATTCATGTCGAACTCAGGTTTGCAGTAGTTTAGTTAAATGACATGGCGTCATGCATTTAAAAAGGATAGCCGATAGATAAATTATAAATCACAGGTTCTGTTAGTTTGGGATCTTTAAAATCACCCTCATTAAACCCACTGCTCAGGAAAAATCTGCTTCCCAATGGTCTGGCAGGATCAACTATTTTGGTGCTCACATCGAACCTCATTACAAAAAAATTAAAATCGAATCTTAACCCTAACCCTGCTCCAACAGCAATTTCTTGGTAGAAACTATTAAATTTAAACTGTGCGCCCGGCCTGGACCCGTCTTCATGGATCATCCAAATATTACCTGCATCAATGAAAGCAGCCCAATGTAAAAAACCAATTAGTCGTTGCCTGAATTCCAGGCTTGATTCAAGTATTATTTCACCTTGTTGCTCAAACTGATAACTTACGAGGCCTTCTTCAACATGATTATATGATCCAGGGCCTAAACGTCTGGGCTTCCAGGCGCGGTTACTAATACTGCCTCCTGAGAAAAAGTACTTCTCATAGGGCAGAAGGCCATTTTCACCATAGGGGAAAGCCACACCCGATCGTACTCGGAAAGCCCATGATTTATTTCTTTCAGCACCGAATATTTTACGATAGTCAGTATCTAATTTAATGTAGGCATATATTTCGAGGCTATCTTTAGCAAATAATTCTCTGGCCCAAAGGTTAGTAAATGTACCACCCGGTTCTACTAATAAACTGAAATAGGAAGAGTTCTTAAAGCCTCTGCCATAATTGTCGGTATTTACACTTCTTATGAATCGTTGGTTAGATATAAACGAAGGTCTGAAAGAGTTAATAAGATTATTGCCACTCTCTTCCAGATCTAGCAGCCTTTCAAGGTAGGCGGAGTCGAGGTGATTTGTTCTTACCAGAGCAATTTCAAGAAGCTTAAAATCATTGAGGAGATTACGTTTTGGTTGCCAGGTATATGAATTGGACAGCGAAAGGTTGCTTCTCGTGTATTCAGGTCTGTCCGTGAATGAAATACCTGCTCTAATTGTTGATTTTGGATTGTAAAAACCTAGCTTCCGCTTGGTCTCATCTGAAAATGGTAAGAAAAACTTAGGAAATGTAAGTGACACATTGGCTCCGGCCTCTAAACTAGCTAGTACGTCATCTGGGTTTGATGCCGCAGCTACTCCTTCTACACCAATATTGCCACTTATTTCAAGAATCCCTAAGGTATTAAAGACGTTTCGTTGTTTTAAACTAATAGATGAAAAAGGACCCGGTAAAGCTTGTGTGACTGTAAGTCCAGCCTCGGCAGTCCATTGGTAGCGATGCAATGGGCTTACAAAAATATTGGCAATAAAATGACCGTCTGTAGAGTCAAAGTTAATATTGACAAATTTATACATATCCATTCCGGCTAATTCCCTTTGGGTGGTGAGAACGTTTTGCTTGCTATATGGATCTCCCGGCTTTATATGTATTCGTCTGGCCAGCACCCTTTCTGAGTAATATCTGTCGCTAAACTTATAGTGAACCCCTTTGTATGAAAAAGCTTTGTTTTTATTACCGGCAGTAGCAGTTTTGCTGTCGACGGCAAAATTCACAGAATCGATTTTAAATGACTTATGATAAGAAAGATTTCTTGGTTGCAGGATACGTAATTGCACTGTTACTTGTTGATTCCCGGTGGTAGAATCTAATCTGAAGCGAATATATTGTCTTGAAAAATCAAAGTATCCACTATTTTTCAGAAGCTCATCGATTCTTTCCCTCTCTTTGCTGATATTATCCTGGCTATATGGTTTGCCGGCTCCGATCAGGCTATTTTTGTTCGACGCAATAACAATATTTTTAACTGCAGAATCGGCTATATCATAAAGAATAGTATCAATAGTGTACCTGGGGCCATCCATGATATTATATCTTACTTTGGATGTTTTCCTATCATATTTCACCTCATAGTCAGCTTCAGCCAAGAACCAACCATTAGACTTCATATAAACTTCTAAATTCTGACTCGATCTTTCTATTTGTGAGCTATCGAAAACAACTATAGGTTCTCCCCACCTCATTAGCAAATTGCCTTCATCAATCTTTTTGTTTTCTTTACCAACTTTTTTATTAAGACGATTTCTATACTTAATTTTTTTATGCTCTTTCTCTGTTGCAGCCGTCTTAGCAGCAAATTTATCTATGATTTCTACCTTTTTTAATTCATATTTCGCAGTATCATATCCTTTTAAGCCCTGATAATAGACGTATGTGTATGGAGCAACCGGCAAAAACCATATTCGGCTATTATGTTTCTGGCTCAGCTGTTTATTGAGGTTTTCTTTAATGGCCTTTTGTGAAGTGGTGATTTTTTGGTTATAAAGCATATATTCTCCTTCTTTGAGGTGTTTAGTGCCAATACACCCTATGGTCAGGTAGACCAGGCTAGAAATAAATATAGGTTTAAGAAATTTTTCCAAACTAAATGACTCCACTCTCTAAATCAAAAGCCAAATATATCAAGTCCTTGCAACTAAAGAAAAGCAGAACGGAAGAAGGTCGATTTATTGTTGAAGGAAGTAAGTCTGTTTTAGAGTTTCTGGCCTCTGATTATATTGTCCAGGAGGTTGTTGGTACCGAGGAATTCTATGCTGAGACCAGTAATAAATTGTTACCGGAACTGGCATACACATGCAATGTCAAAACTCTTTCTTCAATAGGTTCTTTTAAAACTAATAATACCGCACTAGCCGTTGTTAAATCTAAGGAGCCTGATACTTTGTCGTTTGATAAGGAGGAAGTAATACTTGCTTTGGATAATGTTAATGACCCGGGAAATTTAGGTACAATAATTAGGGTTGCGGATTGGTATGGCATAAACAAACTACTTCTAAATACTAATTCTGTTGATATCTATAACCCAAAGGTTGTAAGTGCTTCTAAGGGCTCGCTAACCAGGGTAAACATTTACTACGTGGATTTAGCAGTTGTATTGAAAGACTATAAAGATCATGTAATCGCTGCTGACATGGAAGGGGAGCCACTATCAGGAATAGAACCTATAACTTCCGGTATACTGCTTATGGGCAGTGAGTCTCATGGTATTGGTGATGAATTGTCCTCATATGTAACTAAACGCATTACCATACCAAGAAAGGGAGGGGCAGAATCGTTGAATGTTGCCGTAGCAACCGGGATTATTTGTGATCATTTATTGGGATAGAACCTCTCGGCTTCAGTCTTTTTTCCGGGCAATTAGTTGATAAATAGAACTGTGTATATTTTCCGTTTAGCAAGTTAGATTTGGATTGATTCTTTAAAAAGATTCTTCGCTTCACTCAGAATAAAAAATATACATTGTTTATTTGAACTGTCATTGAATTTCCTCTTATGGAGCAAGGTTAATAAATGAATAGGGCGCTCCTCTGAAGCTCTAAAGTGGCTCAAAGATTATCTACATATAGGTCATCCCTCCGGGATTATTATAGTAATATTCGGCTCCGGAGGAGCCAACTGTTTGTAGCAAATAAAATTATATTATTTTTAACTTCGTAGGAGTGACCTGTTACTAAATAAATAGGCTTAGTTCTTTTCACTGGCGATAAGCTGATCGATAATATTAGAAATGTCTTCCGTTGCTATTTTCTTTAGCAGAATTTTCTTGTCGGCATCTAAAATGTATACTGTAGGCGTAGAGCGGACATCATAATAAAACTTAAAATGAGTACTACTACTTAAATCTGCCAGATTTATCCATCCTAAATCATTTTCCTTGATAAACTCATGCCAGCGTTTACTATCGGTGGTTGTACAAATTGCCAGCACCTCTACATTTTTAGATTGTAGCTCGGCATATTCATTGTATAATGCGGGAGTAGACTTCTTGCAATGTCCGCAATCAGGATCATAGAAGTATAGGACAGTATATTTAGCATCAATATCATAAAGACGATAATCTCTGCCAAGAGTGTCCTGAAGAGTGAATGCCGGCGCCGGGTTCCCAATAAAGTTGGGCCTTATGAAGGCTGCCCTCTCTTCCAGTTTTTTGATGGTTTCCGCATCCGTCCATGGAGCTTGGTTAGTTGAATAATACTGATCAACAAGATGCACAAATACCTTATCAAAGCCCATAACCTTAGATGACTCGTATTTATTCGTCAGAGAAATTAACAAGTACCTGAAGGCTTCATTGTTCTTCTTGCTTATAGTAATTAACTCATCAACCGCTTTAATAACAGTATCTGCTTGCTGTATTACTACATTATCCAGGTAATCCATAATTTTATTATTCAGTAATGGCGAGCGTAAAAGACCTGGATCAGATACGTCAATACCATCCCAGAAATGAGATTTATAATAGGTGTATTTATAATTCAAAGAATCTTCTCCTTCTGGTACATCCGGAATTGTGGGTGTTTGCATTAAGCGTATTAGACGATCTAGTAATGTTCCCGGATATTGCTTCTGTAGTGCCAACTGAAAATCAACGACCTCTTTATCGATAATTCTAATCTTATCATAAACTGCTTCTTTTTCTTCTGCCGTTGCTGTGGAATCTATGGATGCTTGTAATTGCTGGGTCTCTTTTCTTTTTGCAGAAGTGAATTTCTGCATTTCATAGAAGCCAATATTTGTTGGCGAGCCTTTTATTTTTGCAGTGGATACTACATCCGGAGCTGCTCCTGTTATAGAAAAGATTTGTTCACCAATTAAAAATTCAAAATAAACAGTGGCTGAATAATAGAAATAAATACCTTCGGCAAGATCTTCTGCCCCTGCAAATGCAGCAGCACCATTTACAACACTTGCTGTGTCATCTACATAGCGCTGGGTAGCAAAATGATGGCCCAGATAGGCCACAGAGTCTTGCTGATTCTGTACTACCGTCTTAATAGAGTATCCTTGTGACACGGCCTTGTAGCAACCAAGGGTCAGTAATAATAGATAAATTGAAGTTATTTTAAGTTTCATGCTTTAGTCTTCAATACTTTGTTTTAGATCTTTAACAAACATCGTGCAAATTATTAAATCCTGCTACATTCTGCCTCATTATGTAGTTAAAATAGCTTACTGCTTTTATCTGCAGCTTCTTCAATCATCTTCTCTGCAACATCCTTTCCAAGGTAGTTGTCGATAACATTATGGCCAAGATATAATAAAGGCGTTAGCACAATGGCTACCGTAAATTTGTAGATATAATTAATAAGACCAACAGCCAAAATTTGCTCGAAGGGCCAGGGTGGGTTGCCAAATATGTAGAAAGCAATAAATAGAACAACGAAACTATCTAGTAGCTGGCTCACCAATGTTGAACCTGTGGCTCTTAACCATATCATTTTAGAGCCGGTTATTTTACGAAGCTTTTGAAAAATGTAGACATCTATAAACTGACCCAGCATAAATGCTACCAATGAGCCTATAATAATACCTAACCCCTGTAAGAATATTTTATTATAGGCATAATCGATATTAAATGGGTTGCCATTATTGTCTGTCTGGTTAATATCCAACCAGAAACTCGCCGGACTCAATGACGTAACAACCGAGATAACTAAGAACACATAGATAATCAGGCCGATAGTTAGAAAAGTAATTTGTCGGACACCTTTCTTGCCAAAGTATTCATTGATAATATCCGTAGTAATAAATACCACCGGCCATATGATTGCACCGGCCGTAAGGTTAAAATCAAGTATAAAATCACCAAATAAATGAATATTTGCAGGATTAAGACGAAGGCTTTGCTCTAATGAGAATATTTTAACGCCTATTAACTCTGCCACTACAGCATTGGTAATAAATATCCCTCCCAGGATCATGAAAAGACGAGTTTTCTTATTTGAAATGGAGGTCATGTATAGAGGTGCCTGGTGTTATGAGTTAAAAGTGCCTAAAGTGCCAAAATAAAGATAATAATTGTTAGAATTGATATGAAATAACTTTTAGATATATTCTTGTAAGGAACTACTAAACCTGTTCGAATTTGCAGCTTCAAATACTTTTAACTCTAAGTACTTAGAACTTTAATCCCCCCTAAATCCTTACTAATGTTTTATACTAAAAGTCTGCCCTTCAATAGCCAAGAAAGTATTCTTAAATATCTTTCTGGCTTCTTCTTCCAGTGGCTTAAGGTTTTTATAGCGTGCAGAGAAATGCCCGATGATTAATTTCCCAACATTAGCATCTTTGGCTAATTGTGCGGCCTGACCCGCTGTTGCATGATAGGTATTGGTTGCTTTTAGTTCTTTTTCAGTTAAGAAGGTAGCTTCGTGATAAAGCATGTCTACACCCTTCAATCGCTCAGCAAGCTCCGGAAGGTATAGTGTATCTGTGCAATAAGCGTAAGAGCGTGATTTTTTCCTCTTATGGGTTAGCTCTTGGGCAGTGAATTTAATATTCCCCGATGTATCAAGAACATTTTCCCCTTTTTTCAGTCCGGCCAATTCTTTATGACTAAGATTTTCAGGTAAAGCATCTTTATTTATTCTCAGTGGATGCTGTTTTTCTTTAAAAATATATCCTACACAAGGAATACGATGTTGAAGGGGTATTGTTGATACAGATAGTTTATTGTTTTCATATATAGTTTCCTCTTTTTCCATATTCAGCGGATGGAAATGGAGAGGGTAACGAAAGGTGGTACCAGAAGACCTTAGCTGGACAATAATGATTTCACTTAGCTGAGGGGGACCAAATAAATGGAGCTCTTTAGTTCGGCCCTGTAAGTGTAATGATGATAATAGCCCAACCAGACCCAGATAATGATCGCCATGCAGATGGCTAATAAAGATAGCTTCTAGCCTCTGCGTTTTTAGCTTGAACCGTTGAAAGCGTAGCTGGGTGCCTTCACCACAATCGATAAGATAGTGATGGTTCTGAATCTTTAGGTACTGAGCAGTATGGTTACGACCATGAATCGGAATGGCCGAATTCGATCCTAAAATGGTTAATTCGAAAGGCAAGTCTAGCTTATGCTACTCCTCAGAACCGTTCTTAAGGTCACTTTCAATGCTATGTAGTAATGCCGCATCAATAGCTTCTTCTATAGTAGGGAGGATATTAAGAACACCATCTAATTGAGAGATCTTAATCAGTTTCATGGTGTGCTCAGAAAGCGCAGCCAAAATAAAGATGCCTCCATCTTGCTGGTAGGTACGGTTACCAACTAATAATGAACTAAGACCTGATGAGTCAGTATAATTCACTTCACTTAAATCGAGTATGATGTTTTTTGTACCCTCAGCATTTAGAGTGATGAGCTCAGTTTTTAATGTTGGTGCTAAGGTAGAATCTAGCTTAGGCTCGTTTAATTTTAGAAGACAATATTGCTCTTGTTTATCTATTGTGTATTTCATCTGCTCTGATTTTTATAATTAATGCTGCTTGGTCAGCCAATTTTTTAGGTTATTATAAATTCTATTTTCCAAATTTAAGCTATTCTCAGTTTTTAATGGTGTTCCTGTGAAAGAAGTATATAATTCAAGGTAGCGATCTGAGATCATTTTTACTACTTTGTCCGTCATTTCGGGCACTTTTTGCCCTTCAAGTCCCTGAAAACCATTCTCTATAAGCCACTGACGTACAAATTCTTTCGATAATTGTTTTTGTGTTTCACCTGCATCCTGCTTTTCCTGATACCCTTTTTTATAGAAATATCTTGATGAGTCCGGGGTGTGGATTTCATCTATGAGAAAGATTTTGTCATTTTTCAGGCCAAATTCATATTTGGTATCAACGAGAATTAAGCCTTGCTTATCTGCGAGCTCGCTACCACGGGCAAATAGCTTGAAGGTTATATCTTCGAGCTTCCGGTAATGATCTTCGCTTACTATACCCTGATTAATAATCTCATCTCGAGAAATATCTTCATCATGACCTTCATGCGCTTTAGTACTTGGCGTAATAATAGGAGCAGGGAGCTTATCGTTTTCCTTCAGACCATCAGGTAGCGGTACACCGCAAATACTTCTTTTGCCATCCCGGTATTCTCTCCATGCATGGCCTGCCAGGTAGCCTCTTATTACCATTTCCACCTGAAAAGCCTCACATTTATAGCCTACAGAAACATTGGGGTCGGGAGTCGCGATAAGCCAGTTATCTACAATGTCGCTTGTGGCCTCCAGGTTAAGTGCAGCAATCTGGTTAAGGACCTGCCCTTTGAAAGGTATAGCTCGTGGTAGAACTACATCAAAGGCTGAGATTCTATCACTGGCAATCATGGCCAGAATATTATCAAAAAAGTAAACATCACGCACCTTACCCCGGTAAAATCCGGTTTGTTGCGGAAAAGAAAAATTCGACTCACTGATAGAATTCATTACCTCAAAAATACGCGTATTGTGGTTTATTTGTTGATTGATTTTGGTAAAAATAATCTTATCCGATCAACATATTATAATGAACTAATAGAAGGTAGGAACATGGATTTGTTTATGGAGCGGATATGGTCGTACCAACACGGACAACCACTATTTAATCAATGTTGTATTCTTCTCTATATTGTTTGGGCAGTTTAGTTAATATTTACTCTTAATTATTCAATTGCTCTTATTATATTAGTCAATCGGATATAAGTGGTGGAATTGGTGCCAACTTTATTGTTGAATGAGGAGCCAACCAATCTGTAATAGAACCTTTTATTCAAGCGATTATGCTTGGCATTCAAGGTACCTATAGTTTTTCATGGCGAAACCCCGGTTATGTTATTAAAGATATTAACAATTGAACTAATAAAAAAATTCTATGGATCCACTCTGGGTTGCCATTGCATTTGCACTGGGATTTGCTGCTAAACAAATAAAGCTGCCGCCATTATTAGGTTTTTTAGCAGCGGGATTTGTTTTAAATGCCATGGGTGTTGTTGGTGGTGAAGCACTAAATGAAATTGCTGACCTGGGTATCTTATTGCTTCTATTCAGTATTGGCCTGAAGCTTAAAATTAAGGACTTATTAATGCCAATGATTTGGGCAGGCACTACTGCTCACATGATTTTTACTGTCCTGTTTATAAGTGTGGGGTTATTCTTGTTTAGCCTATTTGGGCTATCAGAGTTATTTAATCTCAGCCTGTTAGAGTCTGCTCTGATTGCTTTTGCCCTAAGTTTTTCAAGTACCGTTTTTGCTATTAAAATTCTTGAAGAAAACGGCGCTGCATCTACGATGTATGGTAAGATAGCCATAGGTGTTTTGATTATGCAGGATATTATAGCCGTTGTCTTTCTTACTTTTGCCGCGGGGAAAGCTCCTTCACCATGGGCGCTGGCCTTGATTTTACTCCTTATACTTCCTCAATTAGTTAGAAAATTTCCGCTATCTGCCTTATTAAATCGCTCAGGGCATGGTGAGTTACTTGTTTTGTTGGGTATACTTATTCCCATTGGTGGGGCATATTTGTTTGAATTTGTCGGACTAAAGCCAGACCTCGGAGCACTTGTTTTTGGTGTGCTCTTAGCCAATCATCCCAAGGCAAACGAACTTAGTAAATCAATGCTGAGTTTTAAAGACCTTTTCCTGGTTGGATTTTTCCTGACCATAGGATTGTCTGGTATACCTACTTTGGCGTCCATTGGGGTGGCTTTGTTACTAACCTTACTTCTGCCGGTAAAGGTTTTCTTTTATTTCTTTACTTTAACCAGGTTTAAACTCAGATCCAGAACGGCATTTATGTCTTCGCTAACTTTAGCAAATTATAGTGAATTTGGATTAATTGTAGGAGCAGCTGGTTTGGCAAATGGGTGGATTGATCCCCAATGGTTAGTCATTTTTGCCTTGGCT
>Ga0164313_10005987_pt1 | contig 10747 bp, 12 predicted proteins | sample GuaBasSedimGuay4_FD_113735 | JGI IMG/M metagenome (GOLD analysis project Ga0164313, IMG submission 113735) | Subseafloor sediment microbial communities from Guaymas Basin, Gulf of California, Mexico - Guay4, Core 4569-4, 0-3 cm | ecosystem: Environmental > Aquatic > Marine > Hydrothermal vents...
ATATATTATACGAAGGAGTTATTATGAAAAAAAGAATTGAAGAAGTGATTAATCATGTACAAAAGTCATCTAATGTTTCTGATGAGAATAAACCATTGATATTGGAAAAACTTGAAGAGTGGAAAGAAGAAGACAATGCCATTTCGGAAGTGACAGTGCGCTTTGAAACCTGGTGGATGGAGATGGAGCCTATATTTGCCGAATTGGGTTGGGTTTAATAAGTGGACCTCTATACCCAATATACTTATGAAAAAAAATGGATGAAAACAAGTCAAAAAGATGCACTTCGTATGATAGAAGAAGAGATGCCTGAAACGGATGCAGAGGGTACTTTAAAGTATATACTGTCTGAGACATCCAAAGATAAGACTATCACCCTTGGCGGGTGTAGGTTTAGGAAGTCTGCTTAAAAAACGCTACCAAATCATTAATAATAGTTCACTATTGCATGAAAGGGAAAATCTTATAAATTTATCTATTTTTTAAGATTTTGCAAACAGTACTAGATGCACTAAGATTACTAAGGATTGGACGAAATTATTTTTTGATTCTTTTCTTCAACGTTTGATATTTTTTCATGCCCACTTTGGCTATCTTTTCTGCTTGTACAAAATAGGCAAACTCTAAAGTATCATAATATGCTGGAGCCTTTATAGTACCTCGTTTTATACGACGATCTAACGTTGCAAGTAATCTTCTTTCAAGCATTTGTTTAAAAAGTTCTAATGGATAGTTAGAGTGTCCGAGCATAAAAAATGTAGCCATAAATAATCCTAATTTTACAGTGCTTTGATCGTTTCTAGGATCTTGTCCGTATTGCTTTTACTTGTATCGACAGAGCCATATATATGACAACCATCAAGCTTCATGCCACAAAACTCTACGATCTGCTCTTTTATCATATTTTTCAGCCTTCTGTTCGCACCTGTAATTGTGTAGATAAATTTAGGTGCACCCGTAGTGGTGAAGATCTTTACTGTTTTATCTGTCAGCAGCCCTTTTGGTCTTGAATTGACATATTTAAAGGCAAAGTCTTTTGAAAGGTTCCAGTCAAAGAAGTTTTTTAAAATTGCAGGAAAGCTTCCCCACCAATAAGGAAAGACAAAAACCAATTCATCTGCTTTGCTGATTTTATCTTGATAATATTGCATACATGTATCTGTTGAAAGAGCATTGGCATCATCATAGGTAAAAAACGGTTGTTGATGTTCATCACGATAGAGATCAAGAACTTCAACATTCTCTCCTCTATTTTGTGCACTTTCCATATATGTATTTGCCATAGCAAATGAAAAACTATCCTTTTTGGGATGGGCTACGATAATTAAAATATTTTTCACGATCTTTCCTTTGTTAGGTTAATGATAATCTGATTGAGTACCTTGACTGTTGTCTCTAATTCACTTGCGTCAATGCCATCTATTGCTTTACCAATATTTTTCATTGCCAAAGGTATAGTGACATGCTGCATTCTCTTCCCTTTTGAGGTTAGAGAGATGATGAAACTACGTTTATCTACAATATCTTGTACTTTATCTATAAAACCATTTTTTAATAGATAGTTTACAAGAGAATTAATGGTTGCTTTGTCTTTAAGCAGAACCTTCTGTAGTTCTTTTTGTTTTTGACCATCCTCGCTCCACAATACAGCCAAAAGGCTCCATTGTTCTACTGTAAGATCATGTTGTAATAAGTCACTATTGAACTGATTTGAGAGGAGTCTTGAGGCTTTACCTAAAAGACCTCCTAAGTTTGATTCGGCTTTCATGAGAAGAAGTATAATGAAATTAGTTTGAATTCAAACTTAATATGGATATGTTGGCAAAAAAACTAATTAATGAAAACCTTATAAGTATTCTATATAGGAGTTTTATAATGTTTAGAGTGGTTAAACATGTACTTATATACTTGACTTGATTCCTGTCGTGAAAAATTTAGTATTTGGAAGACTATTTTTTTGAAGTATTATAAAGCCCTCAATTAAAAGGATTAATGGTATTAAGAGAGGGACTCGAAGTCTCCCTAGTTGACTTTGTATTTGTCTTTATCATTCGCATACTGTACATCTCCTTCGTAATTTCTACGTATTTCACAATTTGTCTCTTTCTCTTTCCCCAATGTTCTTAACATCCTATGAGAGATTACGACAGATCCTGCTTCTGCTTTTTTTGCTATCTCACCGATGATAAGCGGTGTCATATGTAGTTGTGCTGCTACACCTTTTGCATTTTTAGGTACAGCATTGTGCATGACCAAAATATCTGTTTTGAACCCCAGTTTTTCAAGGGTGTGGTAGTCACCATTCATGTCTCCTGAGAATGTAACAGACTTTTTACCGACATTTACTCTGTAGGCTATGGCGGGTATGGGGCCGTGATGTACAGAGACTGCCGAGATGATGATATTACCCTGTTTATAAATTACTTTCTCTTTTTTGTTCATAGAAATGTTATGTGCTTTGAGTTGTAGACTTGCATCGCCATTTAAATGGTCACCAAGGTATTGCCATGCACCATTGTCACCATCAAAAAGTCTTTCTACAAAATCTTTTGTACTTGGCATAAATTTATTATCATCAGGCCCAAAGAGATGCAGTTTTCCTGATGCTCTCGTAAAGAAAGATGATTTAAGCAGGGCAGGCAGATCCGCTGTATGGTCAACATGTAGATGTGTGAGTAGGATGACATCTAAATCTTTTATACGAGCTCCTGCTTCTTCAAAACGCAAGGATGCACCACCACCAAAGTCTATGAGTATTTTACTTTTTCCATCTATCCATATAAGGTAAGAGGAAGATGCACGTTTATCTCCACTTTCCGGACCACCTGAACCTAAAACCTGAAGGGTAACTTTGGGCTGAGCAAAGAGTAAAAGTGAAGAAAAAAAGAATAGATAGAGTGTCTTTTTGAGATTCAGCATTTAATGCCCATTGTATTGAAGTTGGTTATTTGTCATAAGTTTCCCTTTATTTTTATCAGATACATACTTGCTACATGAATTATAGTGTATAATGATTTTATGTAATATTTGTGTAACAGGAGGGAGTTTTATGAAAGATTTTTTATGGGAGTTATATGTGTTGTTCTCGTATCCGAAGAATATCCTTCTTTTAGTATCCCGAATTATTCTGGCTTATGGTTTTTCACTTCCTGCACTTCTTAAGGTCAATGACATGAAAGGGACTGTAGTTTGGTTTGAAAGTATATCTATACCTTTTCCTACATTATTTGCCTATATGGTTTCCGGATTGGAATCCGTAGGCATAATCCTTCTGATATTGGGTCTATTTACGCGTTATATCTCTATATTGCTTGGTCTTGTTATGGTAGGTGCTATTATCTTTGTACATATTCCCAATGGATTTTCAGCAAGTAATGGAGGGTTTGAAATACCATTATATTATTTTATATTTCTCATGATCTTTGCTACACACGGTGCTGGTAAATACAGTTTAGACAGAGTATTTTCCAAGGGTGATAAGTATGAATAATAAAGAATTTACATGGCAGTTTCCACTTCTTCATGCCGATTGGATTGTGTTATTCAAGTTATTGGCTATTGTATTTTTGATAGTCCTGATCGCTATTTTTATATATGACCGCTTTATTCAACGAAAGAACCAACTGCTCATTAACTATCCACTTATAGGACGTATGCGCTATCTTTTTTATCTTTTACGAAATCCTATGCGTCAGTACTTTGGTGATGAAACTTATTATGATTCTTTTGAAAAACTTGAATGGATCAATAAGGTTTCGCATGGTGAAAACCCCTATTTGTCTTTTTCTACCTCAAGTCCTTACGGTAATCAAAAAACACTTTTTAGACATGCCAATTTTGTCAAAGAAATAAGTGAAGTACAGGGTGAGTTTTCTGTTGTGTTTGGAGAAAATAGAAAAATACCCTATGTGAGTAAAAGTATTATAGGTAGATCTGCTATGAGTGATGGTGCCATTTCTCCTGAAGGTACGCGTGCTTTTGCAAGAGGTGCATATAATGGACATTTCCCTATCAATACGGGAGAAGGCGGTTTAACCTCAAACTTCCTTGCTACTTTGAATTTGAAAGATTGTGAGAGTGCCTATCTTGAAAAAAAAGAGGGAACTATATTTGCTAAGTCTGTTTATCGAATAATGAAATTGGTGACAAACCGAGAAATTTCTCAACGTCTTTACAGAAATATGGTGGTGAGACAAAAAGACCGTGGATCTTTTATCTTCGATAGGGCTAGGCTAGTCTATTTTCGTATTGATTGGAGTAAACCATTAGAATTATTTCCTAAAGATGTAATTGAAGGTATCCCAGATATTATATTTCAGATGGGCTCTGGTCTTTATGGTGTAAGAGACGAAAAAGGAAATTTTGATGCGGAGCGCTATGCAAAAGTAATGCGTTTTTGTTCTATGACAGAAGTGAAAATTGCACAGGGGGCTAAGCAAACAGGAGGTAAGCTTCTTGCAAGTAAAGTAAGTGATGATATCGCATACTACAGAGGTATACCAGCACATAAAGACCTTATAAGTCCAAATCGTTTTCCCTATGCAACAGATATGGTAAGTTTTTTTGATTTCATAGAGAATTTGCAGAAATTATCAGATAAACCCGTAGGCTTTAAAATTGTAATTTCCACAAAGTCAAGTTTTGAAGAGTATGCCAAAGCATTACATGAAAGAGCATTAAATGGGCAAAGTCTTCCTGATTTTATTACGATTGATGGAGGAGATGGTGGCTCAGCAACAGCCCCGTTGGAGATGATGTCTAAGATAGGTTTACCTATACGAGAAGCACTTCTTATAGTAAACAAAGTATTAAAAGAGTACGGATTAAAAGAACATATCAGGATAATTGCCAGTGAAAAAGTACTTACCCCCGATGATGTTGCTGAATTAATTTGTCATGGGGCTGATTTTATTAATATTGCCAGAGGCTTTATGATCTCTGCAGGATGCATACGTGCTAGGGAGTGTAGTGGTGCAAATGGCAGAGACTGTCCGGTAGGTCTGGCTACCATGAACGAATCAAAACGAAGTAAGTATCTTGTGATAGAAAAATCAAAACATATTGCATACTATCATCATCAACTTCTTCACGGTGTACGTTCTTTACTTGCAGTGATGGGCAAGAAACATATCAATGAGTTACATATGAGTGATCTTATCCTTCGTACTAAAAAAGATAGACGAAATTAAGTGTGAACGTAACCCCTCACACCTATTTTCATGATTTGGGTACAATAAAACATGGATGTACATAATTTTTTTCTCATACTATTTTTAATTTTGATCTCTGCCAGGATCTTGGGTGAAGTGTTCGCCCGTATGGGTATCCCCTCTGTGTTGGGTGAATTGAGTGCGGGTATACTTCTTGGTGTTTCAGGACTGGGACTTATAGAAGTAAATGATGTTCTGAAAGTACTAGCTGAGATAGGTATCTTGCTTTTACTCTTTGAGATAGGGTTAGATACAGATATACAGCGTTTAAAAGAAGCTGGGAGTAAATCTATTATAGTCGCACTGTTTGGGGCTGCAGCCCCTTTTACAGTTTCAGCTTTAGTATCTTATTATTTATTTGATCTTACGCTTGTTGTGTCTCTTTTCATTGGGGGTACACTGACGGCTACGAGTATCGGGATCACGATGAGGGTGTTAAAAGATCTTGAAAAAGAGCATACTGATATTGCTCAGGTCGTCATTGGTGCGGCAGTGATCGATGATATTATGGGTGTGATAATTCTTGTCTTTATCTATGACTATGCTATTACTCAAGAGTTAAGTCTGACTAATACTTTAAATACAACGATGTTCATAATACTTTTCCTATTATTGGCACCTATTTTTGCCAACTTCATCTCATCATTTATGAAAAAATTTGATGAGCATGCAAGAGTACCTGGACTTATTCCAACCATTATCATCTCACTTATTTCAATATTTGCTTATCTTTCACACCTTTTTGGTGCACCAGAGATTTTAGGCTCATTTGCTGCGGGGATTGCTCTTTCTCGACGGTTTATATTGCCTTTTGGCATGGGACTGAGAAGTGATGAAGTATTTTTATCAAAAGTTAAAAATGCCATAAACCCCATAGCACAGATGTTCACCCCTATCTTTTTTGTTATGGTAGGACTCTCCATGAACTTAAGAGTAATAGACTTTTCTTCAATAAAATTTTGGACTTTTGCGCTTGTATTCCTAGTCATAGCCATTATAGGAAAATATATAGGTGCTTTATTCCTTAGAGGGATCAGTAGAGTGAAAAAGGCCTTGATCGGTATTTCCATGATCCCTCGCGGAGAAGTAGGGTTGATATTTGCAGAAGTAGGACGGGTGAATGGCATACTTGACAATGAAATTTATGCCGTGTTGATCTTTGTCATTATAGTTACAACCGTTGCACCACCATTTATACTCAAATGGCTTTTTAAATATGAGAAGGCATAATTGAATTAAGAGAATATATTATGTTATACTTATATATAAGTTAGATAGATAATAGCTTAAATTTATATAAAAAGGATTGTCATGGAATTTGTTTATATAGTTATAGGTATTGTAATTGGAGTTGTTGGTGCACTTTTTCTTGATGTAGATATGTTTTCAAAAAAAGCGGCAGATGAAGAAGAAAAAATTGATGATCATAAAGAGTGAACATAATAACGTCAAATACTTTAGATGAACTCTGTACGGTTCCTGCCGTTATTTTTAGCAATATAAAGGGCATTATCTGCTCTTTGTATAATAGAATCAATCGTATCATCTTTACTATATAGTGTAAGTCCAAAACTTGCCGTGATAATATTTGAGATCGAAAAAAGATGTTGTTCTATTTTTAGGCGAAGTTCTTCAACACGCTTCAATACTTCTTTTTTATCTGTCTCTACATAGATAAGTAAGAACTCTTCACCACCCCAGCGAATTATTTTATCTGTTGAACGTAGATCTTCAGTAATTAGCTTACCTATCTCTTTTAAGATCATATCACCAACTTGATGTCCATAAGTGTCATTGATCTTCTTAAAGTGATCTATATCCATAATTGCCAATCCGAATGTGTGTTGAAAGCGCTTTGAACGATTTAACTCATTATGCAGTAGTTCATCCAGTTTTGCACGGTTATATAAACCAGTCAATTTATCGGTCATGGCCAACTGTGTCAGTTGTTCATGGGTAGAAAATACTTCTTTGTAGGATTTCTCTAAAAGATATGCACCTAAAAAGCCAAAAGAGAATGATGCAAGCATCCAAAAACAGTGCATTACAAAAGATTCTAATGAAAGAGAGAAGAAGAAGTAAGTTACAACAAAAATAACTATAACAGTTGTAATTGCAGAGATCGTAGCCTGCCATAAACGGAGTCCCGAAACAGTAAATATCCAGAAGATAATAAGATAAAGTTCTGTCATATAGAGCGCAGGATCCTCTAGTTCTGAAGTGATAAATAAATTTCCTATAGTCGCTACTACAGGTGCTATGATCAGTAAAAAGATGAAGAGTCGGTAGAGATCTTTCTTAAATGTCATCAGCGATATCAAAAAGAGAAAGGGGGGCATAACATAGAGGTGTATGGTTATCATTAGGGATAAAATATCATCTGATACGATCATGCTGTTTATGAGTGCAGCGATCATATATAATAAGCCAGTGAGTGCAGAGACAAGCCGTATTTGTAGTAAATTTGATTTGATCATCCATCGGTCAAATTTGTCTCTTGTTGTTTTATCTTTAAAATCAATAGCAGGAGAGTTGGCGATACTGTTTTTTTTATCATGCAACATCTGTCATTAACTCCTTATATATAAATATTAGTTTTTTAATTAATGTTGATTATATCACTTTCTTCTTATAGCAGTTAAAACTAAATTTTTTTAAGTAGTTGTTCACAAAAATCAGTAAAATCAGGAAGTTCCAATCTGCCTTCTCTCTGTTTTGTTCCCCACATAGGTTCAGGGAAAAAACTGTCTTTTTCGAAGCGTGCCATGATATGCCAATGTACATGAGGTACATAGTTACCAAAAGAGGCGATGTTGATCTTGCTTGGAGTATAGTAGTCTAACATCTCTTTTTCGATGCTATCTAACAGCTCATAAATCTCAAATTTTATTTCAGGAGGAACTTCTGACATCTCTTTATATGCTTTTTGTGTAAAAATCTTAAGCCATGGAATTTCACTCTCTTCTGTTTCTATTCTTATATTTTCATTTTCATAAAGTATTGACATTATCGTATCCTTTTTATAGTTTGTTTTCCAAGTTTATAGATAGTGGAAGAGATATTGCTCTGATTAAGTGGCTCAATGATGACATCTGCCACTTTTTTTGTAAAGTTTTCATCATAAGCATGATCACTTAGGTTAGCAGAAGTAGTATATGCCCATTTTAGACGGTTCAAAAGAAGAAGATGATCTTTATCTTGTATCAGACGATAAGAGTGCCCATCTGGCATGATAAAAGTTGTTTTCGTACTTCTTCTTACTCTGTTCTTATGTGAAGGGGGCACACGGGTAAATGTTTTAAGTGTGGCTAGAGAATCTACTGCTTTAATATAATACTTATGAGGAGGGCGTTGCTTTATAGCTGTAAGTCTATCTGCATTTTGGGAGACAAAACCGATAGTAGTGTCGGTTTGTGTCAAAAAAACTTTGTCTTTTAACATGTTATCTCCATATGATGTTATTACGCCAAATAATCCTGCAGTGCTTTAGGCACAAGCTCACCACCTGCAGCCTTAAGCTCTTGTATAGCAAGTGCCGTAGCTTTTGCAGCTGAGATAGTTGTGAAGTATGCAACACTGTTGGAAAGTACAGATTGTCTAATGGTTCTTGCATCTGTTTTACTTCCTGCATTATCTGAAGTGTTGATAGCGATGGCTATTTCTTCATTTCTGATCATGTCATCAATGTTTGGACGACCTTCAGAGATTTTAAGTACTTTTGTTGAAGTTACACCAGCAGCTTCAAGTGCTGAATGTGTTCCTGAAGTGGCTACTATTTCAAAACCAAGGTCTGTGAACATTTTTCCTACTTCTCCGGCATGTTCTTTATCACTCTCAGTAAGTGAGATAAAGAGTTTTCCTTCAAGTGGTATGTTGTTTTTAGAGGCAAATTGACTTTTGGCAAATGACATACCAAAGTTATCAGATATACCCATCACTTCACCAGTAGACTTCATCTCAGGCCCTAAAATAAGATCAGACCCTGGTAATTTGTTGAAAGGGAAGACAGCTTCTTTAACTGCTACATGACTTTTAAGATTTGGCTCCATGATCTTCTTGTCGAAGTTAACTACATTAAACTTATCATAGAATTTAAGTGCTTCTTTCAAGTCTCCTTGAACCATAACTCTCGTTGCTACTTTAGCAAGAGGAACACCTGTTGCTTTCGATACAAACGGTACTGTTCTGGAAGCTCTAGGATTTACCTCGATAAGGTAAATCTCACCTTTATGAATAGCATACTGAATGTTCATAAGACCAACAACACCAAGACCAAGAGCTATAGTAGCTGTTTGTTCTTTTACTTCTTCTTGAAGCTTATCAGAGATGCTTACAGGAGGTAATGAACAAGCAGAGTCACCAGAGTGAATACCTGCTTCTTCGATGTGTTGCATCACAGAACCGATGTAGACATCTGTACCATCACAAATGGCATCAACATCAAGTTCTATGGCATTGTCAAGGAATTTGTCTATGAGTACAGGTGAATCATGAGAAACAGATACAGCTTCATCCATGTATTGTCTTAACTCATCATCAGAGTAAACTGTTTTCATACCACGTCCACCAAGTACAAACGAAGGACGTACAAGTACAGGGTACCCAATACGACTTGCAACAGCGATAGCCTCATCTTTGGCAATAACTGTACCATTTTCTGGTTGCTTAAGACCAAGGTCGTTAATGAATGCAGAGAAAAGCTCTCTGTCTTCTGCAAGATCAATCACTTTTGCAGTAGTTCCAGAAATATTTGCACCGATAGCTGTAAGCTTCTTAGCTAACTTCAATGGTGTTTGTCCACCAAAGTGAACAATGACCCCATCTGGCTTTTCAATATCAATCACATTTCTTACATGTTCAAAGTCAATAGGTTCAAAGTAAAGGATGTCCGAAGTGTCATAATCTGTAGAAACTGTCTCTGGGTTACAGTTATACATAATCGATTTTACACCCATATCTTCAAGTGCAAATGCAGCATGTACACAACAGTAATCAAACTCTATACCCTGGCCAATACGGTTAGGTCCACCACCGATTACAAGTACTTTCTTATCAGTAGACTCAGCTATTTTTGGTTGTGGTAGTTTAGTAATGTTTGTTGTTGAATAAAGGTATGGAGTAAGTGCTTTAAATTCGGCAGCACAGGTATCTACTTCATTATATTCAAGTTGTACAGCCATTTTTTCTCTAGCATTATAGATGTCATTTTCAGAAAGAGTTAAACCTTCTTTTTTATTGATGACTTGAGCAATCATTTCATCAGAAAAACCATCCGCTTTTACTTCACGAAGTCTTGTTGCATCAGAGAGTAGGGCAATGTCCATCTCTTTTTCTACGAGTGCAAGTTCTTCAAGTTGGTATAAAAACCATCTGTCTATTCTGCAAAGATCAAAGATAGCATCAACACTCATACCACGTCTAAGACCTTCAAAAACATAAAGCATACGGTCTGCATGAGAACGACGAATTTCACGTACAAGCTCTTCACCATCACATTTAATAGGATTAAATCCGATCAAATCAGTCTCTAGTGAACA
>Ga0164313_10005988_pt1 | contig 10747 bp, 10 predicted proteins | sample GuaBasSedimGuay4_FD_113735 | JGI IMG/M metagenome (GOLD analysis project Ga0164313, IMG submission 113735) | Subseafloor sediment microbial communities from Guaymas Basin, Gulf of California, Mexico - Guay4, Core 4569-4, 0-3 cm | ecosystem: Environmental > Aquatic > Marine > Hydrothermal vents...
CTCGCTTCGCGGCGGTCGGCGTTTCGTCGCCGGGGGATGTCGCGTCTTCGACCGCCGCGCTCTCGAACGACTACGGCGCGGTCGTGGGTCGGGCCGGGGTCGAGCTTCGGCTGAGCGACGCTTTGGGCATCTATCTGAATTGGGACCAGGGGTTCCGCGCCCCGAACCTCGACGACCTGACGAGCCGCCCGCAAGCCGGCCCGGGGTTTCAGTTCGAAAACCCCAACCTCACCCCGGAGCGCACCAACGCCTTCGAGTTCGGCTTCCTCCTCGACGTCGACTGGCTGCGCCTCGAGGGCTGGGGCTTCGCGACGCTCCTCGACGACGCGATGATCCGGGCGGTCCGGGACGCCTCCGACTGCCCCCCATCGGCCCCGGAGTGCAGCGCGTCGCGCAATCAATACCAGCTCGTCAACGCCGATGGCGTCGCCACCATCCTCGGCGCCGAGGGCGGCGCCACCACCTACCTGCCCGGTGACCTCACCCTCCGAGCGACCGTGAGCTACGCCATCGGGGAAGCGCCGAACACCGGCAGCCGCTCCGGCGACCCGACCGCAGATCAGGCCCGAGTCCCGCTCTCGCGCATCCCCCCCCTCAACGGCACCGTCGAGGCCCGTTGGCGCCACCTCGCGACCGGCATCTACGCCGGCGCCGCGCTCCGGTGGGCCGCGGAGCAGACCCGCCTCGCCCCGTCGGACCTCAGCGACCCACGCATTCCCCTCGGCGGCACCGCGGCTTATGGGGTCTTCGACCTGCGCGCTGGCATTCGGTGGTCGAGCCACGTCCGGGTCAGCCTGGTCTTCGAGAACGTCTTCGATGCCGCCTACCGCACCCACGGATCGAGCGTGAACGGCGCGGGGCGCGGGCTGATGGCTGAGGTCATGTTGGGTTTGTAGGGGCACCACGAGGCCGGCCATGAGCACCCGCCTTGGACGAAGCCAATCCCCGTCACAGCGGTGTTCTTGGTAGCGTCCCCTATGCTTCGCCCTCATCAACTCTTCGTCTCCGCCGCGATCACGGGCTGCGTATGGCTTGCGGCACCGGCCCTCGCCTGCGCACCAGCGATGGAGATGGGTAAGTCCGTTTCGATCACCGGCGAGGAGGCGTTGATCGTCTGGGACGCCGAGCGCGGGGTCGAGCACTTCATCCGGCGCGGTGAATTTCGGACCGACGCCGACGACTTCGGATTCCTGGTACCGACGCCCTCGCCGCCGGAGCTCTCGGAGGTGGACAACGGCGTCTTCGACCGCCTGCGCAGCCACATCGCGCCGCCCATCGAATACACCCACGCGTGGGTGCCGGTGACCCTTTGCATGACGCCTTTCATGGTGGTCTTCAGTGCCGAGCCTGAGGTGGTCATGGTCAGCGCTGCGGCATCCGGCGTCGAAGTCCTGAGCACGGCGCGGGTCGCGGGCCTCGACGCGACGGTGGTCCGCAGCACCGACGCCGAGGCCCTTGCGGGCTGGCTCGACGAACGCGGCTACGAAAACCGACCGGCGTTGGTGGAGTGGCTTCGGCCCTACGTCGATGACGGGTTCGTCATCACCGCGTTCCAGTTCACCAAAGGCGACCCAGGCTCCGGTTCAGTCGGAAACCAGGCCGTGCGCATGAGCTTCGAAACCGACCGGCCGTTTTATCCGTACCGAGAACCTTCGGACCACACGGATGAACCGGGGCGCACCCTCCGGGTGCACGTCGTCGCAACTGAACGCGCCTTCCCGTCCCTCGACGGAGAGCAACCGGGCGAATGGGGCGCCAACGAGCTCTTCGCCGCACCGATCGAGGGAGCGCATGGGCTCCTCGGCGACGGCCTGAGCAGCGTCGGCGGCGAGCTCTGGCTGACCAGCTTTCTCGATTCGGCCACGCTGCGAGAGAGCGCCGATCTGCGCTTCGAGATCCAGCCCGCCGACGAGATCCGTCCCGAGCCCATCGTGGTCGAGGGCACGCCCACGATGATCCCAGTGCCCGTCGAGCCTGCCCTCCTCCTCGGCGGCGGCATCTGGTGGTGGCGGCGCCGCAAGGCGAAAACTTCGGCCTGAGCTGGTCGAGGGTTCCCGGGGGACCTCGGCGACGCTCCCCCCGACACGTTGACAGGTCCATCCCTGCGGTTACTTCGCGGGTATGCGACGCATCGTGATCCCATCGGTCTTCATGCTCGTGACCGCTGCCTGCGGCGCGGGTGACGCGGTCCAGGAAGAGCATGACCCGGGGGTCGCGGAGCCCACGGCGGGTGCCGAAGGACCGAGCGAGGCTGCCGCCGAGGCCGCCCCGGAGGGAACCCCGTACACGCCGCGTCCGGCCCTCAACGTCTACGTCCAGGGGCCGGACCCAGCCCCAGGAGAGCGCTATCGGGCCACGGTCCCGGACGATTTTCGAGCTGAAATCGTGGTCACCAATACCGGCGACGCTCCGGTCGAAATGACCTTCAACATGATCGACTTCCGCTTGATCCGGGACGGCGAAGAGGTCTCCTGCGGCGACGAGTCCCAGACCGATGCCGCGCCCGGCCCCACGTCCCTCGAGGCCGGCGAGGCCCACATCTACGAAGCGAGCTTCCACTGCACCATCGCCGAGCCCGGGCGCTATGAGGTCCGGGCCTATATGAACTTCGGCGCCGAGATAGCCCCCGGGGAAGACCGCGAGCGGTATTACGTGGGCAGCCGCGAGATCGTCGTCGAGTGAGCTTCGGAGGGCGCCCCTGGCCCTGACACCCGCGCATTGCCCGGCGGGCGAGCGTGTGTACCTCCGAGACATGGGCGCACGGCACATGGGATGGGTCGCGGCCGCGGTGGCGCTCTCGGCTTTGATGGCCGGGACGGCATTCGCCGACCCCCAGGCTTTTTCTCTCGAAGAGGGCGGCACGGTCCGCTTTCGATGCCGGGGGCCGGGTATTCAACACCCCGCCGAGGGGCGCTTCTCGACCGTCACCAGCCGCCTCGAGCTCGACCCGTCAGATCTCACGACCGTCTCCGGCGAGGTGCAGGTCCTGATGGTCTCGATCACGACCGTCGACTCCGGGTGGGACGTCATGTTTCGGCGCGCTCCATTCCTCGCCATCGGGGAGTTCCCCCGAGCGCGTTTCGTCGTCACTGGGGTCGAAGGAGCAACTGCCCTGGTCTCCGGTCGGTGGACACCGCTGCGCATCCTCGGGGACTTCACGATTCACGGCGTCACCAAGCCGCAGGCCATCGATGCCTTGGTCTACTGGGACGCCGCGACGAAGCGCCTACGGCTCCGCGCGGTCACCGAGATGACCTGGGCCGACCACGACATCGATATGCCCGACGGGCATACCCGGGTATTCGCCGGAGACCGGGCTGCGCTCTTGATCTCCCTCGACTATCTCGGGCCCCGGGGCCGCTGAGAGCGGAGTCCGCAACCGCCCGGCTCAGCAGTCGTCCGGACAGTTGCATTCGTTTTCGGGGGCGTCGCAGGAGCCGTTCCCGCAGAAGGTGCAGAAGGCCGCGCCCGCGCAGAGAACGCACTCACCACCGGCCCCGGGCGCATCGCAGGGGATGAGGCCCAGGCCCGCACAGCAAGGCAGCGCCCCCGGGACGACCGGCCTCGAGCCTCCTTCGGGGATGCACATCGCGCCGTCCGGCAGCGTCGCATCTCGGGCGCCCGTGTCGGCGCTGCCGCTATCGACCATGGCCGAATCACTGGAGCCGCTGTCGACCACCGCCGAGTCCGTCGCGCTATCGACCACCGCAGAGTCCAATGTGCCGTCTCGAGTAGCGGAGTCTGCAATCCCCGTGTCGCCCACGGCGGAGTCCTCCGTGCCAGCATCATCGCCGCACGCGACCATCGCCAGGACGACGACCACAACAAAACCGAAATGTGATTTTCTCATCGGAGCACCTCTCGTACCTGGGCACCTATGCGCCGTTCGCACACGTCCAAGGCTGCTCGGAAGATTCCCGGGGCTCCGTCCGACGGGAAGGGGGGGGAACAACGGCACCAAGGAGACTCAGGGGGCGGCCCCGGGACAACCGAAGCCTTCGAGGCCCGGCTCCCCCGGTCCCCCGAGGGTATCGTTGATCTCGGCTGCTCCCTCGCGGGTGACTCCGTCGTCCCATCCACCGATGCCGAGCCAGCCGAATTCGTCGAAGGCTACGGCACCGAAGGCGTCGCCGGTTCCGGACACGAACACGCCGTCGATTTCGGGCGCCGGTGCTGTGCCGAGGTCGAGGATCATACCGGCCGTCGCGTTGTCCGCGAGGCGGATGTCCGTGAGCCGAATGTTCGCGACCGCCCCGAGGACGAGACCGGCACCAATCTCGACGGGCCTGCTGCCGATGACGCGCACGCGGCCCTGGGTTCGGCTGATCTCCGCGCCGGAGATCGAAACAGCCGCGGCGCTGCACACGAACACGCCCGCTGAGTGATTGTCGACGATGCGTGTTCCGGGCCCGCGGATCGTCGTCTCGCCCCCACCCTGCACCCACAACCCACCCTGGCGATTGCCCTCGAGGACCAAACCCTCGACGTCCAGGGACGAGCTGGCCTGGAGAATGGCGTAACCCTCAGACTCGATGATCGACACGTCAGCGCCGTGGAACTCGGCGCCGTCGGTGAGAACGATGTCGTAGGCCGGGATGAGTCGTGATCCCTGAAGTGCCCCCTCGGACGAGAGCCCGCGAGCGCACACGGGCCCTCCCACGAACATCGCCCCGGACCCGAGGTTCCGGGAAACCTCGGTGGCCCGGAGGGTCACGGCGGTCTCGATGGCCAAGAGGCCAACGTAGGCAAAGCCCGTGATGGTGGTGCCGTAGATCGTCACCTCCCCGACTTGCTTCAGCTCCAAACCGAATACCCCGACCTCCTCGGGGGTAGGATCGAGGGGCTGCATCGCGGCGTTGTCCGGGGTGACGGGTCCGACGAGGTCGAGGCGATGAAGAGAGAGGCGCCCGACACCTTCCGCACTGACGCCCATTCCCGTAGGAGCGTGAACCGTCAGATGTTCGACGCGTGCCTCCCCGGGCCCCACGACCAGAACCCCGGGCGCCCGGTTCGCCGTGACGTCGAGGCACCGAACGATGCTCGGCGAAGCTTCCGCGGAGAGTGCGATCGCCGGCTGATTCGGGGGAGCGACGACGATGCTCGCGGTAGGGTCGACCCCAGCGAGGGTGACCCCCGCGGGCACCGAGAGCGACGCCGAGACGCGGCAGCGGCCGACGCGCACCACGTCACCGGGGCGCGCCCCGGCGAGGGCTCGGGCCAACTCGCCGGCGTCGCAGTACCCGGTGCCGCCGGTGTCACAGTCGGGGGGCGGCTCCGGGAGCCAGGGGCAGAGGGTGCCCTCCGCGGGTGCCGGACCGACGTCGTAGACCCCCGGCGGGGGCATCACGGGCGGCGGCCCCCCACTCGCGTCGGCCGCCCGATGGCTCGAGAAGCATCCCGCCGCGAACACCACGGCGGTGGCGACCACACCAATGGCCCTCATCTGCGCGCGGATTCCCACGAGGACAGGGTAGCGCAATCGGCACCCCGGTCCCCCACTCGATCTAAGAGGCTCGACGGACCATATCGCGCATCCATCCGGCGAGACTGCCGTTGGGGAAGCGGCGCAGGTAGGTGTGGGCACGCATGCGAGCCGCCTCGTTCCAACCGAGGCGCACCAAGCACTCGAAGACCGTGCCCACGACCACCACCTCGAGGTCGGCCGCCTCGACCTCGAAACGCCTGCCGTCGTCGAGGGGAGCCACCGGGAGAGCAGCCATTTAGAAGCGCGCGCCTACTCCGACATCGCCCCCGTAGCCGCCGAGTTCGGCGGGTAGGGTTCCGGCAAAGGTCGCGCTCACGCTCGCGTGAACCCACACACCGCCGAGGTCGACGAGGATGCGCGGCGAGCCAGCGACAGCCCACGCCATGCCCGCAAAGGAGGCGCTGGCTCGACCGATGAGGGAGACCGGCCCGAGAACGATCCCCGCCTCGAGGAGGCCCACGGCGCTGATCGTGGCGTCTCGATAATCCGGCGAAACCATCAGCGCGACGGTCCCATCGACGGCAAAATGCAGTACGTCGGCGAGGCGCTGCTCGAGCCTACCCCCGCCGGCGATGCTGACGTAGGCGGGGGCGAGGAGCCAGGGCTGGTCCATGCCGAAGGCGTAGAGGGGCACCAGGGAGACGTTCGGCGACTTGTCGCCGGGTATCGACATGTACATGCCGAGGCGACCGGTGGTCCGCACAGTCTCTACCTCACCGAGGAGCTCGACGTGCACGCCGAGACCAAAGGGACCGAGCTCGGTCTCCCCAGCGCGCCCGGCAACCGAACCAACGCCTTGCAGGACGATGCGCACATCGTCGCTCGGCGACAGGGTACCCACGGCCTGCATGAGCGCACCCCAGCGGTCGTTGCCCGTCCAGCTGTGGTCCGTCGCGCCGAAGCGCACATCGATGGTGCGGACCATGGGCTCGGCCGGCTCTTCCACCGGCTCTTCCGCAGCCTCGATTTCTGGGGTTGGCCCGGGCTCCGGAGCCTGCGCCGCGGCTGCCTGAGCGCACACCACCGCGGCCATGAGCCCCGGCAGGAGCCCGACAAGAAAGGTAAGTCGCATCGAGCGGCCGACTGATGCGCGCTCGCGATTATTCACCGCGAAAAACAACTTCTTGATCCCGTGAATTCGGTGCCACGTGCCAGCGTGTGCCGCGCGGGACACAGGCGTCAGGGAGGCGGGAAGAAGCGCTGACGAGTCGCGTTTTCGGGCCCTGGTACGTGCCTTGCGATGGCTCGTTCCGTCGCGCCAATCGGCGCCAAGAAAAGGGAACGACATGCTTCGCTCAGCTTCACTTATTCTTCTCGCCGGCGCTCTAGTCGGCACCTTCGCCGCCGCACCAGAGATCACCCACGCTTGCGGCGGCTGCTTTGCGCCGACCGGTCAGCCGTCAGTGGTGACCGCCCACCGCATGGTCGTGTCGGTGACCGATCAGGAAACCACCCTCTGGGATCAGTTCGAGTACGGAGGTGATCCGGAGAACTTCGTATGGGTGCTCCCGGTCGCCGGGGGCCAAGAGGTCGACGTCGACGTGGCCGAGCAATCGTTCTTTCAATTCCTCGCCGACCAAACCCAGGTGACCCTCCAGGGTCCCGCGAGTTCGCGCGGGGGCAGCTCCATCGGCTGCTCGGCGTCCGACGGGGCCTACGGCCCAACCGCGAGCGCCACCAACGTCACGATCTACGCCCAGGAGGTCGTCGGACCCTACGAGACCGTCACCATCGGCGCCGAAGACGCCGGCAGCCTCGTCGGGTGGTTGACGGACAATGACTACGTCGTCCCCGACGCGCTCCTGCCGACCATCGCGCACTACGTCGCCCAGGACATGAACTTCGTCGTCCTCCGACTCTCCCCGACCGCCGGCGTTTCACAGATGCAGCCGGTCCGCGTCACCACTCCGGGCGCCCACGTCTCCTTCCCGTTGCGCATGATCGCGGCGGGCATCGGCACCACGGTCTCCCTCGAGCTCTTCCTGATCGCCGAGGGACGCTGGGAGGCCCAGAACTTCCCCAACGCCGAGGTCGACGAGGCTGACCTGGTCTACGACTGGGCGACGAGCACCTTCAACTACGACGACGTCGTCGCCGACGTGCTCGCCTCGAACGACGGCCGGACCTGGCTCACCGAGTTCTCGGCGGCCGTCTATCCACCGGCGCCGTCGCTGTACGTCACCTATGAGGATGGCGCCTACCACGGACCCCGGGATGACTGGGATGTTGCGACGCGACACATCACGGACATGGTGACCGTGACCCGCATGCGCGCCGAGCTCCCAGCGAGTGCCCTCGCCAACGACCTCGTGCTTCAGGCCTCGACCCTCGGAACCCGCCCCGGCCTGGTCATCGTCGACAACGAGGTCAATCGCAACGTCTCGACGACCCCGGGCCGCACCGACTCGAACGAGTCGCCGACGTCATTCCTCTTCATGGTCGCCTTCGCGGTGGCGATGGTCCTGCGGCCCGGCCGGCGCTGGCGAGCCGCGGCCTGAGAGGGCTCAGCGACAGGCCATTCTCTCCGTCGCAACCGTCGCAGCATCACAGCGGTAGTAGTGCCACGCGCATCCGCTCGAGCCGGGTGTGCAGTCTGCCGCACAGGTCGTCGTCGGGGGGCAGTAGCAAGGATCGCCGACGCGGGAACGGGCGCCCTCGCAGACCAAGCGGTAGCCCATCGCAATGCAGGAATCCGAGGAGGCGGCGCACTCGGCGGGTGCCCCACAGGAAGCAAACGACCCAGAGCCGCCGCAGCTGGGCTCGCGGGAGCCGGTCCACCCAGTGCCGGTGCACCTCCAGCTGCCCCGGATGAAGACGGCCGAGAGCGTGCAAGTGCCCGACTGGCCAGCGGTAGTTGGATGGTCGCGCTGCGCGGTGCCGTCACAGTTGTAGTCGCCGAAGCGCTCGTCGTCATCCGCGCCCGGTCCGTGGGCAGACGTGAAGTACATGGTCTGACCAGGGAACATATCTGGGTCGCTGTCGTCGCAGTCGGTGCCGCAGGCGCCGAGGGAGGTGGGGGCGTGGCCATCGCCGTCCGAATCGACGAGGGGATTCAGGCAGCCTCCCATCGTGTCGTCGCATAGATCGTCCGTGCAGTCGTCGCCGTCGCCGCAGTCGAGGGCGGTGCCACATCCCGGGGCCTCGCCAGTGTCACTGGATACTGCGCTGTCGGTGGGCACGCCGCTGTCAGTGGGCACGGTGCTGTCGATGGGCACGGCGCTGTCGGCGGGCACGGCACTGTCGGCGGGCACGGCACTGTCGAGAGGCACAGCGCTATCGAGCGGCGTGGCGCTGTCCACCGCTCCCCCGTCGTCGCTCCCCGTTTCCCCGCCACACGCCGCGAGCAAGAGGCTCAGAGGCAGAACACACCAAACAAAACGCGTCATCGAACATCTCCTCGGAGGACTCGCGCACCCGTTGTGCACGAACGGGCGGGTCTTGTACACGCGCTGAACACGCTAGCCCGACCGGGTCCCGGAACGACTCGGGAATATCGCTGGCACGATCCTGGCTGTAGTCCTGGCTGTAGTCCTGGTTGTAAACCTGGCTCTAACGAGAAGCGGGAGGTGCAGCGATGGAAGTCTACTTGGTCATTCTTGGCAGCGCGGTGGCCCTGGCTCTGGTGGGCATTGTCGTGCTCGGTGCCTCCAACGCTTGGCGCTTCGGGCGAGTCTTCGGACCGACGACGCAGATCGGCCGCGGCGGCCCTTATCGACAGCGGGAGCAGCGCTCGGTCGAGGGCCGCGGTGTACCCAAAACCATCTGGCTCGCTTCGGTGTCCGCCAGCCTCTGGGGTGTGATCACGCTCTTCATCTTCGTCCCCGCGGGCGCCTTGCTGGCAACGGCCCTTTTCGCGGGTAGCGAATACACCGGGCTCCCGAGGGACGCATGGGCCGGCGCCGGAGCCGTAACCCTCGTCGTGATGTGCATCTCCGGGTTGCTCCTCGCCGTGGCGCTCTTCATCTACGCGGCCCGCCTGATGAAACGCGACGCGTCCCACGTCGCGGACGTCGTGAAGTGGAGCGTCGCCCACCACGCCAGCGTCTTCGTCTATTTCCTCATCCTCGGCGCGGTGGTCGGCCAAAGGGAGGGACTCGTCTACGCGTTCCTGGCGGTCATCGTGCCGTGCCTCGCGGGCTTGCTCCAGGCAAAGGCGATGTCCGCTGCGGCACGCCGCATCGAAGGCATCGAGGCCGAGGAGGACCGAGGCCTCGCCTTGGCGGCGGAGGCACCGCTGGTCGCTTAGCGGCGCCCGCAATTCTGGTATCTTCGGCGCCCCGTTCGATTGGAGCAGACGATGAGCCTGAATCTCGGAGTGGTCCTGCGCGAGAGCGCAAAGAAGAATCCCGACCGGACGGCGTTGGTCATCGGGGAATCGACGCTCTCCTACGGCGTGCTGCACGACTACGTTCAGCGCTTCGCCGGCGCCCTCGAGAAGCTCGGCATCGCACGCGGCCAGCACGTGGCGTTGATGCTCCCGAACGTTCCGCAGTTCACCATCGCCTACTACGGCGCCCACTACATCGGAGCGCCGGTCGTCCCGATGAACGTGCTGCTCGCGCCGGACGAGGTCACCTATCACCTCGACGACTCCGACGCGGTGGCGCTGATCGTCTGGGAAGGTTTCCTGGAGCAAGCCCAGGCGGGCTTCGCCCGGGCCGAGTACTGCAAGCATCTGATCGTCGCCAAGGCCGACCCGTCAGACGTCACCGCCCCCGAAGGCGCGCACAACATGACCGCCCTCATCGGTCGTTCGGTGCCGGTCACCGAACTGCCCGACACGATGCCCGACGACACCGCAGTGATGCTCTACACGTCCGGGACGACGGGCCGCCCCAAGGGCGCCGAGCTCACCCACTTCAACATGTTCTACAACGCCGAGTACGCCGGCACGAAGCTCCTGCCCATGGACGAGGGCACGATTGCCTTGGCCACGCTGCCGCTCTTTCACAGCTTTGGCCAGACGGTCATTCAGAACGCGGTCCTCGGGGCCGGGGGCACTGTGGTGCTGCTGCCGCGCTTCGATCCGGACGCGGCCTTCGCCCTGATGCAAAAGCACCGGGTCACGCTCTTCGCGGGCGTCCCGACCATGTACTTCGCGCTCTTGAACCACGCGAAAGCTGTCGACTACGACATCTCGGGCCTCGAGCACTGCGTCTCCGGCGGCGCGGCGATGCCGGTCGAGGTCATGAAGGCCTTCGACGAAAAGTACGGCGTGAACATCCTCGAGGGCTACGGGCTCAGCGAGACTTCACCGGTAGC
>Ga0164313_10005989_pt1 | contig 10746 bp, 5 predicted proteins | sample GuaBasSedimGuay4_FD_113735 | JGI IMG/M metagenome (GOLD analysis project Ga0164313, IMG submission 113735) | Subseafloor sediment microbial communities from Guaymas Basin, Gulf of California, Mexico - Guay4, Core 4569-4, 0-3 cm | ecosystem: Environmental > Aquatic > Marine > Hydrothermal vents >...
CTCTTTTAGCCAAGGAAAACGTAAGGGGGATAACCAGATGTGGGGTGTGGAGATACACGCCAATGCTATTCAAAATGTAATTTGGAATGACTTTTTAATAAAAGAGTCAATACTAATCGAGATAATAGTAATCTTCCTACTTTCATTTATTGCATTCTATGCTTTTTTATATTTTAAAATGAGTACAAAGGTAAATTTAATCTGGGCCGAAGTAATCAATCTTTCTCTTCTATCAATTCTAGTTATTTCACTCTACCATCTTGGAATTTATCTTTTTGTTGAACAGAATTATATTATTACGATAATCAGTCCGGTTGTTACTCTCATTGTTGGGTACTTTTCAACAACAGCCTATCATGTAGTAAAAGTAAGAAAACATAGTGCTATGATTAAAGGAATGTTCGGGCAGTATGTGAGCAAGTCACTTGTTAATGAACTTCTAAATAATCCTGAAAAACTTTCTCTTGGTGGAGTGAAAAAAAATATTACCGTTATGTTCAGTGATATAGAGGGATTTACAACAATTTCGGAAAAAATGGAGCCTGAAGAATTGGTTGTATTTATTAATAAATATCTCTCCATTATGACTTCAATTGTTTTAAAACATAAGGGAACATTAGATAAATACTTGGGTGATTCTTTAATGGCATTCTGGGGTGCACCACTCGATGTTGAAAATAAAGAATTGCAATCTTGTAAGGCTGCCCTTCAAATGCAGAAAAAAATGGATGAATTAAAAAGTGGTTTCGCGTCAGATGCTGCAAGGAAAGTTAGAACTCGAATTGGAATTAATAGTGCTGACGTTGTGGTAGGTAATATTGGAGGTGCTGAGCGTTTTGATTACACGGTTATGGGTGATGGAGTAAATCTTACTTCTAGATTAGAAAGTGCAAATAAGATCTATGGAACAACCATCATGATAAGTGAAACAACCTACTCAAAGGTAAAAGATGATGTATTGGTGAGGGTTATAGATAAGATAGTTGTAAAGGGTAAAACAAAGTCGATTACTGTTTATGAACTGCTTGGCTTAAAGAAAGATATAAAAGCAGTTGAAATGTTCGATAATTATAAAAACTATATTGATGGGTATAAAAAATTTAGAGAGATGGAATTTGAAAAAGCAAAAAGTTTCTTTGAAAAATCGATAGATAATAATCCAAATGATGAACTCTCCCGAATTTATTTGGAGCGCTCTGAAAATTATATGTCAAATCCACCAGGAGAAGACTGGGATGGTGTTTCAATTTTAATGAGTAAATAGACCTTTCTACCATAATCCGTAGCACAGATTAGTAATCTGTGCATAATACATTTGTCAAAAAACAAACACTGAACTATTCTCATTGCCATTTCATATTTCACTTCTTATTTTAACTGGTCAAAAAAATGAAGCTACCAATTTTATGAAATTATTGAAAATCATCTTTATCGTACTACTATTACTTACCAATCAGAGTTGTTCAAAAGGTGAAGCCTTTATTAGGGTCTCTCAAGTTGGATTTGCGAAAAATGATATTAAGATAGCGGTTATTCTCTCATCAATTAAATTGGATGGAACTACATTCCAAGTAGTTGATTCAAAAACAGAAACAATTGAATTCAAAGATGAAATTGGAGTTGATAGAGGAGAATTTGGAAATTTTCAACACACATATGAAATAGATTTTACAAAATTTAAGAAAGATGGAAGTTATAAAATTGTGGTGGAATCATACTCTTCTTTAAAATTTGAGATTCGTGATAATCTATTTGCCCCAGTGGTAAAAGAGTTAATGAAGTTTTTCCCGATTCAGAGATGTGGGTATACCAATCCAAGTGAGCATGAAGTTTGCCATATTGCAGATGCCACAAGTCTTATTGATGGCGATAAAACATCGACTGAAACTATTGATGTAACTGGGGGATGGCACGATGCCGGGGATTATGTAAAATTTCTTAACACTACTGCAGTCACTACTTATACTTTGTTGTTTGCTTATGAGTTAGATAATAAAAAGTTTGGATTTGATTACAACAAAAATAATATCCCAGATATTTTAGAAGAAGCCAAAGTTGGACTTGATTGGATGTTGCGCGCACAAACAATTGATAATAGATTTATCACACAAGTGCAAAACTTGCAAGATCATGAAGTTGGCTGGAGATTGCCAGAGAATGATTCACTTACATTTAATCGTCCAGCATATATCGGAATTGGTAAAAATTTGATAGGAATATACTCTGCTACAATGGCTTTAGCCAGTAGGATCTGGAGTGGCAAATTAAATCATTCTGAATTTTCTGAGAAATGTCTTAATGCGGCAAAAAAATATTATAGCCTTAGAGAAAGTGTAATGGATGTGGATAGTTCAGGAACTGGCCATTATTTGGATAAATCGTTTGAAGGTAAATTAGCATTAGGTGCAATAGAATTATATGAATCCACAAAAGATTTAAAATATTTAACCGATGCAAAAAAGTATGGAATTGAGTCTGGTGCTGAGCATTGGTGGAGCTATGGCAACATATCAACTTTTGCTCATTTTAAATTAATTAAATATTATCCTTCTTTTATCAAATTGATTGAACAAAGTATTACCCTTTTTAATTCTAATAGCAAATCAAATCTTTTTGGTGAGACAGTTCCACTTGGATGGGGTTCAAACGTAACTCAACTTGGAACAGCAATTCAAGCAATTCTATATAAAGAAAGTGTTAAAAAAAGTAAATATGATTCATTAAGTATTGCCGTGCGAGATTATATGCTCGGAAAAAATCAATGGGGTATTAGTTTTGCATCTAATATTGGAACTAATTACACTAGATATTTTCATCATCAAATAAGTGATATAAAAAAAATAGAACTTCCTGGTGGTTTTGCAGCTGGACCAACATCAAAAATTTCGTTAGAAAGTTATAAATTACAATATACCAAAAGAGATAAATTCGCAAAATTCCAGACTGATAATGCATACTACAGGGATGATAAAATAGATTACGTAACTAACGAACCAACAATTATTGGTAATGCTATGGCAATTTTATTATTTGGATATTATAGTGATTGAGACTACGACATTTTTAAGTCTCACAATGAGACATACAAAGATGAATATCCTCTCTTTTTGAAGTAAAAACAGATAATAAATTAGGCATGGATTTTGTTTCAACAATGTAATAATAATGCTCTATTGAGGACTATTTAGAACCATGAATAATGGAATAAACATAATAAGATCTGGGTTTGCCCTAATTGACCAGAAATGGGGCGGTATCTACCGAGGAGGTAGTTACGTAATAGTTGGTCCAAGAAAGTCAGGAAGAACACTTCTCAGTCTTCAACTTGCACTTGAATCCGCAAAAGATAATGAATCCTGCCTCTATTTCACTACGATGCGTCCACGTGATTTAATGATACATGCTTCTTCAATGAACTTTAATTTGAAAAAACATATGGACACAAATAGGATTATTGTTGTCCGTGTAAATCCGCCGACTGAAATTTTTGACATGTATAATCCTGACGATTTCTTACTCGAATATATGAATGATATAATCGCAGTATCTAGTAAGTATAAACCTTCTCGTATAATATTTGATGAACTAACTCCTTTTATTGGATTTAAAAATTTAGATCTTTTTGAGGATGTGTTTGCGCATATGCTAGAAGCAATAGAAGAGAGAAATATCACCAGTTTTTTTGTTGTTGGTGAACCAGCTACTCAGAAAACAGAAGAAATCATTGATATACTTCGCGACAATGCAACTGGTACAATCAGTATTCATAAATTGAATGAAAAGATTCATGGTAAATACCATGGTGGAATTATATCAATTATACCTAATGTAGGCCATACTGAAGGTGAGTTTCAGAGCGAGTTTTGGATTGAACCTAAAGTTGGTTTCTTAGTTGTACCTTCAGAAGAGCCAGAAATGGAGATGGTTGGAAAAGAAAGGGAATTGAAGAATCAAAATTCTGGCAGAGTTGCCACCAAACAATCAACGCAAGATACGTTCCATATTGATATGGAGGATAGAAATTTAGGTTTATCAAATCTCTACTCGTATAACGATTTTCAGTTATTATTAAATAATCAAGTCGCACTCTATCAGAGCACTGGCCAAAAATTTCATTTCATTACATTTCGGTTAGATCAAACAGCGCATATACAAGGACTGCTATCTGTTAACCAACTGCAAAACGCTATTGGACTATCGATAAACAAAAGAGATAAACTCTGTATAATCGATAACAACATCGTACTTCTTCTAATTAGAAGTAGCGAGGAAAGTAAGAAAAAAATGTTCGCTACTATAAAAAAACATCTGCCAAGTAGCGACCCAAAATATATTGAAGCAATATCAAAATTTATCTTTGGATTAGAAATAGAAATTGATGATTCAATCACAAATGCTGATTATTTGTTAACTCCAATATCCTCAAATGATAGTAAATTAAAGTACATTTCGTTTAATGAATTCATTGAAAAATGAAGCATTTACCAAAAATACTTCTTATAATTTCTTTCCTCAGTTCTAGTTCAGTTTTACCTCAATATAGAGGCTATGAAGCTATTAAGCGTCAGGCTATTTCCCATATGGATAATGGAAAGTACGGAGAAGCTATTGATCTTCTCAACAAGTATATTGCAAAAAATGCACAGGAAGCTGAAGGATATAATTTAAGAGGGTTGTGTCACGAAAAACGTCAGATTTATAGATATGCCGTTTTAGATTTTAGAAGAGCAATTCATCTAACACGAAAAAATTCAGAGTATAGATTAAACTTAATTCGAGTGATCTCTATATGGTATCCTTTGCTACGCAAGAAAATTGAAGGGCACAAAAGAGAGATTGCAATTGATAAATATTCAGCTTTCGATCATTTAGAAATTGGTAAATCTTTTAGATGGCTGGAAGAGTGGGTAAATGCTGAGTTATGGTATGATAGATATCTTGCTCTAGATGATGATGCTTCGCCTGATGAAATTATCAGATACTCTATTATACTTGCCAAAACAGGCTCAATTAGAAAAGGGGAAAGAGTTTTAAAAAAATGGGTAGAGAGATACCCAGAAGATTGGCGTTTATGGAGTCGGTATGGATATTTTACTCTTTGGTTAGGTAAAAGAAAAAATGCTAGAAATGCATTTAAAATGGCTTTGAGTTTCAAACCCTTTTTTAAGGAAGCACAGGATGGGCTTGATATTGCTACGGATAGTGGATACATGGTGAAAAATGAACCGAGAGCCTACGAAAGAAGAGGTTATCCAATCGATATAGGTTATGCGAAATTAAGAAGAAATCCATCGGATGATGAAACACGCTTTAAATTAATTAATAATTTAATTGGGGCAAAAAGAATTGAAGAGGCAAGAGATCAATTAAATATTCTAAAAGATAAGTATAGTGAAACTGAAAGATATAAAAAATTGGATGCGAGACTCATACCAATGTTTGAAGAGAAATATTCAAATCTGCTTCAGCAAAGTATGGCAAAACTAAAAGAAGACCCAAACAATAAAAATGTGGTTAAAGAAATTGCTGATTATCATTCGCGACTTCAGCAAACTGAGCAAGCAAAAGAAAAAATGGAAGAATATTTGGTTAAACATCCTGAAGATATTGGAATGAGAGAATACTATGCCGATATAATAGCAAATTCTGGCGATTTTTTAGGTGCTGCGGAAATTTTATCTGAATTAATCGATGATGGCTATACATCAGAAAGGATTGTTAAAAAAGCAGCAAATTATTATGGAAACGATTTTGACTATGATAATTCAATTAGAGTTATTAACGATTATATTGATGGAAAATCGATAAGCACAACAAAAGATCTAAAATTTCAATTATCAAAATATTATGCATGGAACTATCAGTGGGATGATTCAAGAGATCATGTTGAAGAATTATTAGAAGTTTATCCAAATAATAACAAGTACAAATTATTCGAATCCCAACTAATTGTTTGGACAGTTGACGATTCTGAATTTGATACTGCTGAAATAAACTTTAAAGAAATTTTAGTAGAAGATCCCAATAATATCCAAGCCTTATTAGGGCTCGCCACAATTCATTCTTGGAAACGAGATTATGTAGAAGCAAAAAAATTAATTGATAGAGCACGTAAAGTTTCGCCAAATAATTCTGAAATTACCAACGTTGAAAGTTTTTACAATGCTCAACTTGCATTGGAAGATGACAGAGTGAAATTAGATAAGCGTGCTGAAATTGGTGAGTTAGTAAAACAAGAGGATTACGATGGAGCTTTAGATCTATTTGATGAGTATTTTGAAATGGATGATGACCCATCCCGTCAAGTATATCGTGAATACGCCCAGATAAATTCTGCTACGGGTGATTATGACGCAGCTATTGAAGTTTATGATAAATTGTTAGAAGAAGAATATGATAGTGGAATCGCTCTAGATAGAGCTAATACATATTTGTATAATGGAGATTCGCTAAAAGCTCTAAACGCATTTTTAGAAGTGTCAGATGATGATCCAGAAAATTATGATGCAAAAATGGGATTAGCAAATTCATATGTTGCTATACATGAATATGGGGATGCTGATGATATATATGATGAGCTCATCGAGAAAACTGAAGATTCTCTTCAAGTTGAATTAATTAAACAGAAACAAGATATGCTCCCAATGTATGGTGTTACTGCTGGTATAAATTCGGCTTTTCAATTTATTTTTCCAACAAACATTAACTTCATTCCAACTTTTACATTTTATAAGGATAATCAAGAACTAACTTTTTATCAGTACGGTTTGCGAGCTGAAATAGGCATGTTTAGATATTTTACAATTGGTGCTTCCTGGTTACGTTCTGATTTACATTCATTAAATGAGAGCCAAAGATTAACTGAACTTTCAGGACAACTCTACTTCCACCCATTTCAGAATTTTTCTATTGGCGGAAGTATCGGGAGATTAGATATTGAAAGGGAACCAGAAAAAAATATTGGTACTCTGGAAGCAAGATGGTTCTCCGATGGTTTACTTTTGAGACTAGGTTATAGGGATACAGATGCTCGTCTTCTACTTATCTCACCATATCTAATTGATATTAGTTTGGACGCCTATGTATATCATTTTTCTTGTAATTACCGGTTGAATGACAAATATAAATTTTTACTTTTTTATCAATATTTTACAATTTCTGATGGCAACATTGCTAGTGATTTCAGAGTTAGACTTGGAAAAGCATTCAGAGAAAATATCTTTTTGGGATATGAATTTTTCATTTCAGACTATGGTTTTCAATCTCCTCTATACTTTTCTCCTCAAGATTATAGTACACATTCATTTTGGGTTGATTATGAATATAAAGAGATTAGTAACTTAGATCTAATTTTTGGCGGGCAAGTTGGATACGCCCCTTCAATTGATTATATTGTTGGTAATGTCTTTGTAGATGCCAGTTGCACTATTATAGATAATCTTATATTAAATGGAAGAGCTACGTATGGTCATTCATATAGATACGATGGTACTTACCAGTTCATTTCCATTCTTCTCTCAGCTTATTGGAGTATCTGGTAGAATTTTTTTGTAGTCTAATTTTATTATTTTCTTCATCACAGAATTAGTTCTTATTTTAAAAAGTATTAATAATTCATGGTAAAATAAGATGCCAATGTTATTTTGGTGTGATAGTCCTTTTTTAGAATAACAAATTAATGATAGGTATATGAATAAATTTAATAGATTTTTATGTTTTTCAATTCTAAATGTATTTTTTGTAAATACAACAATACTCTTTGCATTCCCTCCTTCTAAGGATGGGAATAGTATTGGTAACAAAGTCCCGATAACTGGAGATCTTGAGCAATTAAAATACTTCTTCGAAGCACTTGACAGATCAAGTTCTGAAAAAGTTCGTATTGCTCATTACGGTGATTCAATAATTTGGGGAGACGTAATAACTGAAAATTTAAGGAATGATTTTCAGAATAAATTTGGTGGCCATGGTATTGGTTTTGTATCTGCTTGCACTGATGATTTATCAGCACGAAAAACAATTTTTCACGAGTTTTCTGATGATTGGGAATGGGGATCAGTTTTTACGAAAAACAGAGAGAAATTCCCTATTGGTATCGCAGGAACTGTAGGTAAGGCCTCATCAAATAGTACTTTAAGTTATACAACAAAAATGGTATCTCCCGCAGCATCGTCATTCTCTGAATTTACCATTTTCTATTCAAACGCTAATTCAAATTCATCAATAAATTATAAAACTAATGGTGGTAAAAAGAATAGGGCTAGCTTATCTAGCGGAAGCAATTTGAATGAAACTAAATTAGATTTTGGAAAAGAGATTAAAGATATTGAGTTAGAATTAAATGATTGCGATGGAGCATTTTTTTATGGAGTTACTCTAGATTCTGGGAATGGAATTTATGTTGATAATTTCCCTTTTAGAGGAAATTCAGGAGTTTCATTACGTGATCTTGACGAAAAACTACTACCTGGATTCGCAGATAATCTTAATTATAAATTATTTATTTTACAATTCGGTGTAAATGTAGCTGCTTCTGGGAACGTAAAATACCAATGGTATGAAAGAATGATGTTAAAAATCATAAAGAAAATTAAGAAACATTTTCCAGAGTCTTCCATCTTATTTATTTCTCCTGGCGACTTGGGGCAAAAGCATGGGAGAACAATGCAGACCCATCCAGAGATAAAAAGATTTATTGAAGTCCAAGAGAAAATTGCTAAAAAGGGAAATGTTGCCTTCTGGAATATGTTTGAAGCGATGGGAGGAGAAAATTCAATCTCGAATTGGGTAGAAGCTAAGCCGCCTTTAGCATTTAAAGATTATTGTCATTTAACCTGGGAAGGTGGCGAGATTATCTCAAGTAAATTGATTGAAGCATTGATGGCAGTAAGATCAAAATAATTATCAAATTATTCAAATTTTCAATAAAAATGGAATATTTTCGAAATTGTGAGTGTGTCATTATGAGTCATTTTTCGTATATTACTACAATAGAAAATTAACAATCCAATTTATCCGATGAAATTCAGTTCTTAGATAGCTTTATTATGGCACTATATTTGTGCATTAGTAAAAAAAAGCCCAATTTTGATGAAAAAGCCAGAAAAACATAAACAGCCAGAAAACTATAAATATAAAATTGAAATAGACAATAGAGAAGTTGTTCCTCAAGTGAGAAACGAAAAGAAAGAAAAATTAAGAATGATTTTTATTACAGGAACTCTCTCTCTATTATTGATAGCAATTATTCTTTTTACTTTGCCCCTGACAATTCTGTCATGGGAAGGATTAATTGTTTACGCTTCAATTGTTTTGTTAGTTATTTTCTTATTCATATTATTATTTCGATATTTTACAATTCTCTTTTTAGCCTACTTTTATGTAACCAAATACACCGTTGTAAGTCAATCCAAATTTTCTCCTTTTATTTCAATTGTTATTCCAGCATACAATGAAGGTGTTAATTTAAGAACTTCAGTAGAATCGTTGTTAAAATTAAACTATTCTAGTTACGAAATTATTATTGTAAACGATGGTTCAAAAGACAATACAAAAACAATTGCTGAATCACTTGTAGGGATGAGAGAGGGCGTCAGCTCTATAGTAAAAGTTTCGTTAATCAACAAAGCAAATGGTGGAAAAGCAAAAGCTCTAAATGCCGGGATACAGTATTCTGAAGCTGATTTTGTAGTTTGTATGGATGGGGATTCAGTTTTAACACCTGATACTCTCAAGCATGCCATTAGCCATTTTGATGACCCTGATGTTGGTGCTGTTGCTGGTAACGTAAAAATAGCCAACAGAGGAAAATGGCTTACAGATTTACAAGCGTTGGAATATGTGGAGGGATTAAATTTAGCTCGTTCAGCTCAAGGCCATCTTCGAATGGTAAACATAATTCCTGGCCCAATAGGAACCTTCAGAAAAGAAGCACTTAGAGATGTTGGCTTTTATACAAGCGATACTTTTGCTGAAGATGCTGATATGACACTTAAAATTTTAGCAGTAGGGTGGAAAGTTAACTATGAACCAAATGCACAAGCGTTAACGGAAGCCCCATCTGACTTAATGCAATTACTAAAACAAAGATATCGTTGGACAAGAGGTATTTTGCAAGCCGTGAGAAAACATAAGAAACATCTTTTAAATCCAACCTTGAATTTTAATAATACACTAGTCTTGTGGTCAATGTTCTACGAAGCTCTTCTCTGGCCAGCAATGACAATTTTTGCAAATCTTTTTTTCATATTTGTTGCAATATTTAATGGTATGTCAAGTTTAATTTTTTACTGGTGGTTGGGAATTGCATTGCTGGATTTTATGTCAGCAGTCTATTCTGTTGCAGTTGAAAAGGAAGAATTTAGATTAGTACCATGGGCCATTGTTTACAGAATGGTTTTTGTACTTATAATAGATGTAACTAAAGCTATGGCAACCGTTGAAGAGTTTTTAGGAATCAAGATGGAGTGGGGTCACCTGGAAAGATCAGGATTGGCTAAAAGTAAAAAATAGATTTTAATTATTAGAGGTAGAAATGGAACTGATTCCAATATTATCATTGATTATTCTTGTAGCAACAATTGCAACGTTTATCTTAGCAGTTGGCGCATATATTCTTTATAAGATAAGGGAGCGGAAAGGGAGAACTGGTGTAGCAGAACAGCAACAGTTCATTCAAGCTGAATTGGTAACACCTAGTAGAGTAGTTGCTGAAACAAGAACTACAAGAAGGACTAGAACCGGAGA
>Ga0164313_10005991_pt1 | contig 10744 bp, 4 predicted proteins | sample GuaBasSedimGuay4_FD_113735 | JGI IMG/M metagenome (GOLD analysis project Ga0164313, IMG submission 113735) | Subseafloor sediment microbial communities from Guaymas Basin, Gulf of California, Mexico - Guay4, Core 4569-4, 0-3 cm | ecosystem: Environmental > Aquatic > Marine > Hydrothermal vents >...
GGCGGGGAACCAGGTCCCTTCTTCATGACCGAAGTGGGAGATCATTTCGAAATCGACTTCCCCATCGATCCCATGTACGCGCTGCCCGGTCTGAGCTTCACCTACATGTTGATCGCCAAGGACAAGGCCGCGGCCCCCAACCAGACCATCAGCGGGCCCCACACCTTCTCCATCGTGGCCAGCAAGGGCAGCGTTCTTTTAGTCGATGACCGCGCGACGTCCAAAAGCGCGGCCACAATCGGGCGGGGGGACAAATCCCTAACCACCGACCTGGACAAAAGCGTCGATGACGTCGCGACCTGGATCAGGGATGCGGGCTTCGACGTCGACGTCCTTCCGGCGGAAGAAGTGAATTCGGGCAGTTTTCTTCCCTACGACGCGGTCATGGTTTCCAGCGGCGGCAACTACGGACCCCTCAACCACTCGGAACTGCGCCGGACAATGGTTGCCTGGGCTGAAAACGGTGGGCGCCTGGTTATCGAGGGCGGTGAGGTCGCCTACCATGCCGACGCCCTGGTTCCCGGTTATCCCGAGCTCATGGGAACGGTGTTGCCCATCGACCGGTACGAAGGCGAGGACGCGGTCCGGCTAATCGTTCCCTCCCCCCTGGTGAATCACCCGCTTCTGAACCGGCCCCACCGGATCACCGGTCCCCTGGTGATCGATAACTCGGGCGGTTACGATTATACCGCCGCCGACATGGTCCACGCCTCTTCCGACGCTGTCGTCGCCCTGCAATGCGGCTACGGCACCAACAGGGGCGGGGTAATCTTCCGGGACGACAACACCGGGCCGGACGCGGGGCAGACCGTCTACCTGCCCTTCAACCTGCTAAGGACTCCCGAGGCCGACGGGCGGGATCTCATCGACAATGTCCTGACCTACCTGCTGTACAACGAGCCGCCCGGCACCGGTGTGATATCAGGTAATGTCATCCTGGCCGGACGCCAGGATCATTCCGGTGTCACCGTGCGCAACGGAACAAAGCAGTTCACCACCACCGCGGCTGACGGCAGCTTCTCCCTGACCGGCCTTTGGGGAGGCACCTACACGATCACCGCCGAGTACGAGGGTTTCGCCACCCAGACCCGATCCGTGACCGTGATCGACGACGCCGAAACAGCCGGCATCGAATTCTACCTTCTGCCGGTAACCGAGGCCCATTATTCCTCCAGCCCCAACCAGCCGATTCCCGACAACGACCCCGCGGGATTAACCGACGTGATCGACGTCACGGAAACCGGGAAACTTCTCGGGATCACGGTGGACGTGGACATCAGCCACTATTCAGTCGGACAGCTGGTCGTCACCCTTACCAGCCCGGAGGGTACAACGGTCACCCTCCGCAACCGTACTGGAGGTACGGCCGACGACCTGGTAGGTAACTGGCCGGGTTCACTGTTCGTGGACGGCCCGGGAAAATTGACTGATTTCCACGGTGAAAGCCCTGGCGGAGCCTGGACCATCAAGGTTTCGGATGAAGCGCTGGGGGCCTTGGGAATTTTCAATTCCTGGGGACTAAATCTTCTGGTGACCGACAATGAGGCCTCCGCGGTGGAATCCACAATGCCCTCCGTTACCCGCCTGTTGGGCAATGCCCCCAACCCCTTCAACCCACGCACCGTGATCTCGTTCGACCTGGCCCGATCCGGACCGGTCCGAATGGATATCTACGACCTGAAAGGCCGACGGGTGCGCCAGCTGGCCAACCGGAATTACGAGGCCGGCCGTCACGAGATCGTCTGGGACGGTCGCGACAACAGAGGAGGAGAAACCGCCAGCGGGTTGTATTTCTTCCGCATGAGTACCGAAGACGAAGTACAGACACACAAGATGCTGCTCGTGCGATGAAGCCGGGCACCTGGATGGAAAACCGTGACAAAGCAACTGGAATCAAAAACCCGGGAGTTGAAGACATGAAACGGACCCTTACCACCAAAACCGGTTGGCTCGCCCTTGCCGCGGTTCTCGCTTGCCTGACCCTGGCGGCCGGCGCCGCCCTCGCTGTCCCCACAGTCGCCTGGACTGGAAACAACTATCCCTGGGGCGTTTCGGCCGACGGGTCTGTTGTCGTCGGCAACACGGGCGATGGAAACTACGAGGCATTTCGCTGGACTGAACTGACAGGAACGGTTGGTTTGGGAATGCATACGGGCAACATTGCCTCAGGCGGCGGAGTTCCCGACGTTTCGGACGACGGTCTGCACGTATCGGCCACCATCATCACCGCCGATTCCACCCTCGCCACCCAGGGCATCTGGACCAAGGGCATCGGTTGGCGGCGGTCCATGCCTCCCATCCCTCCCACTGGCGGCACCAGCGGAGATGGTCTGGGCTCATGTTGGGGCCTGTCGGGCGACGGCACCACACTGACCGGCTTTTTCTGGCGCGCGGGCCAGACCGACGGCTCGGCCCACGCCAACACCTGGACCACCGTCGACAGCACCTTCACCCACCTGCCCACCCCGGTCAGGAACTGCCGCGGCAACGACCTGAATTACGACGGGTCAATCGTGGTCGGCTGGAGCGAGACCGACTTCGGCACCTGGCAGCCCACGGTCTGGGAAAACGGCGGGGTCGAAGTTCTCTCCTCAAGCGAATACTGGACCGAGGCCAAGGGCATCACCAACGACGGCAACACAATCTGCGGTATGGCCTACGACGACATTAGCGGCCAGATATCGGCGGCCATCTGGCAACGCACCGATTCCGGCTGGCAGGAAAACCTGCTCGGCGTTCTCCCCGGAACGTTCATCGGTTACGGCCAGGCCATCATGTACGAGGTGGCCGAAATGGGAAACATCGGCGTGGGCTACAACGAATACACTTGGGGATCAGGCACCGGATTCGTCTGGACCCTTAACGAAGGCATGGTGAAGGCCATGGACTTCTTCACTTCCTACGGCGTGACCTTCCCCGACAACTTCGTAATCGACTCCCTTACCGGGATTTCCCACGATGGAAAAACGATCTGTGGATTCGGCCACGATTCAGCCATTTACCCCGCCGTACCCGAGGGTTTCGTGGTAACGCTGGACTACGTCTCACCCGTGCCCGATGTGGTCGCCGCCCGCGGAATGACCTTCGAGCCCAACTACCCCAACCCGTTCAATCCCACGACGACCATCGCCCTGTCGCTCGACCGCGCGCAAAACGTGCGGCTCGATATTTTCGACGCAAGGGGTCGCCTGGTTCGCGTGTTGCACGATGGGACGCTGGCCGCAGGCCGAAACGAACTGCAGTGGGACGGCCGCGACGACCGCGGTCTGCAGACAGCCAGCGGGGTCTATTTCTCCCGCGCGCGTGGAGAACATGGCGAAACCCAGTCCCAACGCATGATGCTGGTCAAGTAGGTGGAACGATCAAGGAGTATGTCATCCGTTATCTATTCAAATTGATGCTGGCTGCGTTCCTGCTCTTGGGCGGGAGTGGGGACGCGGCCGGCGAACAGGTTTCGTTCGAGATGCTGGACAACCCGGGCACCAGCCAGTGGGCCGATTTTTCCCTGTCGCGCGACGGAAAAAGCATGGGCTGTCTGTTGGGTGGCGCCGTCTATTGGTGGACCGCCGAAGAAGGTTTCCGGTTCCTGGATCCCGGCATCGCCACTCAGGGCGGGGTGGGCATGGCTGCCGACGGCGGTTCTCTCATTGCCGCCAAAGCCGGTCACGGGGGTGCCCTGCCCGCTATCTGGTACCGCGATGGTTCATCGGTGGATCTTGGTGTCATGCCGGGTAACTGTGAAATGGATCACTTGACCGACGGTGGTTTCGACATCAACGCCGACGGCACCGTCGCTGTTGGACAGACAGCCTCCTGCGCGGCCGAAGTCGCTTTTACGTGGAGCCCGCGGGGCGGTCTCCAGGACCTTCCGGGTCCGGGGAAAGTCGACAGTCGGGGCGTGGCCGTGTCGGCCGACGGCCGCACCATCGTCGGTTTTTGCGAGCATCCCGACAAGGAATTCCGCCAGCCGGCGCTTTGGCGCCATGGCGAAGGACTCGTCCTTTTTCTCGGACCGAACAAGGCGGGCGAGGCCATGAACGTCAGCCTCAACGGTAAATTCGTCGTGGGTCAGGCCTACCTGGGCGGGCTCAGTCACCAGGCCTATTTCTGGACCGAAGGGACTGAGCCGGTGAGCATGGGCCACCTTGGCGGGCGGGCAACCGACACCAGCATGGCCCACGCCGTCTCCGACGACGGCAAGGTCGTCGGTTGCAGCGGGGACCCGCTGTGGGGTGAACAGGAAGCTTTCATCTGGACAGGAAGAGGGGGCATGCTCTCCCTGTCGAACCACCTGGCCGACCACGGCGTCGAGGTCCCCAAAGGGATCATCCTCACCAACGCCCTGGACATTTCGGGCGACGGCTCCACCGTTGTCGGAGTATGCCGCGACAAGGATTGGAACAAGTGTTACTGGCTCGTTCATCTGGGCGACTCCCTTGATCCCGGACCCATGGCTGAAACCAAAACCTGGGAACCCGATCCTTTGAATCCCATGTTGCCCGACTCCCTGGACACCTTCCAGGCCGACATGCTCAACCCCTTCCCCTTCGGGAAACGCCGCTACATGCCCGCTCCCTGACCCTGCCATTGGGCGGTGCATCCTCACCGCCCATGCGATATACTCCCCACTCGACCTTGCTGCGCCACCGGAACAATCAGAAAAGGAACCCTTCATGAAGCGCCTGTTGAGGCCGCTCCTGATGACAATTGTGATTTCCCTGGCGGGATCCTCCAGCGCGGGTCCCATTCGTTTCGAACACCTGACGGTCAATGACGGGCTGCCGGAAAATTCCGTCCGCGCCATCCTCCAGGACCGGGATGGGTTTCTCTGGTTCGGCACCCAGAACGGCGTGGCCCGGTACGACGGCACGGGCATGGATGTGCGCCTGCCAAACCCCGACGATCCCGGCAGCATCGACATCCGCTTCGTTTTGTCCATGGCCGAGGATGACACCGGCTCCATCTGGATGGGCTCCTTCTCCGCCGGCATATCACTCTACGACCCAGTGATGGAGCGTTTCACTAATTTCCCCTCCGGCGAGGGATACCCCGGCCCCGGGATCACCACCATCCGGCCGGCCGCCGACGGGGTTTGGATCACCACGGCAACCAGCGGCCTCTTCCGGGCCGTGGGTCACGAATTCGAGCGGGTCACTGTCGTCCCCCTGCAACCCGTCCTCGGATTGGGCCTGACGGGATTGGACGTGACCTCCCGCGAAATCTGGGTCGGTTCGACCCAGAACGGCCTGGCCCACCTGGACCGATCGACCAGCACCTGGCGGCTCATGAAAAACGATCCCGACGATCCCGAGAGCCTGCCCAGTGATTTCATCACCTTCATCCACCGGGACCGGCAGGGCCGGGTCTGGGTCGGCAGCCGGGCAGGCCTTGCCCTGCACAAAAGCGATGGACGTTTCACGGTCTTCAAACCACGGCCCGATCTCGGGGCCGTGGAAGCCAACTACCTGGTCTGCATCACCGAAGATCCTGCGGGCAGACTCTGGATCGGATCGGCTTCAGGGCTATACCTTTTTGATCCCGACACCGGCAGTTTCCTCCACCACGTCCACGATCCGGACAAGCCTGATTCCCCCGTTCTTGGGCCTGTGCTGAGCATCCATTGCGACCGGTCGGGCATCATCTGGGCCGGGTCCTGGCATACCGGGCTGAACAAATACGATCCCGGCAGTTCCAAGTTCGAGGTCCTCCTGCACGACCCCTCCGACCCCCTCAGCCTGGACGAAAGTGCCATCGGGTCCGTGTTCGAGGACAGCCGCGGCACACTCTGGGTGGGTACCGGCCCCCGCACTCCCACCGGACGGGGTGGAGCCCTTAACCGGCAGAGACCGGGGGAACGTGGTTTCGACCGGATCCACTTTCCCGATAACGACGAGGCGCGAGTGCGGACGGTGTACCGCATTATCGAGGATCGACAGGGCGACCTCCTGTTGGGCACCAACCTGGGTCTCTGGCAATACGAGGAAGGCCGGGGAACGATCATCCGGCCCGACTTCCTGGCCACCGCCCCCGCCGCGGTCAGCAACGGGCGGGTCCTGGACATGGGAATCGACGGGGCCGGCAGGATCTGGGTAACGGTTTGGCTGGTGGGAGTCCACCGTTACGACCCCCTGACAAGTGTCTGGAAATCCTTTCGGGCGGACCCCGACGACCCCACCTCGTTGATGGACGACGGTCTGTCGACAGTCTGCCTGGATGAGAGCGGACTGTTCTGGCTCGGCAGCGACAAGGCGGGATTGCAGGTCTTTGATCCGGAAACCGATTCCTTCCGGACCGTGCCCGAACTGGCGGGAGAAATGGCCTCGGTAGGCGCCATCGTACCCGCCGGCGCTGGAAGGGTCCTGGTCAGCACCGGAGCAGGAATTCTCCTGTGTGAGCCCGGGGGAATCGTCCAGACATTCACGACCCGTACCGGCCTTCCTTCGGACTATGCCGGCCAGATCATCCTGGATGTGAATAATGACCTATGGGTATCGACGGGGTTGGGCCTGGCCAGGACCGACCTGGAAGGCGGACCGGTCACCGTTTTCGACGAACGCGACGGACTGCCACGGAACGAACTTTATTTCGCCTCCAACATTTCGGGAACGGGCCGGGTCTTCTTCGGGGGCCACAGTGGTCTGGTGTCCTTCCACCCGGACAGCCTGCGCCGCAAGGAATTTGTCCCTCCGGTCCACATCACCGGCATCAGCATTCACGACGAACACCTTCAGGTTGGACCTGACTCCCCACTTCAACGATCCCTGAGAGTGACCGAGACTCTTAATCTTGGTCCCCTGCAGAATGACATCTCGTTGACCTTCGCCTCACTCGACTTCGCCCACCCCGAACGCAACCGGTATCGTTACCGTCTCGAACCCCACGACAGCGATTGGCGCGAAGCCGCAGAGCCCAATGCAGCCCATTACACCAACCTCGATCCGGGCACCTACATATTCTCGGTCATGGGCAGCAACAGCGATGGTTTGTGGAACGACACCCCCACAACCCTGAGGATCGTCATCGCCCCGCCCTGGTACAAGACCAAGTGGGCCAATGCGGTCTTTGGTCTGGCCCTGTTGCTTTTGGTCATAGGCATCTACCGCCAACTCCTGAACCGGGAGCGCATGCGGATGGACCTGACCATCGAGCGCGCCGAAGCCAGCCACCTGCAGGAACTCGACCAGCTCAAGTCCCGCTTTTTCGCCAACATTTCCCATGAGTTCCGCACTCCCCTGACCCTGCTCAGTTCACCCCTGCGCAAACTGCAGGATGATCCATCCACCGGCACTCCGGAACTTTTCGGCACCATGGCGCGCAACGCCCGCCGGCTCGGCCGCCTGATTGACCAGTTGCTTGACCTGTCCCGCCTGGAGGCCGACCGCATGCCCACCAACTGGCGGCATGGGGACTGGGTCCAATTCCTTAAAGCGATGGCGTCGTCCTTCGGCACCCTGGCTGAACAGCAGAATATCGTGTTGGAGACCCGCTGGCCTGAAGAGACCGAACCCGCATGGCATATACCCGACCTGCTGGACAAGGTTGTGGTCAACCTGCTGTCCAACGCCCTGAAATTCACGCCCAGCGGGGGCGAAGTCATGCTGGAAGTTTCGGTGGCCGGTGAACCGCGACCCCATCCCTGGCCCGGGGCGGCCGATGAAAAGGGAGGGATGCCCGACGCCGACATGATGACCGTCACGGTCCGGAACACCGGTTCCCACATCCCCCCTGAAGATCTGGAATTCGTGTTCGATCGCTTCCACCAGGTGGTGGAACACTCCGATTTCGGCGATCTCGGGTCCGGCATTGGCCTGGCCCTGGTGAAGGAACTGACGGAATGGTGCGGTGGTTCGGTGGGCGTGACCAGCGACCTGCAGGCCGGGACTTCCTTCACTGTGACCCTTCCGGTGTACCTGTCTACACCTCCAGGAGCTCTTGCCGAGGAAGCCGCGGAGGCCATCACTCCTTCGACGGATCCCTCCAGGGAGCTTGGGGCACCCGAAGATGAAGAAGAAGAAATTGAAGAGGGAATCGAGTCGACCCTGCCTTCCATCCTCATCGTCGAAGACAATGCCGACCTGCGCCATTACGTGCGCGATGAACTTTCGGATGAATTCCAGGTCATGGTGGCGGCCAACGGAAAAAGCGGGCTCGATCTTGCCCGCAGGGAAATACCCGACCTGGTGCTCAGCGACGTGATGATGCCCGTGATGGACGGGCTCGAGCTCTGCCGGGAACTGAAGGCCGACGATTTGACCAACCACGTGCCGGTAATCCTGCTGACGGCCAAGGCCGAAGCGGCCAGCCGCAGGGAGGGGCTGGAAACCGGCGCCGACGATTACGTGGCCAAGCCTTTCGATGTGGAGGAGCTCCGAATCCGCATAAGAAATCTCATCGAGCAGAGACGATTGCTGGCCGAACGCTACAACCAGCTCGAAGTGGCGCGCCCCGGGCTGGCTCCCAATCCGGTTCCTTCGGCCGATGATCGCTTCCTGGCCCGCGCCAGGGATATCATCACCGAACATTTCGCGGATCCCGACTTCCGTGTGGACGGACTATGCCGCGAGATCGGCATGAGTCGCACCCAGCTCCATCGCAAACTGAAGGCCGTGTCGGGTAGGTCCGCGGGTGATTTCCTGAGGACTGAACGCCTGAACAAGGCCGCCGAAATGTTGTCCCAGGGGGAAAAGAACGTGACCGAAGTGGCCTACTCCGTCGGTTACCGCAGCTTGTCCCAGTTCGCCAAGGCCTTCCGCGAGCAGTTCGGCATGGCGCCCTCCGACTTCGAGGCCTGATCACCGCACCCTGGTACAAGAACAGGGACCCGGATTACACCGGGTCCCCGTACAAGGTCGATCCAGCCGCAGAAACTAGCGGTAGAGCGCCTTCACGCTACCCATACTCACTGATTCGGTCGCTACGGGACCCAGACCCTCGATCAGCATGGCACCGTCGAATCCGGCAACCCAGGCGCCCCACATGGGCATGGGGAATCCGCCGGTGTCGTAGGTCGGGGAGTCGTCACCCACACCAGCGACACTGACATGGATGTTGTCGGCGTTGGGCGTGGCCGGCGTGATACCGATCCAGTATTCACCCTCGTTGATAACCAGAGCCAGGCCGCTGGCCTCGACTTCCAGGAAACCGTTGCCCAGTTGGACACAGGTCATGGGAATGTCGAATCCGCCGGCCGGGATACCGGTGGGCACGCTGCCGGTCTTGGGTTCCAGGAACAGGGCACCGGCAGTAATGGCGCCGGCCCAGCCGGGGTTGAAACCATCGTAATAGATCTTGATGGAGTCGACGGTCCAGCCACCGGCCGGAACGACGATATCATTGACCGTGTAAGCAGTCATTCCCATCGGGGGACCGCCGGCCTGGACATTGAAGAAGCCCATGCTCCAGCCTTCGTAGCCTTCAGTCTGGTCCCAAAGAATATCCTGGGCGTTAGCGACTCCGGCCATCAGCACCAGGGCCATAAGGATGATCATTGTCCTCTTCATGATTTCCGTTCCTCTCACGTTGATGGCCGTCAGCGACGAAAACGACCTTCCTTCGGGGTAGTGGGCCAAGCAGCCCGCGCGTTTCGAATTGCTCCGACCCTAAATTCCAGATGGACATTTGGGACCTGGACCGGAGCGCTCTCAACGCAGTGGGTGAATAATAATGTATTGCCCCATTCCAGCGCTAACGGGGGTGTTCCGGGCAGATGTGGATATGTTCCGTTGTGTTGTGCTTTTGTTCCGATGGGGGTTTTTGACCAAAAATCGGTTGAAAAACTTCCCCAAAAGGCGCCCGGAGGGGTCAAAAAACCTCGGTCAAAGGGACGTCCCCTACCCCCGGATCGGTAAACAGAAGCCAGGTATGGACTTCCATTTTCGGATAAAGAGCCTGAATAACCTCGCGGTAAGCCGCCAACTGGGGCCGGTAGTGTTCGACAAGTTCTTTTCTATATGCAGGATCATCACTTAGCCGATTCGATTTGTAATCGATAATATCCGCGCGGCCGGGTCTGAGCACCAACCGGTCGATACTTCCGGTGATCCGTTCTTCGGTATCGTCGTTTTTGGCGGCGGCGCGCAGGTGGATGACAGGCACTTCGCTAAGTCCCCTGCCATCTTCGGGCCGGAAAATCCAGGCCAACTCCGGGTTTTCAAACACCGCGGCCGCTTCCGCGTGGATTTCCCCCGTCCCCGGGGGCATGGAACCCAGGTCGGCGGCCAATTGGAGCAACTGGTGGATCCGGTTTCCCCGTTCAGTGCCGGATATTCCGATATCTCCGCCTAAAGACCCCCCGGGGGGCCTTTTCCGGGATGGCAGTGAGGGCAAATCCCCCTCCGCGGTCGAAGGCGTGATGATCTTCACCCTTTCCTTCAAAACCGGCGGCTGCCACCTCTTGTACGACTCGATCCGGGCGCTTTCAACGGTATGGGCCGAAGCCGCTTCCTCGACCGGGGCCGGCGGGCGCTCCAGACAGTCGGGATCCTTCCTTTCGATGACATCGCACGACCCCACCGTGGCTGACTGCTGGATCCGCCTCAAAGGGCTGTCGTGTTCGTTTCCCCGCCATTTGTCGCCACCCAATACGTAGAGACGATCGCGTGCCCGGGTCATCGCCACATAAAGAAGGTTGGCCTCTTCGGTGCGATCCCTGTCCGATGCGGCCTGTGCGGCGTTTTGCAGGGCATCCCGCGTCCAGGGCACTTCGTCCGGAAGACCGAATCCCTTGCGGTAATTCTTGTTCACC
>Ga0164313_10005992_pt1 | contig 10741 bp, 15 predicted proteins | sample GuaBasSedimGuay4_FD_113735 | JGI IMG/M metagenome (GOLD analysis project Ga0164313, IMG submission 113735) | Subseafloor sediment microbial communities from Guaymas Basin, Gulf of California, Mexico - Guay4, Core 4569-4, 0-3 cm | ecosystem: Environmental > Aquatic > Marine > Hydrothermal vents...
TAACTTTGGTTATACAAAATGGTGTAGGTAAGGACTTAAATTCATTTAATGTTTCAATAGCAAGATGTGACGGTAGTGAAATATCTGGCAATAATGGAACTGTATTAAGTGATGGAGAAGAAGACACCTTTGTTATTACTTGTATACCCCCAATTACAGGCTCTAAGTTTAAAGAAGATATTATAATGAAGTATACTTCAGAGAGCGGATTATCCCACACCAAAACAGGCTCAATATCAACACAGGTTGAGTAATTTTTTTATTTTTTTATTTAATTCTTTTTCTTAAAAAAGCAAACCTTTTATAGAATAAATGCTTATAGCCAGCTATGGGAGTAAGAAAGCCAATTGTTGCAGGCCAGTTTTACGAGGAAGATTTTGATGGCCTTAACAAGCAGATAATTGAATGCTTTGAGTCAGAAAAAGGGCCTGGTGCATTGCCGATAAATAAAAGAAAGGGTTTTGTTTTAGGAGCTGTTGTGCCGCATGCTGGATATCTTTTTTCAGGGCCATGTGCTGCATGGTCATATAAGGAGATAGCAGAATCAGAGTTTCCTGATTTGTTTATTATTATTGGACCTAATCATTCCGGAATGGGGAGGACATCAACTATTTTAGATGACTGGGAAACACCTTTTGGAATTATAAAAACAGATGAAGAATTTGGAAAAAAATTAATAAATAATTCCTGCATTATTGAGGATGCAACAGCTCATCTTCATGAGCATTCTATTGAAGTCCAGCTTCCATTCCTTCAGTTTGTAAGCAAGGATCATCTAAAAGATTTAAGGTTTGTTCCTATAACAGTTGGATTTGACAGTAATATTAAGGAACTTGCATCAGGAATTAAAAAGACCATGGAAGAATCTGGAAAAAAAGTTTGTGTAATTGCAAGTTCTGACTTTACCCATTATGGCTTTAATTATGGCTATGTTCCATTCTCAACAAATATAAAAGAAAATATGCAGAAGCTTGATAGTGATGCAATAGAATTTATAAAAGCTCTTGATTCAGAGGGGTTTTTAAATTATGTTAAGGTTAAGGAAGCAACTATCTGCGGCGCTGTTCCAATAGCTATATTGATAGAACTAATGAAAGGCAAAGCAGAGAAAGTAAATCTTATGCACTACTACACATCAGCTGACATAATGGGTGATTATAATAATGCTGTTGGCTATGCAAGCATTGTTTTTAGATAACTACCGAAAAGCTTATATACATAAAAACAGGAGTTTTATCCATGTATAAACTAAAAAAAAGAGGAGACCATATAAGCCCAGAAACATTGATAATCATACTTCTTGTGATTATTTTTATAATTGTCTTCTTCTTTTTAATAAAGAGGGCAGGAAATGTTTTGCCATAACCGCAAGGGACAGGAGAAGTCTTATCTGGTTTATATAATAATGGCCCTTGTAGGCTTTATAGTTGTTATTATCATCCTGAATATCTTTGTTATAAATGTAGGAGATATTACCACTGAACAGGCCTGCAGGGCAAGCATACTTGCTAGGGCAAAGGCAGTGCTAAAGCTAGAATGGTATGATATACCTATTGAAACAGCACCAGTTGTTCCAATAGCATGCAGGACCCAGGAAAAAACCCTTGAGGGGGATAGAGAACAAGTATTGATGCAGATTTCAGACTTAAGCGCAAGATGCTGGTGGATGTTTCTCAATGGAGAATACCAGAACTTATTTGATAGCCCTCGTTTCTTGAATAAGAGAATGTGCTTTCCTTGTTATACTTTTAATATTAAAAATCATCTCGAATCTCCTATAACTCCAGACGAAATTATACAATACATGGCTACACATGATTATATTCCAGCCAGTTCCAAAAAAGAACATGACGAAGATAATGATGAGGAAAAAGAGAAAACAGAAGAGGGTATAACCTATTTGTATTATATACAAAGCCTTGATGGAGATGGGGTAATAAGAATGAGGGAGAAGCTTGTTTTTGTTGGGGACCAGAGAGAAACATATTCAATTAACTTAATGAGCCCTGATATATCTTTGTATACAAAATATATAAGTGATAATTTTTATGGTTATCTTAATCTTTTTGAATCAGATGAATTCAAAGAAAAAAAAGAGGAGCTTAAAAAGGCAAACCAAATATATATTGAAGATTTAAGTATTGTAGACAAATCAAAGTATTGTGAACGCTTGGAAAGCATATGAGAAATTAACATGAAGATAATTTTTAACAAAAAAGCACTTATGTGGAAACAGGTTGCATTATGGGTAATCATACTTGGGTTTATACTTGTTTTTTTGTTTCTCCAAAGCAGCTTAAGGGAAAAGATGATTAGTGATATGAAAGCTTTATTTAGTTTTTTGAGGTTTGGTTGAAAATGGCATCCATGGCACTTAACACCATTGGCAAATTGATTTTAATACTGGTTGTTATAGGGGTGGTATTTGGGTTATTTCAGACACTTTTTCCAAAAGCAGCAGATGCTTTTTTTAATAAAACAAAACTTAATATTCCTGTAATTACTATTGGAAAAGACCAGACAGAATCTGAATTTGAGGTTCCCCCAGAGATGAAAGAGAATGTTGAATTGATTTATAATAATATTCGGGAACTTTCCAGTAATCCAGAAGATGGAGAAGAAATAAATAATTTAAAGCTTAAGAATTTTGGTACATGTGAATTAGCTGTTAAAAAGAATTCTGAGGGAAACCTTGGCATTATGGTCAATGTAGGGGGTAAAATAAAGTACTATGGAACAAGCCTTGAAGGCCAGATAGAATATTATGAAAAAGATATAAAATATAATCCCTGTGTTATTGCTGTGAAAAAGAAATGGTTTTCAAAGAAACTTGAAATATCAGATAAAACTCAATATGTAGAAAAGATTATTTTTACAGATGAAAATAATTTAAAAATTAATGAAGACAAAAATTACAGGTTTTTAGGTTTAATAAAAAGAGATGAGGATGTCTGTTTTGCTTACCAAACATGATAACAGAATCCAAGAATAAGAAAGAGGTATGAAAATGAAAAACAAGAGGGGTGTTGAATTAAGCCTTAATGTTATTGTCATTGCTGTAATAGTCCTTGTTGTTGTGACTGTATCAATAATGGTATTTACTGGCATTATAGGTGACAGTATAAAAAAGATTCATAATCTTTTTGGAAAAATGGAGGACTCTGATGGAGATGAGATTGAGGATATCATGGACAAGTGCCCTTGTGAACCAGGTAAGCCGGAATATGGTGGCTGCCAAAAGAGCGTTATGGATATGACAGAAGATGAGAAGAAAATTATGATGAGGACTGACTGCTAACCAAAAAATCAAAAATGAAGAAGAAGAAAAATGCAAGGGTTACTATTGATGTTACATTGGGCATAGTTTTCTCAATAACTTTATTCATTGCTGTTGTGTGGATAGTTGCTGGGTTAGTTAGACCTACTGAAGAAAGCAAGAATTCATTTTATAATCTTGTTAATTTAATAAAAGAAGTAGATGGTAATAATCCTGGAACAATAAAATCAATGCCTTTGCGCATGGACAAGAATACGGCAATTGTTGGATTTTCAAGCAATTGTAATCAATTAGAATTTAAGGGCATGGCAAAATCACGGGGGGAGTTTTTTACTAAAGATTATTCCTTTAAAAAACCCCTTGATCTTAATTGCGAAAAGGACAATGCATGCATATGCCTATGCAGGAAAATAGATAGTGAGTATGAAGGTGGGGAAATCAAGTGTGAAGAAAAACAACTTTTTTGTGAAACATTTGATGGAATAGAATTCCCGGGGTGTTTTTTTATCTCAAGGTCACCATTGTTTCTGGAAGAGAGTTATGATTTGCAGTTAAGGACAGTTTATGTGGAGAAATACAGCGAATATGGTGAAGATCTGGTTGCAGTATGTGAAAATCTTGAGAAAGGATCCTGTTTAAGCCAGGAATACAGAGAAGAAAAGAAGGCAATATACAGCCTGAACAACTTTAAGAATTTTATTGAATTATGCAAGGACAGGGAATTTGCAGAAGATGAAGAGCCATGCAGCTGCGGTGCATTTAATTTCAAATCATTTATACCAGAAGGATATTATATTGAGTTCAGTGAATTTACTAATTCTGAATCAGATGAAGAGAGCCTAAAGTTAACCTTAATGAAAGGAAAGGAAGAGAAAGGCAGCATAGAAATAGATACCCCTTTTTGTGTATATAATTTAAAATCTGATGGTAAAAATTCAATTTCCTATCCAGAAGAATCAATAAATTTAGAACACAATATAAAATATGATTATGTTTTTTATTATGGAAATTATTTTGAGGAAGAAAACCCACAGATAGCTTTTATTAAATATAATGAAAAAAGTATTTGTCTTGCACATCATGAATTGTCAGATAAAGGATATATAAAGCCGTATTCAGAGCCTTTTGATACTATTCTAGTTAAGTATGATGATCCGTTAGGGTTTGTTGACCAATCAACAAAACTTATGGGATGTAGATATTCTGCAACAGATATAGAAGAATTGTGGTAGTTAAGGCATCTCACCAAAAAGCATTTAAACTTTAACTTTCTATGGTAATGTATGAACAAAAGAGGTGTGGTGCGTTCAATGTTTCTTGCTGGCGAGATAGTCGGCGCTGCTATTGTTGCTTTTCTTTTAATTAGCAGTGCAGTAAAATGGTCAGACAGTGAAACACCATATAAGGCATATCTCGCAAGGGACATGGCATTGGTTATAGACACACTTTTCTCAAGCCCAGGCAACATAATAATAAATTATACACAAAATGTCTCTAAGTATAATATTGATTTTAATGAAAATTCTACGACTGTTTATAAAAAAACCCAAATTGACGGAATGTCCTACAAATTTGTTGGCTATAAAGGATTTGAAATGGATTTAACACTTAAGAATCCAGCCAAAATACAGTTTGCAAAAATAAATGATGAGATTTCTATTGGAGAATCTTTGGAGAAAAACCTTAACCTCCTAAAGTGTGATGAAACAACAGGGGAGAGCTTAAAAGACAAAAAAATCCTTGTTGACCCTGGTTATGAAAAAGACAAGATAGAGCCATCAGGAGAAATATGTGGTATAGCAAACTCTTTTATTTTCAAGATTACCAATGCATGGATTAATTATTTTAATATACTTTCTACAAGAAATCTTCATGAGTATGATGGGGATGAGGGAATACTCTCAATAAACTGCAATGATCCTTCAGAAAGTGATAAGCCTGCTGATGCAGGTGTTGTAATAAGCCTTAGGGCAGGAAAAAACAAAGACACAACAAAAAACAACATCAAGGCATTTATTGTTTCAGGCTCAGTCAAAGAAAAAGAGAGCAGAAAATTAGCCTGCTTAATAATAAATTCTATTCTTGAAAATAAAGCTTTTGATAATACTAAGATTACTGGTGCATCCATTGTTCCTGTTGATGTAGAGGTAACTGACAAGGATTTTCCAGAAAAAATAAAAGACGAGATTTTTGTTATGTTAGAAATAGGAAATACTGAAAGTGATGATGGCAAAGAATTACTAAAAAAAATACCAGAGCTTGGTGGTTCAATCTCCAGCGGGTTTATTAAATATGGGAAATAAAAAAATATTTTTTTCAAAAAAAGGAAGTGGTTTTTTATTAGGCAAAAAACCTATATATTTTATTATTGTTGCTTTCTTCCTGTTTATTGTATTTATACTTTTTAGTTATCTCGTACTTAGTAATATATCTTCAACAACAACCTTTCCTGAAAACATTGAGACAACAGTGCTCATAAACAGATTCTTGAACTCTCCAGAATGCTTTGCATACCAGGATGAAGAGACAGGGAGAACCTACACAGGCATTACTGATTTGGATAAGTTTAACAATGAAAATCTGAATGAGTGTTACTCAGCTGATGAAGACAGCCCAAGGGCATTTATGATGGATTTAAATAGTGATGATTATCAAAAAAGTGTTTTAACCTCCAACTGGAGAGCTAAAAAAATCAATCGTATGTCACAATATGTAATTATTTATGATAAGGGAAATTTTTATGGTGGAACACTCCTAATTGCGGTCCAAGAATGAAATGCTTTAAACTTTTTAGGAAGATTGCAAGAAACAAGAAAGGGCTTGACCCTGACTTGACAGATTCCCTGATTGCAGTACTTTTTTCAGCAATGATTTTTATTTTTGCATTTCTTTTTCTTGCTAATACAAATAAAGGCATAGAAAAATCAGCAGCAGAGAGTATAGGTAATCTTGAAAAGGACTATATTTTGCTGAACTATCTCAGAACACCTATTCAGGGAAATGAAATTACTATTGCAGAATATTTAGGAACATTAAGCATAGAAGAACTCAAAAATGAATGTACAAAAAATCCCTTATTAACCACCAAAACAAGAGAGATTCTTAAAGATGTGAGAGACTGGCGGATTGAGATGTATACAATAAATAAAAATGGCAGGGAGAGCTTTTGTTATATTGCTAAGGGAGCCAAAACAAAAACAAAGAAAACAGAGGATTCCCCCGGGGTTTTGGGCTTCAAAAGTTCAGAGCTCTTTGATATTATTGGGGAAACAGTCAAAACTGTAATACCATCAAATAATCCCGAGTTTAATATAGAAATATACCTAAAAATTAAGGGCTGATAATATGTTTAAAAACAAAAAAGCAGCAATATTTTTGACTTTTGTATCAATATTCCTAATGGTTGCTCTTTTATATTTCTACACTAATTACGGGACTAAAGACGAGCTCAAGTTAAAAAATCTTGGAAAAATTCAGCTCGAGACATTAAAAACATACCAGCAGGCAGAGAAAGCATTACTATATATTGACTTATCTGCAAAATATTCAGCAAATAAAACAATTGAAGACCTTAAAAACAAGAAAGGAAGTTTTAAGGATTTAGATTACAAACCATTAGATGAATCATCAGAAAATCAGGAGCAGGAAGATTGCATTCCAACAAAAAAGCAGATTTATGATGCATTTTCAGTTGATTTCAACAAATATTTAAAAAAATACATTGAAAAATACAAAGACAATGAACTAAAGCAAGGTGAAGAAATAATAATCCCAAAAAACAATTATGACCTTTTATTTAAGGAAAATCATTTAATTGGAATAGCAACTCAAAACCTGAAAATAAATAAGAATAACATAAATTATTCTATAAAGCCATCATTTAACATAGATATTGGCTTTGACTTATTTGAGGAATACAAATCTTATTTTAAGCAAGAAAGTGAGAATGAGGAAAAAACAGAAGATGAAAGTTCAGGAGAAGTTCCTGAAAAATTTTCAACTGAAGAGTATATCAAAAAAGGAGGATTTATTTAAACAATTTCTCAATAATTATTTTGCAAAACATAAAACTATTTATAACAGCTGTTGATTTCAATAATTGATTAAAATGATAAAGATGCCTTACAATGATATTCTGGAAAAGATAAAAGAGAAATCCGGCATTAGTGAAGAAGAAATAAAAGAGAAGATTGACGGAAAGCTAAAGCAATTATCCGGACTCATAAGCAAGGAAGGGGCTGCCCATATAGTTGCTAACGAACTTGGAGTTAAGCTCTTTGATGCTTTGGGCGGAAAACTACAGATAAAGAATATTCTTACAGGAATGAGAAGCGTTGAGGTTGTTGGAAAGGTTTTAAGAGTATTTGAGCTTAGGGAGTTTAACAGCAAGGGCCGTGCTGGAAAGGTAGCATCCTTTGTAATTGGGGATGAAACAGGAACAATAAGGATTGTCATGTGGGGTGACCAGGCAGAAAACATAGCAAAACTTAAGGAAAATATGATAGTAAAGGTAGTTAGCGGCTATGTAAGGGAAAACCAAAACGGAAAAGAAGTGCATCTCAATGATATGGGCAAGCTTATAATCAATCCAGAGGGTGAGACTGTTGGCGATGTAAAAGAAACAAGCTCTGGCAAAAGGAAGAAAATAAACCAGCTTAATGAAAAGGACTCTAATGTTGAAATTCTTGGCACAATAGTCCAGGTTTTTGACCCAAGGTTCTTTGAAACCTGCCCTGAATGTGGAAAGAGAGCAAGACTTAAGGAAGATAAATTTGTTTGTGAAACACATGGTGAAGTTAAGCCAAATTACTCATTTGTTTTAAATGTTTTTTTGGATGATGGAACAGACAACATAAGAGTTGTATGCTTCAGGAACCAGGCATTAAAATTATTAAATAAAACACAGGAGCAGATGCTTGAATACAAGGATAACCCTGAGAAATTTGAAGAAATGAAAACTGAATTATTAGGTAATATTGTAAAATTTGTTGGCAGAACAACAAAAAATGAGATGTTTGATAGGTTAGAGTTCATAAGCCAGCTTGTTTTTACAAATCCAGATCCGGATGAAGAGATAAAAGCTCTGAATAAAGAGCTTGAAGAGGCAAAAGCTGAAAAAGAGAGCATCACTGAACAGGTTTCAGATACAAAAGAAAATGAGGTTCAGGACACATCTGGCATTTAGTTTTTTAATAAGTATTCTTATTATTGATTCTTTTAATATTCAGAATAAAATTATATTTATTGTAGTCCTGTTAATAGCATCTGCACTGCCAGACATTGATTCCTATAAATCAAAGCTTGGAAAAAAGATTAAGCCAATCTCTTTTTTAATAAATATTCTTCTTGGCCACAGGGGGATATTTCACTCACCTTTCCTACTAATACTAATCTCTATGGTTATTGCTATTATAAATATTGAAATAGCTGCTGCATTTTTTATTGGCTATTTATCCCATCTTGTCCTTGATTCATTAACTCCCGAAGGAGTTATGTTTTTTTATCCTTTTTCCAAGAAGAGAACTAAAGGCTTTATAAGAACAGGCTCTTTATGGGAAAATATTTTCTTTATTTTATTATTAGTACTTTGCTTTTATATGGTTATTTAACCATTGGACACTGGACATCTCTGGATAAGATATTTAAGTAAGTTAGACTATCTAATAAGTATTGCTTCGGTTCCCTGATTAGTCAAAGACTAGGGGAATTATGAAATAAGATGCGAAAAGCAATGGAGGCGATACCCATGAATCAGGAAAATATACCTGAAAAGAAGTTTAGTACAGGCGTAATAAGCGCCACAATTTGGAAAAACAAAGGAATAAGCAAGGATGGAAATCCAGTAGAGTTCAGGACAGTATCTCTGCAAAGAAGATACACAGACAAAAGCGGTGAGTGGAAGTCAACTAATTCTTTAAGAACAAATGACCTGCCAAAAGCAATTCTTGTTTTGAACAAGGCATATGAGCATATTGTTCTAAAAGAGCAGACTAAAGAAGATACTGGAGAAGAAGTAGAAGTTGAGGATGTTGAATAGTTTCTCGGAATACTTCCAGAAAAAATTTGATAAACTATTTAAATAAGCAGAACTACTTTAAACAAGGGGTTGATATCATGAAAATAGAAGAAACAAAACAATTAAAAGAAAAAGAACCAAAAACTGATCTTAAAAAAATGAAAAAAGAAGAGAAAAAGGAACTAACTGTTCAGGATCTTCCAGGTGTTGGAGCTGCAACAGCTGAAAAGCTTGTTGACGCTGGTTATAATAATATAATGGCAATTGCAGTAGCAAGCCCAGGCGAGTTAGTTGATGCAGCAGGTGTTTCTGAGGCAAGCGCAAGAAAGATGATCAACTTTGCTCGAAACAAGCTTGATATGGGCTTTGAGTCAGGAGAGGACTTGTTGAAAAAAAGAGCAAAGATTGAGAAAATAAAAACAGGCTCAAAATCATTTGATGAGTTGCTTGGAGGCGGTTTTGAAACATCATCAATAGTTGAGTGTTTTGGTGAGTTTGGCTCTGGAAAAACCCAGCTTGCCCACATATTAGCAGTTAACTCCCAGAAACAATACCCAGGGGCAGTAACGGTTTATATTGATACAGAGAATACCTTTAGGCCAGAGAGAATTCAGCAGATTGCAAAGGGCGCAGGCCTGGACCCTATGAAAACCCTCAAAAACATAAAAGTTGCTCGCGCATATAACTCAGACCACCAAATGCTTCTTGCAGAAAAAGTTGAGGACCTTATAACAAAACAGGAGCTTAAGGTTAAGGTTGTGATAATTGACTCATTAACTGCACACTTCAGGGCAGAGTTTATTGGTCGAGGAACTTTGGCAGAGAGGCAGCAAAAACTCAATAAGCACATGCATGTGTTATTGAGACTGGCAGATATGCACAATATATGTGTTTATGTTACCAATCAAGTTATGGCAAAGCCGGACATGTTCTTTGGTGATCCTACACAGGCAATTGGCGGCCACATAGTTGCCCATGCAAGCACTTTCAGGGTTTACTTGAGAAAGGGCAAGAAAGGCAGCAGAGTTGCAAAGCTTGTTGACTCACCAAACCTTCCAGAGGGCGAAGCAGGCTTTTATGTCACAGAAGAAGGCATCAAAGACTTTTCTTAATTTTTTTATTTTTTTAAGTAAAAGAGGTACAAGATGGATGAAGAGACAAGAGAAACAATACAAAAGCTTAAAGACAGGGTTGGAGCACTCGAAGGCCAGGTAGAAGAACTCCAGGGTGAACTAGAAGAGCTAAAACAAGACTTCTATGAAGATGATGAGGAAGCTGAAGGTGAAAAACAATTATGAGAACCTTTATTGCAATTGAGATGCCTAAGGAGATAAAAGAAATTCTTTTAGAGGCCCAAAAACAGATAAATACTGAAAAAGCTAAGATTAGGCCAGCAAAGGCATTTCACCTTACTTTGAAGTTTCTTGGGGAGGTTGAAGAGAAAAAGA
>Ga0164313_10005993_pt1 | contig 10741 bp, 11 predicted proteins | sample GuaBasSedimGuay4_FD_113735 | JGI IMG/M metagenome (GOLD analysis project Ga0164313, IMG submission 113735) | Subseafloor sediment microbial communities from Guaymas Basin, Gulf of California, Mexico - Guay4, Core 4569-4, 0-3 cm | ecosystem: Environmental > Aquatic > Marine > Hydrothermal vents...
CTGATCACGCCGCTATCCAGACTGCGTTTCATCACCTGGTGCGCACGGTTCCGGGCAGCGGCTTGATCGTCAGTAATGCAGACGATGGTAACCTCGATGCGGTGTTGCAGCGTGGTTGCTGGACGCCGGTCGAGACGGTCTCTTCAAGCGGCGGCGCAGCGCAATGGCAGGTGCGCAAGCAGACAGAGGACGGCCGTTGTTTTGATGTCATGCTGGCTGGTGACGTGCTCGGTACCGTGAGCTGGGATCAACTGGGTGACCACAATATTCATAATGCACTGGTAGCGATAGCGGCGGCACGTCATGCCGGTGTGCCGGTTGCTCAGGCGATTGCAGCGCTGGCTGAATACCAGGGCGTCAAGCGCCGTATGGAAATACGCGGCGAAATTAATGGTGTGACTGTCTATGATGATTTTGCCCATCACCCGACGGCGATTGCAACCACCCTGCAGGGGCTGCGCCGGCGCGTAGGGAATGCGCGCATTCTGCTGTTGCTGGAGCCGCGTTCCAATACCATGCGTATGGGTGTGCATCGCGACACGCTGGCAGCTTCCATGCAGGGTGCAGACCTTGTCTGGATGCATGAGCCACCAGAGCTGGACTGGTCACTCGCGGAAGTGGCCAGGGTGCTGGATGTCCCGGTGACGGTAACTGATTCAGTGGATGCGATTGTTACCGATGTTGCTCAGGCGGCACGTAGTGGCGACCATATCCTGGTGATGAGCAATGGTGGCTTTGGTGGTATACACCAGAAGTTGCTGGACTGCCTGGCTACCTGACTGACATCTTTCTTCATGATGCGGCTTTGTCGGGTTACGCTATCGCTAACCCGACCTACAACGTGCCATTTTTAAAATTCATCGGAGAGGTCTTCTATGTCGGGTTACGCTGACGCTAACCCGGCCTGCAATGTGCAATTTTTGGAATGAATCAGAGAAATCTTCTGTAGGTCGGGTTAGATGCGCTTTACCCCGTGGCCGGAATCTGGCACAACGCATAGTGCGCATTGTAACCCGACAATGCTCCAGGCCCGTTTGGTTTCTTAAATTACACCCTTGATTTCCCATGCCAGCAGTACATTGCCCTGCCAGTGTATCGGTAAACCGGCAACCGGTCGGTTGCGCTGCAGCAAGCGGGCTTCAGTGCTGTTGCCAAGTGTTCTTGTTAGTAGTTCGAGTGGCGCTTCGAAGTCCTTGCCGGTACGCAGGTAAGTAATCAGTGGTAAATCCTTTTCGATTAGCAGGTAGGCAACGTAGCCGACCCACACCGGGGTATTGCTATCCAGCAGCTCAAAACTGGATGGCCACAGTCGTAGTATCACGAGTCTGTTTTTATTTGCCAGTTGCGGTCCCACTAGTAACAGGCCCTGATGCTGGCCATCATTGACCTGCGGCAGAATGGGTAATGCTGAAACCTCCGGATCTGGCGCCAGCCAGTTGATGGTGCTTGTGGGACTTATGGCAGACGCAGATTTCCAGCCTTGCTTATGCAGTGTGCTCTGCAGGGATTCAAGTGTACCTGCCCACTGGAAATTCATGGGTTCTGTATCAACACCTTCAATATCCATTCGGTAAGCCGGTAACTGTTCCCAGCTGACGGCAGTCCAGGTCGACCGGGTGATCCGGTGTATTTCCACGTGCGGTGAGTAATCGGCGAGTTCCTGCCTGAACTCATGTTGTGTCTGCCAGCTGCCGGTGACCAGCAGTAACAGTACGGTAACTGCCAACAGGCGTTTTACCGGCAGGCGGGGTGCCGGGTGCCGGTCGTAGGCAATGCCGATCAATGCAACCCAGACCAGTCCCAGCAGCAGTCCGGCAAGCACATCGGAGAACCAGTGGATGCCGAGATACAGGCGTGACAGGGCGATGACGGTAACCAGCAGTCCGGCAACGGAATAGGGTAGCCAGCGCCGCGTCACATGCAGTTCGCGGGCGATGATAAGTGCCAGGAACCCGTATACGGCAAGGCTCATGCTGGCATGTGCGCTGGGGAAAGAGAAACCGCCGTAACCCGACAGCGGGCGTGCGACCTGGGTGGTGTTTTTCAACAGCCAGGTGAGCAGGCCAACGCTGGCGTATACGGCCAGCCAGTGCCACGCGGCCTTGGCGTTGCCTTTCCAGAACAGCCAGGCGCAACTGCCCGCCAGTACCAGCACCAGCAAGGCCTGGTCTCCGAACTGGGTAATGAAGACCATTACCTGGTCGGCCCAGGGCGTGCGCAGGTTCTCCATTGTATGGAAAATGTAGGCGTCAATGCCATCCAGCCAGTGGCCGTGCAGTACCTGCCGGGATGTCAGCAACAGCAGCCAGAGGGTGATAAAAAACAGCAGCGACAGGGTGGCCAGACCGCGGGCCTCGGGATGATCGGGATCAAGCAATGAGCCGGCCAGCGGTTTGATCAGCGGGTGGTTGCGGCTGTATTCCAGGGTTTTTTCGAGCACATGGTGCACGTGTGGTTGCAGCAGTCGTATCAGGGTGCTGGCTATCCAGATGCCGAGCCAGGCGATGGCGGCGACCACTACCAGCAACACCACCAGCCGTCCGGCGACCTCGGCGGCCAGGCCCAGGGAGGCACCAAACACCATGCCGGGCAGGATATAAACCGGTGCCCACAGCGTCGAGGCAATGATGTCGATGAGCAGAAAGCGCGTAGTCGACATATTCATCATGCCGGCAATGGCCGGCACAATGGGCCGTAACGGTCCGATGAAGCGTGCCATGAAAACACTTTTGCCGCCGTGCCGGACAAAGAAGTCGACGCCGCGGTTGACCATCACCGGATAACGGCGGAACGGCCAGATGACGCGCAGGCGTTGATGATAATGCTGGCCGATCAGGAAGCTGATGAAGTCACCGACGATCGCGCCGGCGATGGTCGACAGCATGATCGAAGTGATCGGCAGGGTGCCGGTGGCCATCAGTGCACCAGCACCGAACAGCAGTGCGGCACCGGGGATCAGCAGTCCCAGCACCACCAGTGATTCCATCATGGCAATAAAAAAGACGGCGATACTGAACGCCGTCGGGTGCAGGATGATCCAGCTCAGCAGATTTTGCAGCAGTTCGTTCATGCTGTCCCTAGTGATATGTCGGATTACGCTGCGCTAATCCGACCTACAGGGCAAATCGGACATCGGCGTTTCGCGGTTACGTAGGTTGGATTAGCGCAGCGTAATCCAACAATATCAAAAAATAACGTGTTACAGCGTTGCAAAAACCCTGGCGGCACTTTCAATGGTCGCGTCGATGATCGTATCGTTATGGGCCGATGAGACAAAGCCGGTTTCATAGGCCGAGGGCGCAAGATAAATGCCCGCATCAAGCATGCCGTGGTAGAACTGCTGGAAGCGTTGCAGGTCGCAGCGACTGACCTGTTCGAAGCGGCTGATGCTGGTCTCGGTGCTGAAGAAACAGCCGAACATGCCACCGACCTGGTTGGTGGTAAAGGCAATGCCTGCTTCATCTGCGGCGGCTTGCAAGCCACTGGTCAGCCGTTTGCTGGTCTTGTCCAGTTGTTCGTGAAAGCCGGGGGTTGCAGCCAGTTCCAGTGTGGCCAGTCCGGCTGCCAGGGATATCGGATTGCCGGACAGGGTGCCGGCCTGGTAGACCGGGCCCAGCGGCGCAATGTGTTCCATGATGTCGGCTCGGCCACCAAAGGCACCCACCGGCAGACCGCCGCCAATGACCTTGCCGAGGGTAGTCAGGTCGGGCGTGACCCCGTAGTGTGCCTGTGCGCCGCCGAGTGCAACCCGGAAGCCGGTCATGACTTCATCGAAAATGAGGACGCAGCCATATTCATCGCAGAGGGTGCGCAGGCCTTCCAGGAAGCCGGGTTCCGGCAGAATGCAGTTCATATTACCAGCAACAGGTTCAACAATGATCGCGGCTGTTTCACTGCCAATCGATTCAAATGCCTTCCTGATGCCGTCAGTATCGTTGTACGTCAGGGTGCTGGTGTGGGCCGCGACATCAGCCGGTACCCCCGGTGAGGTGGGCACACCCAGTGTCAGGGTGCCGGAGCCGGCTTTCACCAGCAGGGCATCGGAATGGCCGTGGTAACAGCCCTCGAACTTGACGATCCGGTCGCGACCGGTAAATCCGCGTGCCAGGCGAATGGCGCTCATGGTGGCTTCGGTACCGGAGTTGACCATGCGTACCATGTCCATGGAGGGCAGCAACCGGCACAGGGTATCCGCCATGCGGGTTTCAATTTCGGTGGGCGCGCCAAAACCGAGTCCATTGGTGGCCATCTCCTGTACCGCACGGATTACCTCGGGGTGCGCATGCCCCGCAATCATCGGGCCCCATGAACCAACGTAATCGATATAGCGTTTATCATCAGCGTCGTACAGGCAGGCGCCTTCGCCACGGGTAAAGAATACCGGGTCACCACCCACGCCCTTGAAGGCCCGTACCGGGGAATTCACGCCGCCGGGAATATGCTGGCAGGCAGATTGGAACAGCTCGTGTGATCGGGTCATGCGGAGTTTCCTTGAATTGATATTGTCTGTTTAGCGTATTGTACCTTGCCTTAATCCGTCATGCCGGAGCAGACGTAGGTCGGATTAGCGTAGCGTAATCCGACAGAGTGGTGTCGGGTTACGCCGCGCATCACGAATCGTGCCACACCATGACTCCGTGTACTGGCGCGGCTAACCCGACCTACGGAATAACACTTCATTATTGTTAACAGATTTTAAGCGTGGCTATCCCGGAACAGATCCGCATATCGTGTTGCCGCCGCCCGGATATCCGCTTGCCCGAACACGCCATGAATGGCAGCCAGCAGGTTGGCACCTGCTGCCAGCAATGACCCGCCGTTGTCGGGTGTAATGCCGCCAATAGCAACAATGGGCAGATCAAGTTGCCGACGTGCCTGATTGAGTAGCGTAATGTCAGCCGGCTGCGCATTCGGTTTGCTGTGTGAGGTAAAGAAGCGGCCAAAGGCGACATAATCGGCGCCAGCCTCTGCAGCAGCGACGGCACGTTCCAGGCTGTTATAGCAGGACATGCCAATGATGGCCTGTGACCCCAGTTGTTGCCGTGCCTGTTCGATGGAGGCGTCTGATTTGCCGAGGTGTACACCGCTGGCACCTGCGCTGATGGCCAGTGCAACATCATCGTTAATGATCAATGGAATGCTGTGCTGGTGACACAATTTTACCAAGGCGGTGGCCTCGTGCTGACGCTGCTGTGCAAGGCCCTGTTTGTTGCGGTACTGGATAACGCTGGCGCCACCGGCAATGGCTTCACCGACGCAACGGGTCAGTTGCCCGGGCGGGATCAATTGCTCGTCTGTAATGGCGTACAGACCGTTGGCCAGCGCACGGCAGGTCATTCAGTCGTCCGCGTTGGCCCAGAACAGCCTGTTGGGCAGGTGCTGACCCTTGCCGGGCCGGTAACCTTGTTGCAGGGCATTCCAGGTGAACTCCTGTGCTTCACCGGTAGCATGAAACGGGTCCAGACCCCTGGCCATCATGGCGGTAATGCTGGCAGCCAGCGTGCAGCCGGAGCCATGGTAGCTGTGAGGTAGTCGTTCCCAGGTAAAGGTTTCCAGCAGCTGGTCACCCTGGTAGAGCGAGTTGATAACATGTGGCGCATCTTCGTGGGTGCCGGTAATCAATACGAATTCTGCTCCCTGTGCCAGCAGTGCAACGGCGCAATCACTGAGTGTTTCAGCAGCAGGTACCAGTGCGCGTGCCTCCAGACTGTTGGGTGTGATCACGGTGGCACGCGGTACCAGCAGACTGGAGATAGTATCCAGCAGTTGCGCATCACCCAAACGGGTGCCGTTGCCGGAAGCCAGCACCGGGTCGAGCACCAGTGGAATGTTCGGGTGCTGTTGCAGGATGTCATGAATGGCGCGTGCATTAGCGGCGCTGCCGAGCATGCCGATCTTGAAAGCGGCCACCGGCATGTCTGCCAGTACGGTCTCTGCCTGTGCGGTGACGGTCTCTGCTTCCAGCGCGGTAAAGCTGACAACATCTGATGAGTCCTGCACCGTCAGTGCGGTGATTACCGGTGTGGCGTGACAGTCGTGGCTGGCAAGCGTCTCAATATCGGCCTGTATGCCGGCACCGCCGCCGGGGTCATGGCCGCCAAAGGTCATTACGATGGTAGGTTGTGTCATGTGGTGGATGATAGCGGAAAGCACACACTGGTTGCGCTTCACTATTACGTCGTTAGCGATTACGCTTCACTTGGGATTCTTGACGGTTATTTTAAACAGGGCACGTTGTAGGTCGGGTTAGCGCCAGCGTAACCCGACGATGCGCAGATTTGTCGGGTTACGATGCGCAACATGTGTTGTGCCAGATTCTAGCTACGGGGTAAAGCGCATCTAACCCGACCTACAGTAAATGGAGCAGGCAAGATGAGTGAATTCAAGGAATACATGTGTGTGGTGTGTGGTTTTGTCTATAACGAGGCAGCCGGGCTGCCGGAAGAGGGCTTTGCGCCCGGTACCCGCTGGGCGGATATCCCTGACAGCTGGGTGTGTCCGGAATGTGGCGCCGCAAAGGATGAATTTGAAATGGTGCAAGTCTAAGGCGCTTTGCTGAATATTGACTACACTGTAGTAACAGGAACCAGTAATAGAACCTGGAAAGTGACGAATCGTATATTTAATAAAAGAGAATCCCTTCTCCCCAACCCTCTCCCAGAGGGAGGGGGTTAACGCGGTAGCAGTGAGTTTGATATTGCATACTTTGGAAATGTGAGCACAAATATGAATAGCGGGGGTGTTAACGACATTGGGATGACCAGCCTGACAGAGACATTGTCGGAAATGGTCGACGTGGCAGAGGGTTATTGCCAGCTGATCGAGAATCCTGATATCGAGGCGCATCGCTGGCTGGATTCGCTGTTTACCCTGATGCCGAGATTGCATACGGCGGTGACCTCGCTGAATGCCTTCGAGGCCGGTGATACACAGGTTCCGGGTGTTGACCTTGATGATCGTTTCTCCCTGTACAGCCGGCTGCGCAAACGGCTCGGTGACCGTGACAGTTATTGGCTGGAATTTGACGCATCACCGGAAGAAATGCACATGTCCGGCAGCCTGGCCGATGATTTGACGGATATCTATTTCGACCTGCAGCACGGCCTGGAATTACTGGACGAGGTCATGCCGCAGCGGGCTGCGCAGGTCTGGCAGACCAGTTACCGCCTGCACTGGGGACAACACCTGGTCGATGCAGAGCGGCACCTGTACGCGCTGAAGGTGCGCGATCAGCTGGAACTAAACTAGCCCCGATCCAGAGTGGCTCTGGTTGACTCCAATGATGACAAAAGGGTAGGTCGGGTTAGCGTCAGCGTAACCCGACATGGTGCCAAACTGATAAAAACAAATATTATTGCCACGGAAGCACACGGAATTACACGGAAAAAAATATTTTAAGGCTTTTATTCTTCTGTGTTTTTCCGTGTGCTTCCGTGGCTATTAAATAAATCTGGCACCTCAGGCTGGAAGTGAACCTGTGACTGTTTCCCCGGTCATAAATCCTTTAGAATGAAGCAATTATTCCCCGGCTGCTGGCGGGGCCTTTTCAACAAGCAAGGCATTGGCAATGAAAACGAGAGCGAACAAGCAAGGCGGTTTTACCCTGATTGAAGTCATGGTTGTAGTGGTTATCCTGGGCATTCTGGCAGCGATCCTGGTGCCCAAGGTGATGGACCGGCCGGACCAGGCCCGGATAACCAAGGCGAAGCAGGATATTCGTGCGCTGGAAGCAGCGCTGAACCTGTACAAACTGGACAATTATATCTATCCGACCACGGACCAGGGGTTGGAAGCCTTGCTGGAAAAACCGTCATCTCCCGAGCCGCCCAACTGGAAGGCCGGCGGCTATCTTGATCGTCTGCCCAAGGATCCGTGGAACCAGGACTACCTGTTCCTGAGTCCCGGTGAGCATGGCACCATTGATATCTTTTCCATGGGAATTGACCAGCAACCCAGCGACGACGATATCGGGAACTGGGGACTTCAATAAGCTGTATGTCCATCCGGCCTGACGCCATACCCGGTCGGTCGGCCGGTTTTACCCTGCTGGAACTGATGGTGGTGCTGGTGCTGATCGGCATCATCTTCGGCTTTGCGGTGCTGTCTCTGGGTGGCGATAACATCAGTGATCTGATGAAGCATGAAACCCGTCGCCTGGCGACCCTGCTGGAGCTTGCCAGTGATGAGGCTGTGCTGCGGGGCGAAGAGCTGGCGGTCAACTTTACTGATGATGGCTACGAATTCCTGGTGTTGCACGAGGAGGGCGGCTGGCAGTCACCCGCAGAAGATGGTTTGTTAAAGGCCTACCATCTGCCGGCAGATATTGAATTGCGTCTTGAAGTCGAGGGCGAGCCACCCGAATTGAACGTCGTTGCAACGGCAGATGCAGCAGCTGATGAGGAAGAGGCTGATGACAGTCTGACGCCGCAAGTCTTCATCCTCTCCAGCGGCGAGATGACCCCGTTCGCAGCCACGTTCCTGTCGCTGCAAAGCGTGTATCGCTACCACCTTAATGCGACCGTACTGGGCAAGGTGAGCTGGGAAGTTGAGGAAACACTGTGACGCGTCGTCATCTGCATGGTTTCACCCTGCTGGAAGTGATGATCGCGCTGGCTGTGCTGGCGCTCGCCATGGGTGCGGTGATCAAGGCAACCAGTGACTACACCAGTAACCAGTCCTACCTGCGCGATCGCACCCTGGCCATGTGGGTGGCGCGCAACGTGCTGGTGCAACACCAGATCGATGGCGAATGGTTGTCTGTTGGCGAGCGCAAGGGCACGCAGGATATGGGTGACCAGGAATGGCGCTGGATGATGCGTATCTCCCAGACAGAAGAAGCAGAATTGCGGCGGCTGGATGTCGAGGTATACCCGGTGGACTCGGACGATGATGACAACCCGGTCTCGGTACTAAGCGGTTTTCTGCGGCAGCCGGAGGTCTGATGACTTCAGGCATAGCCGACAGTAAAGGATTTACCCTGCTGGAGTTGCTGGTGGCACTGTCCATCTTTGGATTGCTGGCGGCGATGTCCTATGGTGGTTTGCAGGCCGTATTGAATCAGCAGTGGCACACGGAACAGGCGGCTGACCGGCTTTCTGAATTGCAGAAGATGTACCTGGTGATGCAGCGTGATATCGAGCAGCTGGTACCGCGCATTGTTCGCGATGAATTTGGCGATGCACAGCAGCCACTGGTCGGCAACGACACGTTGCGATTGACGCGGGGTGGCTGGCGTAATCCGGCAGGTCGGCAACGCAGTACCCTGCAGCGTGTTGGTTATGCCTATGAAGAGCAGCAACTGGTGCGCTATACCTGGTCGGTGCTGGACCGGGCGCAGGACAGCGAGCCGTTAAAGCAACCGTTGACAGAAGACATTGATAGTTTGCAAATACGTTACCTGGATCGTGATAATGCCTGGAAGGAACAATGGCCGGATGCATCCGGGATTATTGGTGGCGAGGTGGCGACAGAGGGGTTGCTCGAGTTGCCGGAGTTACCGAAGGCGGTTGAAGTGACTATTGAACATAAAACCTACGGTACGCTGGTGTGGTTGTTCCAGTTGCCGTGATGAGTACGTCAATGTTAATGCCGGTAATAATAAGGGGCAGCCATAAAAACCGGGGCAGCAGGCAGAGTGGTGTTGCACTGATCACCGCCTTGCTGGTGGTCGCGCTGGCCACCACGGCGGCGGTGTCGATGGCCACACGGTTAAATATTGATATGCGTCGTACCGGTAACCTGCTCAATGGTGAGCAGGCCTATGCCTATGCACTGGCTGCTGAAAGCTGGGCCTATGTGATTTTGCGTCGGGACAAGGCAGACAGTGATTACGACCACCTGGGTGAAGACTGGGCAACGGCGTTACCACCAATTGCGGTTGAGGGTGGTTTCGTTAATGGTCGCATCGAGGATTTGCAGGGACGCTTCAATCTTAACAACCTGGTCGCCGATGATGGCGAACCCGTTGAGGCAGAGGCAGCCGTAGAGGCCGGGCAGCTTGCGTACTTCAAGCGCTTGCTGGAGGTGCTGGAGCTGGAGTCGGCGCTGGCACCGGCTTTGCTCGACTGGCTGGATGCTGATATCAATACCACCTTTCCGGATGGTGCCGAGGACGAGAACTACCTGCTGGCTGAACCGCCTTACCGGGCAGCAAACTCCCGCATGGTCCACATCAGCGAACTGCGGCTGGTGCAGGGTTTTACGCCGGAGGTGATCGCAGTGCTTGGGCCGCATGTCACCGTGTTGCCCGAAGTAACCACTATTAATGTTAATACGACAACTGCTGCGGTATTGCGCGCGCTTCATAAAGAGCTGGATGACAGTGGTGTTGAACAGTTGATAACTGATCGTGGTGAAGACGGTTATGCCGAGCTGGATACTTTCCTGGAGCACGATGCGCTTGCCGGGCTGGAACTCGACATCGAGCTGGATGTCACCAGTGACTGGTTTAATGTGCTCACGGCTACCCGTGTCGGGCGTGGCCAGGCACAACTGGAGAGCTTGTTCTGGCGAAGCGATAATCAGCCACAGGTGATATCTCGTATCCGTAGCCGTCGGCGACTGTAATGGGGTTCTGATGAAGCGGTAATAGTTTTGCCAGGAAGCCACTTCAGGAATGTTTTCTGCTACGATAACGGGCACTGCAAGGCAGGGATAGTTGAATGCGTAACACTTTGTTATTAAGGAAAGATTCTGCCGAGGATGACAGCTGGCGCTGGCTGCGGCTGGACCAGGCAGGCCA
>Ga0164313_10005994_pt1 | contig 10740 bp, 11 predicted proteins | sample GuaBasSedimGuay4_FD_113735 | JGI IMG/M metagenome (GOLD analysis project Ga0164313, IMG submission 113735) | Subseafloor sediment microbial communities from Guaymas Basin, Gulf of California, Mexico - Guay4, Core 4569-4, 0-3 cm | ecosystem: Environmental > Aquatic > Marine > Hydrothermal vents...
AATTATGACTTCCTGGTGGTCGATTGTTCTCCCTCCCTGGGCCTGATCACCGTGAATGCCCTCACTGCCTCTGATTCCGTGATCATTCCGGTGCAATGCGAATATTTTGCTTTGGAAGGCCTGGGCAAACTACTCAACACCATCAAGATCGTTCAAACAAGGCTTAATGAGGACCTCGATATCGAGGGCATACTTCTCACGATGTTTGACTCCCGTCTTCGCCTTTCACGGCAGGTTGTAGATGAAGTTAAGACACATTTTCAGCAGATGGTATTTGAGACCATCATCAGCAGAAATACAAAGCTGGGTGAAGCGCCCAGTTTCGGGGAAACGATCATTATGCATGATGCCAGCAGCACAGGTGCCATCAACTACCTGAACCTGGCCAGGGAGATCCTGCAAAAGCATAACATGACAACGATCAACGAAGCAGATAAATACATAGATATTACTGATGAAAACTAAGAAAAAAGCATTGGGCAGAGGGCTGGATGCTATATTGCAAAGTCCTGAGACAGATATCACTTCGAAGGATATTTCGGGGAACTATGTGGTTGGGGCCATTGCTAATATTATGATCGAAAAGATAGAGGCCAATCCTTTTCAGCCACGTGATCAGTTCGACGATGAACTCATTCAGGAGCTGGCATCCTCCATCAAAAAGCAGGGGATCATCCAGCCTATCACCGTCAGGAAGATGGGCTATGACAAATACCAGATCATTTCCGGTGAACGCCGGCTCAGGGCTGCTAAAGTTGCCGGTCTGACTGAAGTACCATGCTATATCAGGGTTGCCAATGATGAGCAGATGCTGGAGATGGCCCTTATCGAAAATATCCATCGGAAAGACCTGAACGCTATTGAAATTGCCATCAGCTATCAACGGCTGTTGGAAGAATGTGAGCTCACTCATGAAAAGCTCAGTGACCGGATCAGTAAAAACCGCTCAACCATTACCAATTACCTGCGACTTCTCAAGCTTCCCCCGGAAGCCCAACTTGCCATCCGCGACGGAAAGATCAGCATGGGTCATGCCAGGGCATTGATCAGTGTCGAAGATTCTGAAGTTCAGCTAAGCATACTGAGAAAAGCCATTTCCCGGGATTTATCAGTGCGCCAGGTTGAGGAACTGGTGCGAAATCTGCATGATAAGCCCCAGCCCACTCCAACTGAAAAGATTGAGCTACCGGCCTTTTTCAGCGAATCGGCCGTTGAGCTCCGGGAGAAGTATGGTGCGCATGTAAACATCAGCAGAAATACTAAGGGGAAGGGGCAAATCGTTATTTCCTTTGAATCAGACCAGGATTTCAGTCGAATACTGTCATTGCTCGACAAGTGATCCTATCATCATATGCTTCAACACAAGACCACATCATTAAAAGCCAACGAGCATGGAAAAAGAGTATTTCCTTCCATGTTCCTGATATTTATATTGGGGCTTATGATGATCATGCTTCCTGCATCTGAGGTAAAAGCACAACAAAAAGCAAAGGCCGACACTTCCCTGCACAAAGCTCACTCACCTACCAAAGCAGCTATTTTCTCAGCCGTATTGCCCGGTCTGGGACAGGGCTACAACAAAAAATACTGGAAGATCCCCATAGTTTATGCCGGCTTTGGGCTGATCGCCTATTTTATTGTAAGCAATACCGATGAATACAAAAAATACAAAGAGGCCTATACATATGTGGCCAATGGCGACTCGACTTATATCGACAATGACTATGTTGACACATATGATCAGCAGCAACTGCTCGATGGGAAGAATTACCATCAAAGAAACATGGAGCTGAGTTACATCGTCGGAGGCCTGTGGTATCTGCTCAACATCATCGATGCCAGTGTGGATGCCCATTTTTTCGACTATGATATAAGCGAAGACCTTTCGATACGGATCGACCCCATGATGCACATCAGAAAGGATGATTTTCAGCCTCTTACCGGCGTTAAACTTACCGTTAACTTTTAAAGCAACAGATGTGAAAATTGCAATCATTGGATATGGACGTATGGGCAAGGAGATAGAGGAAATGGCCCTGAGCCGCAATCATGAGATCGTGGCTGTTGTCGATAATGAAAACGACTGGAAGGAATCGGAAAATGCACTCTCGACGGCAGACGTAGCAATAGAGTTCAGTATGCCTGATATGGCGATCAAAAACATCAAGCGATGCTTCGAAGCCGGGCTCCCTGTTGTTAGCGGTACTACAGGATGGACATCATCCTTTGCAGAATTAAAAGACAACTGCATCGAAGGAGGGCATTCTTTCTTTTATGCCAGCAATTTCAGTCCCGGCATGAACATGATGTTTGAATTGAATAAAAGGCTGGCCGCACTGATGGGCAAGCATCCACATTATCGTATCCTCATCGAAGAGATACATCACTCAGGAAAGAAAGATGCTCCCAGCGGGACGGCTATCACCCTGGCCAATGAGATTATCGATGCTCATCCTTTGAAAGAAAAATGGGTCAACAAGCCTGCTTTCGATCCTTCTGAACTGGAAATCATATCCATTAGAAGGGAACAGGTAGCCGGAACCCATTTTGTGAAATATGATTCCGATATCGACAGCCTGGAGATCAAACATAGCGCCCATTCGAGAAAAGGCTTCGCCCTCGGAGCTCTTCTGGCAGCAGAATGGCTGAATGGCAGGAAAGGGTGTTTCGGCATGTCGGACATGCTTTATGATGAGGGATAGAGGGCATTTCAGGTTTAACAATATTTAACACCGAACAAAGGTCCAAAAATGAAAATTAGCCTAATTTTGGCTTAAAATATAACACTATGAGTGGCTACGATATTATTCTGATCATTACCCTGATACTCTCAACCGCAGGCCTCTGGAAGATTTTTGAGAAAGCGGGTCATGCCGGGTGGAAGGCCCTGGTGCCCTTTCTGAACTTTTATATCTGGCTAAAGATCATCAAGAAGCCTCTGTGGTGGTATATCTTCATACTGATGCCTTTCATCAATGTTTTTGTAATCCTACTCATGGTGGTAGAGATTCTTAAATGTTTTGGCAAGGAAAGCATTGGTGCTCAGGCCCTGGGAGTACTCGTACCCTTTATATACCTGCCCTACCTGGGATTTTCCTCCAGCGAGATCTATGTTGATCCTGATGAACGTGAAAAAGTAAAGAAGGGTGCAGTCCGTGAATGGATTGATGCCGTCATCTTTGCAGTAGTTGCAGCTACCATCATCCGGACCTTCTTCATCGAGGCCTATACCATCCCTACTTCCTCTATGGAGGGATCCTTACTCAGGGGGGATTTTCTTTTTGTGAGCAAGGTAGCTTATGGGCCCAGAGTTCCCATGACACCCCTCTCCTTCCCCTTTGTACATCATACCCTGCCATTAAGTAGCACCAAAAAGTCTTACCTGGAGTGGATCAGCCTGCCTTACTATCGATATATGGGGCTAAGTGAAATTGAAAGATATGACGCCGTGGTTTTTAATTACCCCGACGGCGATACATTATCAAATGTTTATCAAAGCAATGACAGCTACTACAGCCTGATGAGACAGAATGGAAGACGTGATGTCTGGAATAACAAACGCAGGTATGGCGACATCATCGCACGGCCGGTAGACAAGCGTGAAAATTATATCAAACGTTGTGTCGGCCTTCCCGGCGACAGTATTCAGATCATCGACCAGACTGTATTTATTAATGGAGTGGCCCTCGAGAATCCGAAGTATGCCCAATTCAGTTACCAGGTAATCACTGACGGGTCAAGGCTGAGCAAGCGTCTGATCGATAATCTTGAGATCCATGAGGTCGTTCCTTCTGCCAACCCGGGTATCTCATACGCTTATATGAATGAATCATCAGCGGAAAGGCTGGCGCAGACTTCCATCGTAAAATCAGTGACCAAACTCACCCATCCTGCCCACAATCCTGATGACTTGAAAAGAATCTACCCCTATAAGCCATCTTTTGGATGGAGCGTAGATAACTTTGGACCGCTTTATATTCCTAAAGCAGGTGAAAGCATAGCCCTTAATGCCGTCAACATCGACCTCTACCGCAGGGTGATACACGCCTACGAAGGCCATGACCTGCTGGTAAAAGATGGTAAAGTGTTTATCGATGGCGAAGCCACTGACTCATATACTTTCGAGATGAATTATTACTTCATGATGGGTGACAACAGGCACAATTCAGCCGACTCACGCTATTGGGGATTTGTCCCGGAAGATCATATCGTTGGTAAGGCAGTTTTCGTGTGGCTATCTCTCGCACCGGACAAAAGCTGGTTCCAGGGCAAGATCAGGTGGGATAAACTTTTCCGCTTCGTGAATTAGTATTACCTTTGACTATTATAAATATTCCAAAACGAATTAAAATGAAAAGAATTCTCAGTTTCATGATGATCGCAGCGATCATTATGGGTTTATCATCTTCTGCCATTGGCAAGGAATTCAGTGGTGTGATCACTTATAAGATTACCTATCCGGGTACGGAAGTTGATGCTTCTATGGCAGCCATGATGCCAAAAATGGCTGTTCTTACCATCAAAGAACATATGTCCAAGTTTGAGATCAACATGGGACAAATGGGGTCACAGGTTCAGATCTTCGACGGTGATGCGAATACCGCCACTACTGTTATGAATATGATGGGACAAAAGTTGTATTATGTTGAAACAATAGAGGATGTAGATGTTGAAGCCGACGAAAAGGTGTCTATCGACGTTAAAGACGAGACCAAAGAAATAGCCGGTTACGAGTGCACCAAAGCAGTTGTTACTGTAAATGAGGGCGGTGAAGAGATGTTGTTCACGATCTATTATACAGAAGAAATCGGATCATCTTCTATGAATATGGATAGCCCATATTTTAAAGATATACCCGGTGCTATGCTTGAGTTTGAGATCAATACCGGCGGAGGAACCATGAAGATGGAAGCCATCAATGTTGACAAGAAGAAAGTAGCTGATTCCGAGTTTGAGGTTCCTGAAGGCTATGAGGAAAAAACTGAAGAAGAATTCAATCAAATGTTTGGCGGCGGTATGTAACAGATATCAAGAAGGATAGATGCCAATAAGGACAAATCAATTAAAGCGGGACGAAGCTGCGGCAAAAAAGACACGCAGCAAGACAACAAAGAAGAAAAGCACCAAAAAGCGGTCGACTAAAAGTGGCAGATCGTGGTTTGACTTTTTGAGGAATGAAAAGTTTCTCAGGCTGTGTGGGTTTTTTCTTGTTCTGCTATCCTTTTATCTGCTTCTATCCTTTATTTCCTACCTGGTAAACTGGTTTAGCGGAAGCAGCGACGACCTGTTCACAGCGATACCTTTCCGTGATGTCCTCGTAAACGAAAACCTAGTAGCTGCAAACTGGGGCGGGCGTATGGGTGCTGCCCTTTCAGGCTTATTTATCAAAAAATGGTTTGGAGCCTCCTCTCTGCTATTTTGCCTGTTCTTCTTTGTTTGGGGATATAAACTGCTGTTTCAGAAAGCACTTCTCCCGCTTGGGAAGACCTTTCGCTGGTCGTTTATTGCACTGCTCTGGCTTTCGCTGGCCTTTGCATTGATCTTCAAGAATTCGGAGATGAACATCCTGGGCGGCATTTTTGGTTATGAGTTGAACAACTATCTGGATGGCTTCGTGGGCCCTCCTGGAACCATCTTCCTGCTGGTGTTTGTTTTTTTTGGTTTCCTGATCATCAACTTCAATTTCAAACTGGGCTTCAGGAAGAAGGAGCCGAAAGAATCTGCAGATGACGATAATCCGGGGAAAAATAAACCTAAAGAAGACATATACAATACCGTTGAGTTTTCGGTAACCGAAGATGAAAAGATAGAAAAAGATCCTGTTCCGGCAGAACAGAACGAAGATGTTATCGAAGAAACTGAGAAAGCTGAAAGCGACCTTCCATTCGATAATCCTGCAACTGATGCAGGGGAAGAGGAAGAAAAGCCCGATTCCGGTATTGAATTAACGATTGAAGAGACAGAGGTAGAAAAGACTCTTGATAAAAGTACCACGGCCCATCATACCATCGATACTGAGTACGATCCTAAACTGGACCTGGGGCATTATAAATATCCCACTCTCGACCTGCTTGATGACCATGGTGAGGGAGGCGTAGGTGTTGAAAAAGAAGAGCTGGAGTCGAACAAGGAAAAGATCGTCAATACGCTGTTGAATTATAATATTAAGATCGACAAGATCAAGGCCACCATCGGGCCCACGGTTACGCTTTATGAGATCATCCCGGCCCCCGGGGTGAGGATATCGAAGATCAAGAATCTGGAAGATGACATTGCCCTGAGCCTTTCAGCCATGGGAATACGTATTATAGCACCCATTCCCGGGAAAGGAACCATTGGCATAGAGGTACCCAATCAAAAAAGTGACACCGTTTCCATGAAGTCAATACTCTCTTCAGAAAAATTTCAGAACGCAAAATACGAGCTCCCGTTTGGTCTTGGGAAGACCATTGCCAACGAAAGCTATATAGCAGATCTCACCAAAATGCCCCACATTCTGATGGCTGGAGCCACCGGACAGGGTAAATCTGTTGGTTTGAATGCCATCCTCACATCTTTACTGTATAAAAAGCATCCTGCTGAGCTCAAGTTCATCCTTGTTGACCCGAAGAAGGTGGAGCTTACGCTATTCTCAAAGATAGAAAGACATTTTCTGGCCAAGTTGCCTGACTCGGAAGAAGCCATCATTACCGATACGCGCAAGGTAGTTCGCACACTAAACTCCTTAAGTATAGAGATGGACCACCGCTATGAGTTGCTCAAGGATGCCCAGGTGAGGAATATCAAGGAGTATAATGTAAAATTCATCAACAGGAAGCTGAACCCCGAACATGGCCATAAATACCTGCCATACCTCGTGCTTGTTGTGGATGAGTTTGCCGACCTTATCATGACTGCCGGCAAAGAAATCGAGAATCCCTTAACAAGGCTGGCACAGCTTGCCAGGGCTGTAGGCATCCACCTTATCATTGCTACACAACGGCCATCAGTAAATATTATCACCGGGACCATTAAAGCAAACTTCCCTGCCCGTATCGCATACAGGGTCATTTCCAAGATCGACTCCCGCACCATCCTCGATACAGGAGGTGCCGACCAGCTCATCGGACGCGGCGACATGCTGCTTTCGACGGGAAGCGAACTGGTAAGGCTGCAGTGTGCTTTTGTAGATACCCCTGAGATAGAACGCATCACCGATTTTATCGGTTCTCAGCGGGCTTATCCGCATGCCTTCCACCTCCCTGAATATGCAGATGAGGAACAGGATGGGCCAAATGATTTCGATCCCAATGACCGTGACGAGCTGTTTGAAGAAGCAGCAAGGATCATTGTACAAACCCAGCAGGGTTCCACTTCTCTGCTACAGCGTAAGCTGAAGCTTGGATATAACCGCGCCGGCAGGATCATTGACCAACTCGAGGCCGCAGGCATTGTCGGACCCTTCGAGGGAAGCAAAGCCAGGGAAGTAATAATCTTGGATGAACACAGTTTGGACCAGTTTTTGAAGAGTTTAAATGAACCCAATGAGTTATAAGATGAAACAAGCAATCATATTCATATTCAGTATAATCATTTCTGCCGGTGTTTTTTCACAATCTAAAAAGGCAGAGGCCATTATTGAGGAGATCACCGCTAAGACGCAGTCCTACGAATCGGTCGAAATTGAATTTACCTTTACTTATGAAGATCCTAGCAGTGCTGATGAGATCAGCGAGCCTGGATCACTGATCCTCAGCGGGGATAAGTATATTCTCGACATTGAAGGCCAGAAGGTGATCTGCGATGGTGAAACCATGTGGACCTATATTGAAGATGCCTGGGAAGTGCAAATTAACGCCATCGAAGAAGATGATGAGTCCATCACACCTTCAAAGCTCCTGACCACCTATAATGACGATTATAAAGCCAAGCTGGAAAAAGAATACCAGGTTGATGGCGTAAACTATCAGCGCATCGAACTCAAGCCTGAGCAGGGCAAGAAATGGATCAAACTGGATGTGGTGATCAATGCCGACAAAAAACAGTTCTCTGAGATTACCATCCATGACAAAAACGGGGGTAAGATCCATTATAAGATCGATAAGTTCAGCCCCGACATTGAAGTTGACGACAAGGACTTCACATTCGACCCTGCTGACTATCCGGATGTCGAGATTGTTGATATGAGGTAATCCCTCCCGAAGCGAATTTTCAAAGTATAATAAACCCTTTTATAATTCTACTATCAAAGTAGTATACAAATATTACTGTAAGTGATAGATGACCGTAAAATACTTCAGCTAAGTAATGAAACTCATTCCCGGGAGGAAGGGTTTTCTCTGCTGTTGAAGAAATACCAGCAACGCCTCTACTGGCACATACGCCGTATGGTGATCGATCATGAAGATGCCGATGATGTGATGCAGAATACCCTGATCAAGGTATGGAGTGGCATAGGAAAGTTCAGGCAGGATTCCCAATTGTATACCTGGCTTTACCGGGTAGCCACCAATGAAGCCCTTAGCTTTATTAAAAAAGCACAACGTACAAGATCGGTTCCTTATGAAGATGGGGGCACTGAATTGAGCAATCTGATCGACAACTCCCCATTGGTAAGTGGAGATGAAATCAGCCGAAAGTTACAGAAAGCAGTACTCATGCTCCCTGCCAAACAAAGGCTGGTATTTAATATGAAGTATTTCGATGAGATGAAATATAAGGAGATCTCGGCTGTAGTAGGAACATCAGTCGGAGCATTGAAGGCATCATACCATCTGGCAGTAAAAAAAATAGAAAAACAGCTACTCCTGGATTAAACCATATGGGATTAATACGGTCAAAACAACAAATGAACACCACAAAGCACATACACTACAATACAGTAGACCGGAAGTTGAAAGATCAATTCGGAAACAGTATGCCATACGAGTTACCCGATGGCTATTTCGAGGATCTGCCCACCAGGGCCCTGGAATCGATCAGGCATGCACCTGAACCCGGATTCTTGTTTCGTCGTAACTTCAGAAGAATTGCCGCAGCCGCTGCCATTTTTCTTATGGCTGCATTGGTGATCACCCTGGTATTCAGCAGGCGAAGCACAACTATTGAGACAAACAACGAATTCAGCATGATCGACAGCTATCAAAATACCATCAATAGTTTAGCTGACCTGGAAGAGGCATACCTTATGTCGTTAGTCGATGTTGAATCACTCAATAGCATCCAACTGATAAACGATGATCTGGATAATGTTTCTGATGAAGCCATTATGGAATATCTGCTGGCAGAAAACCATATCGAATATCGTATAATAAATGAATATTAAATAAAAAAGAGACCATGAAAACGATGAAAATATCAATAGCCCTGCTATTTCTGACTGCCATTCTTATGAACTCTATGCCCCTGCAGGCACAGGGTGACCAAGAACGGGAAACAAAGGACAGGCACAGGAAAGAAATGAGTGAAAAGATCAAAACCTCAAAGATCGCCTTCATTACCGAACAAGTTGAACTGACACCTGAGGAGGCTGAGAAATTCTGGCCCGTTTACAATGAGATGGAAGCGAAAAAAGAGGATATCACTCATAACCTGATGAACCGCTTCCGGGGCAAGGAAGAAAGGCCTGAGCCCACAGATGATGAAGCGCTGGAAATTATGAAGCAACGTTTAACCTTAGAAGAAAATCTTCTTGATCTTAAGGCAGAGTATCAAGAGAAGTTTTTAGATATCCTGTCACCAGTCAAGGTACTTAAGCTATACGAAGCTGAGGACAAGTTCCGCAGGCAGCTTATGGAGAGATTTCGCGGAAGGGAAAAAGCACCCGATGCTAAGGGCGTTGCCCCACCACATAGAGGGAGAGCCCGAAACAATTAAAAAAAAGCCCCCTGAGTGCTCGGGGGGCTTTTTTATTTTATTCTTTCCATTTGTAATACTCGCCGATCAAACTCAGCGTGCTCTCATCCAACTCCTGCACCAGGGTGGTAAGCGTTAGGTCCTTATCTTTGCCATTCCAGAATACCACCGGCATATAATCTCCTCCAAATTCCCCACTGGATTCCTCATAGCTCTCCGTATCAGCTGCGGTGTTCACACAAAACATATACGAGCCTTTTTTCTCATGCTGGTAAAGGTGCACAGCCTGAAGATCGTCAAATTCCATGATCACCTCTCCCCAAAGCTGGTTATCCTTGGCAAAAAGTCTTTTTTCGATGTTTTTTGCCATTGGAAAATGGTCATCTATGTATGTGCCATAAAGATAGCTACTGAGCACCTCCTCAAAATCCTCACCGGATACATCGAGGGTGTCATCCATATCTGACAGGATGTTGATATAAGTGATGGTGAGCGTGCCGGAATTGGGTCCGGTGATCTCCCATTTATACTCTTTTTTCTCAACTGTCAGGCAACTGCTTAACAGGAAGGCAAAGAAAGCTAAAGCCAGTAATTTGATGCCATTTTTTTTCATACGGTATGGGTTATTTATGGTTATCGGTATAATAATGCGCTCCCATCAGGGATTATTTTAATTTTGCTGTAAATATAACACTAATTAACACCTTTTCAATGAACACATCTGTTGAGATCAGCTACTATCCGCTCAATGTAGAATACATCCCTCCCATAAAAGGATTTATCGAAAGGATGAACCAGTATGAAGACCTCAGGGTAAGGACAAGTGGGATGAGTACACAGGTATTCGGTGAATTTACTACTGTGATGCAGGCACTGACATCGGAGATTGAAAAATCCTTTGAATTG
>Ga0164313_10005995_pt1 | contig 10738 bp, 7 predicted proteins | sample GuaBasSedimGuay4_FD_113735 | JGI IMG/M metagenome (GOLD analysis project Ga0164313, IMG submission 113735) | Subseafloor sediment microbial communities from Guaymas Basin, Gulf of California, Mexico - Guay4, Core 4569-4, 0-3 cm | ecosystem: Environmental > Aquatic > Marine > Hydrothermal vents >...
AGATTCGATAAAGCCCGTTTCTTCGCTTCCGGTTATATCAACTTCCTTAAATAACTCTTTTATTTCTTCGTCGCCGGCAATGCCAAACGCCCGAAGCAGAGAAGTAATCGCTACTTTTCTTTTTCTATCAATACGAACCCAAATAACATTGTTCACATCAGTTTCTATTTCAAGCCAGGCGCCCCGATTAGGAATAATTTTCGCGCCATAATATTTTTTGCCTTTAATAAAATCAGAAGTAAAAATTACCCCCGAACTCCTTATAAGCTGGGAAACCACTACTCTTTCGATTCCATTTATTATAAAAGTGCCGTTTTTGGTCATTTTAGGAAAATCCCCTAAAAATACCTCTTGAGTAGTTTTTTGTCCGGTTCTTTTGTTTTGCAATTTGACTTTAACGCGCAAAGGAGTTTCATAGGTTACATTTTTTTCCTTGCTTTCAACTTCATTAAATTTAGGCTCATCCAGATAATATTCCTCAAAAAATAATTCCAAATCCCGGCCAATAAAATCGGTAATTGGAGATATTTCATCAAATAAATCGGACAAACCTTCTTCTAGGAACCAATTAAAAGAATTTTTCTGTACTTCCGTTAAATCAGGCATGGGCATTTCTTGGCTATTATCCCTAAAATATTTTCTTAAAAACAAATCTTGTTTTAAATTATTATCATTATCGTTCATAAAAATAGTAAAAATATAATTAGTTAGTGTGTAAAAACTAGTGCGAAGTTAAAAATTTAAGATTTTCGCAGATTTTTTATAAAATTTTTTGAAGTGATATAGTAATATCAGTGAAAACAATTTTATAAAAAATATGCGAAAATATTAATTTTTAAACCGTTGCTAGTTTTTACACACTAACTAAATATTATTTTTAGCAACAAAAAATCTCAAATTTTATAAAATTTGAGTTAAATTTTTTAGTTAAACAAAGTAATAATCACTTAAAATAAAATTAATATTAAAATGATTGAAGATTTTTTTATTCTAAAAATTTTTCTTTTTTTATATTTGTTTTAGCTTTATTATGCAATAAAAAAACAAAAAACGGCTAATTATTCGTACTTTAAAAATACGAATTTTTTTCCGTTTAAATATTTTATCACATTTTACCTAGTATTTGATATTTAATAAAATTAATTTTATCAACTTTAGTCAATAATGTCAACTATTTCCATTAAATCTAATAATAACAAAGTGAGCATAATAAGTCAAGAGGCAAGTTATTCTCTTTACAAGTCCGCTATTTATTTCTTAAAATCTCCAGCTTTTAACAATCCCCTAATAACTGCCCTATCGTCCCAACTAATTTTTTCTCCATTGGCCGCGCAAATTGCCTGCTCAGATCCCTTGCCGGTAACCAGCACAATGTCATTTTCCTCGGCCAGTGATAAGGCTTTTTTAATTGCCTCCCTTCTGTCAAGCATTAAAAACAAATCTTTATTCCGTTTTTTATTTGTTTTCTCGGCCCCAAAAGCTACTTGGTCAATTATGGTTTCCGGATCATCGTCATATGGATCTTCATTGGTAATAATAACGTAATCGGCTTTTTCTCCGGCAATTTGCCCCAGCACTGGCCGGCGGGATATGTCTCGCCCGCCCCCGGCCGAGCCCAGGACATGGATAATTTTATTATGCCCGATTAAAGCGATTGATTCATAAAGCTTTCCGACTGCTTTTGGCTCAAAAGCATAGTCAACAATAACCGTAAAATCCTGGCCTTCCTTAATTTTTTCCATTCTGCCGGCCACGCCGTCTATATTCTCCAGGCCTTTTTTTATAATTTCATTATTAATATTCTGCGATATTCCGACGCAAACAGCGTTCATGGCGTTAACCGCGTTAAAAGCGCCCAACAACTCTAAATTTAGGGTAATATTATCATATTTAAAACTGATACCATTCTCTTTTGCTTCAATGTTCCCATATTTTATTATTTCAAAGCCGTCCAAACTGTCAAATTCTTTTTCCCTTGAATAAATAATCTTTTTTTCCGCCCAAAAACTTTTAAAATAATCGGCATGCTCGTCATCGCCGTTAATTATGATAGTTTTTTTTACGCAATTTAAATCTATTTTTTTTATCCCGGTTAAAGCTTTTACAACTTTGTAATTATCGTCAATATATTTATGCTTGCAATTTTTTAAATGCTTGAATAAATCTCCTTTGGCGTTTTTATAATTTTCAAAACTGCCGTGTGATTCAATATGCTCTTCGTACAAACCGGTAAAAACCAAAATATCATAATTAATAAAACGATGGCGGAATTGGCGTATGCCTTCGGAGGTGGTTTCCACTATCGCAAAGTTACAGCCATTGCCGGCCATTTTTCTAAGCATTCTCTGGGTGAACATCCGGCCGGCCATGGTCATCTTTTTATCGTTAAGCCGCTCTTTTTCCCCATCGTTAAAAATAGCTGTAGAAGTAAAGCCGGTCTTATGCCCGGCGGCTTCCAGCATCCTGGCGATTAAATAAACGCTGGTTGTTTTTCCGGTCGTTCCGGTTACGCCGATAACCACCATCTTCTCGCTTGGCCAATTATTAATAACGGCCGCCAGCCAGCTTAAAATAAAATGATAAGCAGGCTGAACGGCTTTGAATAATTTTTCGGGAATAAAACGTTTTATAAAATGTAATAATTTATCCATATAAACATATCGTGCTTAAAAACAATTTTAAGCAGTCCTTAAGATGTTAATCTTCTAACACTTCTAAAAAATTTATATAATTTATACCATTTTTTATTAAAAATTAAATCATAAGTCCCGGGCAAATTAATTTCTTTGCCACCGAATCCTTTTTTAAAACGGGTAACTCCCGGCCATTTATCTTCGTCAATTCCATAAAAATCATAATATTTATATCCCTGTTCTTGGGCTAATTTTATTGCCTTCCATTGCAAGCTGAAAGGCGCCATCGCGTTGCGATATTCATTGGCTGACGCTCCATGTACGTAGGTGGCAGTATCCCCAAAAAATATTAAAATATTTCCGGCTATAATCTTCCCCTGATACTCGGCCAATATTAATTTCACAAAATTATTATCTACCTGAAGCATCCGGCGGTAATGCTCTTTTGAATGTAAACGAAATTTATCACGCTTTACAGTCTCCTCCATTATTTGCCAAAACATTTCAAAATCAGAAGTAAAATTTTGCGCATCAACAATCCGGACTTTCACTCCCTTACGCTCTGCCAACCGGATATTATACCGCGTTTTCTGGTGCATCGCATTTAATAACTCATCTTCTGTTTTAGTTAAATCTAAAATTATAGTTTTCGCCGGCTGAACATCTATAGTTTTTGTAATTGGGTAATGGATAATGGATAATGGATACTTTATTCCAGATTCAAACCGTAAAAATAACACTTTTTCATTCCTCGCAATTCTTTTAATTTCTTCAAATAAAAATTCTAAAATATTTCTATTGTTTAAAACTTGATTATTGGATGTTGTTTGGTTATTGATTGTTGGATATTGAATATTATTTACAATAGGCCCCCGCGGACAATAAAAATAACTCTGGCCCATGCCCAAATTTTTCTTAATCAAAGTGGCCACTCCAACCAACCCGCCTTTTTCCTCTACCCCTAAACGTAAAATTTCAAAACCTGACTTTTTCTGAAATTCTCCCCACTCCCAAGACTGCAAAAATTGTGAAAAATCTTGTCCGCCCACAAACCGATTCAATTGATTTTTACTTATTTCAACTAACTCCATGATTATTAATTATTAATTATTAATTGACTTCAGCGCCGCCTTTATCCTTTCGCCGGTGTCTTTTATTTTTGGATCAACGCTCTTTAGCGCGTCTCTGGCTTGCGGCATTGAATAACCCAGCGCCATTAGAGCGTCTATTTCTTCTCCACTGGCCATTGCTCCCTCCCTATAACCCTTGGTTTCGCGTCCGCCGGAAATAACTCCGATTTTTTCACGTAATTCTAATACTACCCGCTCAGCTGTCTTTTTGCCTATGCCTGATACTTTTATTAATAATCCGGAATCTCCCCTGGCTATGGATTCTTTTATATCGTCTATGCTTGCCGCCGCTAAAACTCCCAGGGCTGATTTGGGGCCAATACCGCTGATAGTCAACAAAAGCTCAAACATCTCTAATTGTTCCAAGCTTTTAAAACCGTATAGATCCAAAGCGTCTTCCCGCACATTTTGATAAGTATAAAGTTCTGTTTCATCTCCAATATTAATTTCGGAATAATGGGCATCATTAATAAAAACCTTATACCCGATATCGCGTATTTCAAGAATAATATAACCTTGGCCTTTATTGATAATTTTGCCTTTTAAATAAGAAATCATATTGATAAAATAACTAAATAATCAGCCCTAGTCTGATCCGCCTTGGACGAATAATTTTTAATTATTAATTTTAAATTATTAATTATTTACTCTTCTTCTCACTACGCTACACGGCAATATTTCTTTTTTCTCGCAATACTCTAAAATAACGATCCTCCCCTGCCCGCCATGCGCTTCAATAATTTTTTTTCCGGTTTCCGCGTCAGCCATGTCCTTGACCTTCATCTTTATTATATCATATATTGGAAAAACAATTTCAATCTGATCGCCCGCTTTTATACTGTTGTGTACTCGCACGTGAATAATCCCACCGGCCTGCTTTTTCTTTTTGCCGGCCAGCATGCCGGCGCCAAGCCTTATTACTTCGCCGCAAAATTCCCATTTACAGGCATTATGGGAATCTGCCAAATTCTGGTCTGCCCGGGCGCGAGCTAAAAATCCTGTCGTATAGCCACGATGAACCAGCTTTGTGTCTAATTCTTTATATAATTCATTAATTTCTTTTTTTACTGATTTGTCTTCACTTTTATTATTTATTAAATTAATAGCCTGGCGATAAATCCCGGTCACTACCGCCTGATAATATATGCTTTTGGCCCGTCCTTCTATTTTAAAACTGCTGATTCCGGCGGCTTTTAATTTGTCCAAATATTTAATCAAACATAAATCTTTAGAATTTAATATGTATGACCCATGTTTTTCTTCTACTATTTCAAGCTCGGCCTCCCCGTGGCCTTTAGCTGATATAAAAAATTCATTTTCTTTTGCTTGCTCCCGCTTTTTTCTCGTGTAAATCCACCGGCAAGGCTGAATGCAATCACCTAAATTAGCCGATCTGTCTTTATAATATTTTGACAAAAAACACCTGCCCGAATAAGCCATGCACATGGCGCCGTGCACGAAATATTCCAATTCAATTTCAGGGCACCGGCTTTTAATCTCTTTTATTTCTTTAAGCGTGACTTCGCGTCCTAAAATTATACGCTTTACCCCTCTCTTGCTCCAGAATTTAACAGCGCGCCAATTCGTGCAATTAGCTTGTGTGGACAGATGTATTCTGGCTTGCGGCCATACTTCTTTTACCGCCGACATTACTCCCGGATCAGACAATATAATGCCGTCCACGCCAATGGCTTTTAACGCTTTCATATGCCGGGGTAAATTATTTATATGCTTATTATGGGCAAAAATATTTAAAGTTATGTATATTTTTTTGCCTTGATTATGGCATAATTCAGCCGCCTTTTTTAAATCCTTAACATTAAAATTATTAACCCGCGTCCGCAGGGAATAATCCGGAATTCCTAAATATAGGGCGTCTGCCCCAAAAGCCAAAGCAGTTTTAGCTTTATTTATATTTCCGGCCGGTGATACTAATTCAATATTTTTTTTATTAATTTTCATACATTAAATCTAACAAATTAAGCTTAAAAAATCAAACAAAAATCCAACTCTAATCTGAGTTGAATTTTATTAAATATTTTTATTTATTCTAATTTTTTTAGCTGTTCAACACTTTTTTTATTTTCCCGACTATTTCCTCGGTAGTAAAATGCGCTTTAACCAAATAATCATCTGCACCCATATCCATAGCTTTCTTTATATCGTCTTCCTGACCCAAATTAGAAAGCATTATCACTGGAATATTAATCACGGATTTATTTTTACTATTACGAATCTGGCTCAAAATCTGGAATCCGTCAATCGCGGGTAAAATAATGTCCAATAAAACAATATCCGGCTTTATTTCTTCCAGTCCGGCCAGAGCTTCTTCGCCGTCAATCGCTTCATAAACCGTATAGCCTTCTTTGGTTAATTTTTTAGAGCATATTTCCCGCAAAAAAGCATCATCCTCAACCAATAAAACCTTTACGCCCAGCTTCCTGGCCTTGCCGTCTTCTTTCGGATTTAGAACATTTTTTTTGGTTTTGGATTCCGGCAGACTACCGCCATTGTCCAGACACTCCCTTACCGCGTTTAGAACGTCAAGTGGGCTGAATTCTGTTTTAATTAAATGGCCGACCGCTCCCAATTTTTTTGTTTTTTCAATTTCAACCGGCTGGCCGGAATTGGAAATAATTATAATCGGAATTTTATTTTCTTTTTCGTTCAATTCTTCCAGCACTTCATAACCGTCCATTTTAGGCATTACAATATCCAATAAAATTAAATCCGGCTTCCAATTATATACTTTTTTCACGCCAGCTTCGCCGTCCAGAGCTTTTTCCACCTCATAACCCTCTTTTGTCAGCTTGGCCGCCAATAATTCTATTAAAGATTCTTCATCTTCAATTATAAGAATCTTGGTTTTTTTATTTTTATTAAAATCCTGGTTTGTTGTATCGCTGTCCATATTTTTATTTATTTTAATAATTATATGACTAATTATTTATTTCTTTTTGTTTCCGCAAAGGCAAAGTGAAGACAAACTCAGTTCCCCTTCCTTCCTTGCTTTCAACAGAAATTTCTCCGCCATGCTTTTTTACGATATTTTTCGCGATAAACAGACCCAAGCCCGACCCCTCTGTCTGCATTCGCATCACATTTTCCGCCCGGAAAAATTTTGAAAATAATTTTGTCTTATCTTTTTCCGGAATGCCGACCCCGTTATCTTTTATTCTTACTTTTAAAAACTGTTCACCAGCCTCAAGCGCTATTTTTATCTTGCCGAATTCCGGAGTATACTTTACCGCGTTTTCCAATATATTCTGCAATACCAGGCCCATTTTTTGCTTATCCATATAAACAGACGGCGGCTTAACGGGTTTTTCAACTGTTAACTTAATAGATTTATCCTTTATTAAATTTTCTAAATTATCAATATGGAATTGCAATGTTTTTACAAAATCTTCTTTTTTAAAGCTATAGCCAAACCTGCCTTCTTCAATACGGGATACGTTCAACATGTCATTAACTAAACTAATTATCCTTTCATTGCTCTGGTAGCCTTTAAATAAAAGTTTCTGCTGCTCTTCGTTAAGCTTTCCCGTGTCGCCGTCAAGTATCATCTTAATAACCCATTTTATGGCGGATAGCGGTGTTCTTAGCTGATGGGCGGCAATAGAAATAAACTCTGACTTTAGCTTATCAATCATCTTTTCTCTAGTCAAGTTATAAAATATTTTCATTACCCCCAAATCTACGCCGGCATGATCTACTACCTTGGCAGTTATTACTTTATAGGTTAATTCCTGCCCGCTATATTCAATTATTATTTCTTCTTCGTTTGGATTATGCGATTTTAATTCCCGGCTGCTTTTTACTTGAAAATCCCGCTTAATGATCTTTTTAATATTAATCATGGAATAATTATCTTCTGCTGATACCTTTTTCCCTAGGTCGTCGTCGATAAAACCGAATATATCTTTAGCGGCCGGATTTATTAAATTGATTTTACTGAACTTGTCAATCACGATTATCGGATCAATAAAATTTGAAACAATCGCCGCGGTTTTATTGCGCTCCTCCTCGGTACTTTTTCTGGCATTTTTTAAATCCGAAAAAGCGCGCATTAAAGATTTTTCCGATTTTTCCAATTCTTTAATTTTGGCGTTTAATTGCCGGTTTACTTTTGTTATTATTTCATCGCGTTTTGCCAAAAGCTGCGCGTTCGAGCCCATCCTTTTAATTTCTCCGGCCCAGCCGGCTTTTTCCCTGTCTAATTGCTGGGAATGTTCAATTAACTTCTGTTCTCTTTTAAATAAATGTTTTGAAGTATACCCGGCTACAACCCCTAATATTAAATAAAAATTAGAGGTTGTAATAACTTTAATAAGGGCAAAAGTTGAATATCTTATTTCTATTAATTCTACAGTATTTAAAAAATCTCTATGGAATAGATAGCCGGCTACTAGATCAAAATATTCAATCACCACGGATAAATTAACCAAGGCTCCGGATAAAAGAGCGGTAATAACCGCTCCTTTTACGCCAAAAATTATTGAAGCGGAAATAATAGGCAAGAAAAAAAACAAACTAGCTGTCGGCTTATCTCCCAATAAATAAAGAACAATAGTAAAAATAATCAATTCAATTAAAATCTGCCATATTCCCAAATATTTTAATTTTATCCTTGATTCGTTTTTTTTAATCTCTGTTAAATAGTAATGTAAGTAAGAATTAATTATTAAAAAAATAATCAATAAAAAAGAAATGGAAAAAAAGGATGATTTAACCGTAAATAAGCTAAATAATGAATTGCCTAATATCCCTATCAATAAAACGGCCACCATATAAAACCAACGGGTGGTAATTATCCACTCGTTGATTTCCAGCTTGCGCTCGTAATTATAATCCATAGTAATATTATAACATAATTTAACTAAATTAAAAAATCCCGTTTAATGCGGAATCTTCAATGTGATACTTAGTAGCTGAAAGTGTTTCACTTTTATGCCAATATCAACCATTAGTTACTGTGTAAAGAAACTAACAACGGCTTAAAATACTATAAGCTTTTTATCCATTCCACTATTAGCCTAACTCCTGCTCCACTGGCGCCGTAGGGATTATAACCCCAAGGTTTTTCCACAAAAGCCGGGCCGGCAATATCGAGATGCACCCATTTATCTTTATTTTTTTTATCTATAAATTCATCAAGAAACAAAGCGGCCGTAATCGCGCCTCCCCATCTTCCGGATGAGATATTGCTGATATCAGCTACGTCGCTTTTAAGCAGTTCTGCTAAATATTTATTAAACGGTAATTCGGCTGTAAATTCTCCGCTTTTTCCTCCGGCAGCTATAATATTTTTTTTAAATTCATTATTATTCCCCATTACTCCTATGGTGTATTCCCCTAACGCGACAACGCAGGCGCCGGTTAGCGTCGCTAAATCAATAATATAATCCGGTTTTAATTCCTGGGCGTACACCAGGCAGTCGGCCAGCACCAGCCTGCCTTCGGCGTCAGTATTTTTTACCTCAATTGTTTTGCCGTTTTTAGCCGTTAATACGTCGTCCGGCTTATAGGCATGCCTGCCAATGGCGTTTTCTACCGCCCCGATTATGCCGTGCACTTCGCAGGGCAAATTAAGCCGGCTTACTGCCTGCATAATCCCAAGTACCGCACTGGCTCCGCCCTTATCGGACTTCATGGTCCGCATGCCTTCGCTCGGCTTAAGGCTTAAGCCGCCGGTATCATAAGTCACGCCTTTGCCGACTAAAATTATTTTTGCTTTAGGATTGTCTGGTTTGTGTTTAACATGAATTAATTGTGGCGGATAAGGACTGGCCTTACTAACTGCCAAAAACGCGCCCATACCCTCTTTTTCCAAATATTTTTCCCCATACACTATTATCTCCAATTTTTTATCTTTTACAAGTTCTTCGGCTATTTCAGTTAACTTTAAGGGCGTTATATCCGAGGGCGTCTGGTTGACAATATCGCGGGTATAATTAGTCGCCTCAGCTATAATACGGCCCTCGTCCAAGGCATTTTGCAATTTATTTACATCTTCAATTTTTCCCCCATAGGCCTCGGTGGATATAATTAATTTATTTAAAGAAAGTTTGTCTTTTTTGCTTTTATATTTATTAAAATTATAAGCGCCCAAAATTAAACCTTCCGTAATCGCCTTTACTCCTGTTTCAGGTAACTTATCATAATAAAGCCCCAGCTTAACTGATCTTACTTTTTTCTTTTTCAGCACTTGCACGCATAAAGCCGCGGCCTCTCTTAGGTCATTATGCTTTTCTGAAGCAATGCCGATATATAATTTCTTTTTGTGCGGTAAATATACTACCTCCCCGTCCCCTCCCTTAAAGCCTTGCTCGCCGAGTAGCGCTAAATCTTTCACCCATTTATGCTTTAACTTTTTACCTAGCACAAATACAACTTCTAAATCAGCTTTAATTTGACTTAATTTTTTATCAACGATTTGTATGTTCATAATAGTTATTATTAAACTTTAATTAACGTAATATTTTTTTGAATATTACTTGTTAGCACAAGTTTATTGTTATTATTTATATAAAAATCAATTTCACTTCTTACGCCAAATTTATTTTTTAAATAAATTCCAGGCTCAATTGTGTAACCTAAATTTTTTATTAATTGTTTTTGATTCTTTAGGCCTATCCCGGCTTCTTTACCGTGCGCCCCCTCTATACCCAAGGAATGACCGGTAGTGTGAAGAAAAAAATCGCCATACCCTTTGTCGTTTATATATATTCTTGCTATTTTATCGACCTCTTTTCCTGTAGGAATATTTCCTTTTATTAAATCATTTATAATATATTTAATTGTTTTATCTCTGGCTAATTTAACAATATTAAAAACTTTTATTATTTCATTCGGAATTTTTCTTCCGTAATAAGCCATCCAGGTAATGTCGGCATAAGGCGCGTTTTTTTCTTTAAGGCGCGCCCAAAGATCGATCATAATCAAAGAATCTAAAATTAAACGCCGGCAATATTG
>Ga0164313_10005996_pt1 | contig 10738 bp, 10 predicted proteins | sample GuaBasSedimGuay4_FD_113735 | JGI IMG/M metagenome (GOLD analysis project Ga0164313, IMG submission 113735) | Subseafloor sediment microbial communities from Guaymas Basin, Gulf of California, Mexico - Guay4, Core 4569-4, 0-3 cm | ecosystem: Environmental > Aquatic > Marine > Hydrothermal vents...
AGGGGGCTTTGCATGTGCCGCGTAAGCGGGTTCCTACCAGGCCGGGTAAGGCGGCCAAGCGGAGACGGATGGATGATAAGAAGAAAAGGGGGGATTTGAAGAAACTTCGGGGGAAGCTTAACGTGTAGGAGAGAGCAGCTCCGCTGCTTACGAGCTCTTTTGATTGTTTAAACTCTGCGATCGTAAGCAGCGGAGCTGCTCTCTCCTACAAGGAGATGCCCAGTTGGAGGCGGGAGAGCGATCGTAAGCAGCGGAGCTGATCCCTCCTACAGGGAGATGTCCCATTGTAGGCGGAAGCGCCAGTCTTTGGCTTCGCCGGTCGGGTCGTCGATTTCGAGGTAGGACACGTCGGTAGTTAACTTGTTGCGGTGGCCGTTGAAGAACCAGTTTGCACCGAGGGTGAGCTCCTTGTTTTCATGTAAGTGTGCATTCGGGTAGGGTTGCACCAGGGCCACGCGGGCTGCCAGTTCCAGTGGTTCCGGCCAGTCTGGATAACGTGTGGAAGGAAACCAGCCGGTATTGAGATATGCACCTCTTATGTTGACGGATTCACCGTTGAAACGATCGGTAATTTTCTTGTAGTGAAATTCCTGTTGTACCGACCAGCCACGATGCTGCCAGGCAAACTCCTGTAGAAATTGCTCAACGCGGTATTGATTGTCCTCACCTTCCTCGAAACCCGGTAACTGGCCGCCGCCACTGCTGGAAAACCGGGTATAACGGCTGGCGTTACTGACCACCGCGAAGGCGAGTGAACCACGTGCTTCGGGATAACGCTTGAGAGCGCTCTGTGAAAACGGCAGAACCTCACCACTAAAATTCCACTGGTAACGGCCCATCCACATTGGTTGGGAACCATCACCGCCCGTATTCAAACCATTGCCATTCAACACACCCAACCACCAGCTACTGTCCGAGGGCTTGCCCGCTGCCAGCCTGCCGCTGGCCATAACACCATTCTGACGATCGATGGTGAACCAATAATTGGTAATGGAGCGCTCAGCAAACTGTTGTTTACCGGATGAATCCACCCGCTCACGATTGAACTCGGCTTTCCATTGGCCGGCACGCAGATTTAGCCACGAAGCAGGCCTCCAGGTGGCACGCAGATCAAGCAACTGGCCATTCCTTAAATCATACTCATGGTAAAACGTGAAGTACCGCCCGAATCCGGCACCGATCTTGTAGCGGGCACGGTTGATGCTGAAGCCTTCATCACCTTCCTGGCGTAAGTCATCACTGACCAGCGCCTCATCAACCCGGTTGCTAAAACGTGGCTGGAACCTGAGCCCCAGCCAGATATAACTGCCGGTATCGGGGTTGCTCCACTGCCATCCATTACTGCCATATTTCCAGTCGGACGGCTCGTCTGCATTACAATTAAAACCTGAAATGAACAGGCAGCTCGTCAGGAACAGCCGAATGTGCATCGACTGATGATTGGAATTAATTTTGATCAGACTGTCCCGTTACCATCAATAATCTTCAGCATGGTGCGGAGTGTGATTGAGCGCAAAGTAGCCTGCATCATCTCGCTGATTTCCGTCAGGGCCACGGCAAGACCGGCTTCGACATCGGTATGATGAGGTGAATCACGATGTTCGAAACCTTCTATCGACACCGGCTCGAACAGCTCGATCACATCCATCAGAGTCGTACGTTTAACATTACCCGAAAAACGATAGCCACCCCCGGCACCCCGTGCAGCTCGCAACAAACGGGCTTTAACAAGGATACGTAACACCTTCGCCAGGTGATTGATCGAGACATCGAACTTATCCGCAATATCGGCTGCAGACAGCTGTTCACCATCCGCCTTCACCAGTTCCAGGGTCGCATACAAACCGAGCAGTGTAGATTGCTGGAGTTTCACAGGTCTCTTTCCAACTGCACGTATGGTCCGGCCATCATTCCCTGGCTACGAAAAAACGAGAGAGAGTCGATGTCCTGGCGGGCCAGCATTGTGCGTACTGTGGTCACGTCGGCCTGTTTAAAAAACCGGCAAATAGCGGCATAAAGTTGAGTAGCCACACCGGCCTGCCTGACATCCGGCCTGACACCCAATGCGAATACCCAGCCACAGGGATGGGAACCGAACTCCCAATCCCGTATTTCACCAATGATGAAGCCCACAATTTCATTGCCTGACTCGCAAACCAGGAACAATTGCTTGAATTTGTCATTGCCATAACGTGCGAACATCTCCTGCCAGTAACGGGGATTCGCATCCTTGTTGCTGCGCTCGTCAAAGGTCATGATCGCCGCTAAATCGGTCTCTGCCGCCCTGCGGATCAACAGGTCTGTGCGTATGTTTTCTGGTTGTGATTGATTCATGTATTTTTGATAAAAAACGTTACCACACTTGGCTTTGAGACGAATTACATATTATAGTACCATTTTATTGATTTAACTTATTTCATTACCTGGCTATCCCATGACCGCAGAGATTAATTACGAAGAACTCCTGGTGCCTTACCTGGAAGGAACAGCTGATTCACCGCTTGAACCACGAGTACTCGAAGAGCTGCGCACGGTTTTTGACCCTGAGATTCCTGTCAGTATTTTTGACCTCGGACTGATTTACGACCTGCGTTTCCATGACGATGGTGAAGTACTGGTGATCATGACACTGACCGCCCCTGCCTGCCCTGTGGCTGACGAGATACCGGAGTGGATCAAGACTGCGATTTTGAGGGTTGATGGAATCAACAAGGTCGAGATCGACTTAACCTGGGAACCATTCTGGAAACCGGAATACATGACTGAAGCGGCCCGACTTGAATTGGGGATGTTTTAGCGGCGAATACGTAGCCAACGCTTGAATGTCCGGTGCAAGGGTTGCTCAACAAGTCTGTAATGACCGACGCTGAACACTACGATTAACACGACATAGGCCAGGTACAGCAATTGCACCTGCCAGGCGGCAAGATCACTCAGGGCAGCGGCAATTCCCAACTTCATTGTGGCTACAAAAAATAACGTGTGGCTCAAATAGAGTGCGTATGAGGCGCCACCCGTGGCAAGGCTGAAACTTTTGGGTGTTGCCCGGCCGTTATGTTCCAGGTGAACAAGACCCATGACGATCAGAAGAGAGGGTATACCAAACAGCAATACACGTGGCAACACGTAATAACCCTGCTCGATATTTCCCTGGTAGATTTGAACATTGGCCCATCCTGCCAGGGCAAAACCGGCAACCCCTATTACCAGTGCCAACCAGCCAGACTTTTCTGTACCTGTTTTTATGCTTGCTGCCAGCAGTGAACCGGCAAAAAACTCCAGCAGATACGGAGAGGACAAAAACCGGTAAGCAAAACTATGTGTGTAAATCAGCTCAGGTGAATAATCACCCATTACCCAGTAACGATACATCCCTGTGACCGCAAAAAAAATCAGCATAATGGTCAGGAGCCAGCGCCTTGGTCTTACCCCGATAAAAACCAGCAAGGTAAACAGCAGGTAAAAGTACATTTCAAAAGAAAGTGTCCACGAGACATCAACCAACACCCGGTTTAAAGGTTGCGGCCACAACATAAAGGAAGCCAACAGGCCTGACTCTTCAAAATGCGGTGTCCTGGCCCACCAGAAAATAATCGCAGCGAGGAAAAAAAACGGCCAGTAGCCGCTGTAAATTCGTGCCAGCCTGCGCTTCAGAAACCCCCGGGCGGGAGCTGAACCGGTGACAGTCCTGGTGGTATAGAACATGATAAAGCCGGATATTACAAAGAACACATCCACGCCGGCAAAACCGACCGCTTCACTGGCAGCATAGATCACGCCCTGGTCTGCACCGGTGGCACGCACATGCGTGCTGGCATGATAAAGCACCACCATCAAGGCGGCGGCGAAGCGCAGGAATTGAATATTAATCAACATGACCTGCGTCAGGGACCCTGATCAGATGCCTGAGCGGCCTCAGCCAGGTTGCTGATACCTACTGCCGTTAAATAAGCCGCCAGCGGATTGGATCCCCCGGTAGCAGCTTTGTCCCAGATTGAGTAGTTCATTTCCAGACCATTGCCGCCCGCTTTCAGGTCAAGCTCAAGTACATAAGCCGCCCGGTAAAGAGTTCTGCCTCCAACACTGACAGAAGTTGATTTTGTATCCACCTTCTGCACTCGGGATGCCGCACCTCTAAAACTGATTTCCTGATCAGGGTGCACCGCCAGAAGATTAATTTGCATCCGCACCTTTTGCTGTGTTTTGGATTGAATGCTCAGAAGTGTACGGGGCCCACGAACCCATCTTCCCCTGGGCAAACCGCGCCGGGTGACGCTGAAGTCCGATTCGGAAAATGGACCGGTTAACGGCCCCCAGTCGCGACTGGAAACCTGTAAAGATGCACATAGCTCGCGGCTCATACAGCGTACAAATCTTCCGGCCTGTCGGCGCTCATTCCAGATAACCGTCATCATCGGCTTAAGGGCATCATTGGCAACCAGGTAAATTTTCCGTTCTTTTGTGGTAGCTAACAATGCAGATTTATCAGCCGAACTGACCAGCGGCACATCCTGCTCACCAATGACCAGTCTGGCTGCTTCAGTTTGTTCGGTAATTTTTGTATACATAGTCTTTGGCACAGGCATGATCACGATCTGCCGCTTGCCTGTCGCGTCAAACATATCTGAAGTCTTCAGGGTATGCTGGTAGATCGTTTCATCGGCCAGTTTTACGCTTGCAACCACCGCTGTTGAACCGGCCTTGAAATCCTCCCATTGCGTGGCAAGCGTTACCAGTTTTTGACTGTTCAAAAACATGTAAGTCGCCATCAGCAGCAATGCGATAGTCATCACGACCGGCCGGATGATCTTCGTGATCATCTTCCATTCCCCATGAAGTAGTAGAGTCCCGGCAATATCTCGATCAGAGCCTCATCCCTGATTTTTAAACATCGATTGATCTTGCAACTGCTCAACAGCGATACCTGCTTTTCGATCATGAACACCTTCAGGGCCGGTTTTGTGACGCATTCTCCCCTGTCCCCGCAGTCAAAATAAACCGGCAGGTGCAAGGCATGGGTCTTACGCTGCCAGTGCCTGTCCATGTACAGATATGTCCAGGTGTCACTACCCTCTTCGCCGGCAGAATAGCTGGCCCGGTCAGTCACATAGGCAATGGGCTCTGTTACCGGGACAGCATCCATGATCCGGTAAAAGCTTGGCCGGGGGCGGATAAACCAGCTGGTGTAATTTGCCGGGGTTCTGGAATCGTGGTCGAGTGAAATGAACGATTTGAGACGCAGCAGATTGGTATAGTGCGGTGGTAATAATGTCAGGCCCGACCAGATGATACATAACAAAATGATACCGCTGGACATTGTGCTCACCCACCTGTGCTCCAGCCAACCACTGCAATAGAGCAGCACGCCGGCATAGGCAATCAACACCATGGGGAAAAAACTCAATATGCGATAGCTGTTGGCGTTGAAATTGACAAACATCAGTGCCGCAAACAACAACACGGCTACACTGGAAAACAGAAATATGGGTTGTTGCCGCAAACGGGCGCTAAAAAATGCACCTATAGCGACGGCAAGGGCTAACAGGCCAAACGCCGCGAATTGTGGTCCAAAACCGGAGATATGCACCAGGTCTGCACCATAATCATTGGCGTGGTCAAATATCCGTGGCAAAAGCTCGCTTATGTTTGACTGCAACAACCCGGTTTTACTGAATGCCCCCAGGGCAACAGATATTGCACCTGAGTCACTTGCAAGACTTTCGCCTGCAGCACTCAACTGCGTCCCATAGGCACCGTGCAATCGTCCATACACCACAAGATTGCGCAGATACCAATAACCACTCACAGCAAACACGATAACCGCAGACAGACCGATAGTCTTGAATAGCATCAGACGGGACTGCCTGTCGGGTAACAAGGCTTGATGACGAGACAACAATAGTACCGAAAACATCAGCAAAGCGACCACGATATGAATAGGTGCTGCAATCTTGTATCCCAGCACCAGCCCAAAGGCCGTTGCAGCCAGCGCTAACAACGGAAAGTGCCTGTGCTTGAGAAACTCAGCCAGAAACAACAGGCCGGCGATCAAGCCAATGTTCAGGCCAAGATGATCCTTGTTTGTGACACCCTGCATCAGCACGATCGGCAGGAAAAATATAAGTACAGAAAACTTGAACGACCAGGAGCGGGAAACACCCGACTGACGCATCACGGCGAAACTGACCGGCACCACGCTCAAAGCCCACAACAACATCGGCATTTCAACCAGGAAATCATCCCGGAAAAAGATAAAGAACCAGTAGGCCAGCAAGGTCATCCCAAGTGGCGCGCCATTGATTCGGGCGACTGATGTATCCAATACGGGCGGTATAAATCCCTGTTGATACCACTCAACCGCCGGCGGCAAATGGTAGACGAATACATCCCATATATGTGGTGGTAGCCAAATGACTTTCATTAACAGAACCAGCGCCTGCAGGGTACACAGTGCGGCAATGATAAAGAGTAAATAATCCCGTCCGGAGAACATTTCTGACCAGGCCTGCCCGGCAGGTCGCAAAAATGGCTGGTGCCACTTTCGGCTAAACACAAGAACCAGGGCAGAAACCAGCACACTCAGCAGTGGCACTGACCAGGCATTTAAAAAGCGGAAAACCACACCAAGCAACAACACTACAATGGTGGCATGAGCGAATGAAAGGATGATGGTCGCAACCACGCGCAAAGACAGAGACGCATGTTCCCTGAGCAGAAAATTACTCAGCTGCCAGCATGAGAACACCACCAGGCCGTTAACCAGCAGAAAAATTAAGCCGTTGAGCAAACCTGTCAAAGTATGTTCCCCTGCGTTGGGTTCATGTTAACGGCTTCAGCACACCAGTGCTTCCATATATCGCGATATTTCTGCTCCAGTTGGCGGGTAAATCCCTGGTAATCCATTAACGCTGATTTTTGCATCCGCTCGCGCAGATTGCGGTGAATTGCGGTCAGCTTCTCAGGGTTCAGCGCCATATCAACAGCGATATTCACATACTGTTCGGCGCTGGTGGCAACCAGTGAACTTAAATCCAGTGAACCCAACTGACTGGCCGTGACCCGGCTTACATGTCTGCTGCCGGCCAGGGTTACAACCGGTACACCCATGGCCAGCGCGTCACACGATGTTGTCGTGCCATTGTACGGGTAGCTATCAAGACATAAATCCACCGCCTGGTAGCTTTGCATATGATCAAACGGAGAGGCTGTGCGGCCAAGCAGTATTTGTCGATCAGGGGCAATACCCACATCCGTTAGCGCTTGACTCACCTCTTTACGGACAGAAGGCTGATCCAGCATCTTATTCTTAATCAGTAGCTTTGAACCTTCGACACGGGCCAGAATCCTCCCCCACATGTGCATCAGCTCAGGATTCAGTTTTGGTAGCGCATTGAATGAACCAAATGTGAAATGCCCCGCTTTTGACGCAGGTAGTTCAGCCGCTACATCCGGTAAGCTGACATCCGGCAGGTACACGGAAAATACCGGGTCCATATACAGAAGGGTCTCACTATTGTTTCGGGCGGCTGCAGGCGCCGGATCGGTGATTCTGTCCACAATCCGGTAATCCATCACATCCAGACCAGTGGTATTTGGATAGCCTATCCAGCTGACCTGTATGGGTGCTGCGCGCTGCAGAAGTACTTCGAGTCTGTGTCCCTGTGTATAGCCATTCAAATCAACCAGGATATCAATGCCATCCTGCACAATCTTTTGATGTAATTCCTGGCCGTTCATAGTCCCAACAGCGGCAAACTGATCTACGCTAGCGGCAATTCGTTCGCTCCATTCATCCTGGCGCCTGCCGCTGTAATAGGCATTCACCTCAAGGGATTTCCGGTCGTGTGATTCCAGCACCGGCGTTATAAAATGCGCCACCGAATGACGGCAAAAGTCAGAAGAGAGATAGCCAATACGCAGGTTTCGTTCAGGGTCCGGTACATTCTTCCAGGATGATCGGGGCGATCCAGACCTCCGGCGCAATTGCGCTGCGGTATCAAGATGCAGTTGCAATGCCCTCTGGTTACTCATTTCAGGGTCGTAGTTCTTAACAAACAGGAAATTGGTCCTTGCCAGCATGTGGGCAGGGTTCACCCGCAAGGTATCGCGAAAATGCTGTAAGGCCCGGCCCACTCCAAGGTAGCGACTGGCCTCCACACAGCCAAGGTTGTAACAGGCGTTACCGTAACGGGTTACCTGGTCCGCACTGAGGCTGGAAATATCAGGATCGGAATCCAGCCAGCGTTGCGTGGCCTGTTTCAAATGTTCGAAAGTGGCCTGATCTTCTACCAGCGAGTCCTCATTAAGCCCCGGTGAACCCGGGAAATGACCGGCAGCAATCTCATACGCGGCTATAGCCACTTCCAGATCAAGTTCAAGCTCACTGAAAGTGCGCCGGCTGTTCCGAACCAGTGCCCTGCGATGATTGACGATCGCATTTTGGAAATCACCATTAAGTTGTTGTGAAATTGCCTGGTAGTAAGCGGTATATTGATGGTCAGGCTCCAGCTCTGCGATCTTGTTAGCCAGGGGTAGTGTGAGGCCGGCCCGGTTGATGCCCCAATATAGCTGCATTTCCTGAAAAACGGGCTCGACAGACCCGGGAGCGAGTCTCTGCCATTGCACACAAATTTCACTTACCTGTTGATAATCCCCCTGCCGGTTACGGTTTTTCAGCAGGTCAATCTGGAATTGAAACTTGACCGGTGATGCCGGCAAGTGCCCGGTTAAACTTAAGGCTTCATCCAGCTTTCCGGCACGAGCCAATCGGGTCGCCTGATCGAGCACCAGACGGGGATTTTGCAGGTTGATGCCAACCATGGAATATTCAGGGCGCGGGGGGCTGGATGACCACCGGGCCATTGAGGGCATCTAAAACTGCCTGGTCACGGTTATAAATATCCTTGTAGAAACGGACCTTGCCATCTTCATTAACACTGGCGGTCATGTAAACGATGACCACCGGGACTTTGGGTGAAGGGCTAATTCTCTGTGTCTTCTTCGAGTCAACAATTGACTGCAATGCAGGCCGGTTGTGTTTCGCCGGGTTATTCAAAACCAGTTCAGCCAGTTTGAGCGGATCCTCGATGCGTATGCAACCAGAGGAAAAATCCCTTTCTTTATGCACGAACAGCTCACGATGAGGCGTGTCATGCAAGAATACAAAATGCTTGTTTGGAAAAATAAACTTAACCGTACCCAATGCATTTTTCGGACCAGGATCCTGACGCAATGTATAGGGAACACCTTTGCTGTATTTATTCCAGTTGACCGTTGCAGGATCAACAAATTTGCCATTGTGATCGATCACCCTGATGTTTTTTGATGCCAGGTAATCCGGGTTTCTCTTGATAGCCGGCAATATGTCATTACGTAATATACCGGGTGGAATGGTCCAGGTCGGGTTGAACTCCAGGTAGGCAATGTCACCCCGGAAAACCGGTGTTTGCCGATAGTGCTTGCCAACCATCGCACGTGTTTCCCATTCGAGCAGGCCGTCTTTGAAAAAGAACGCTCTGAATCCGGCGATATTGACCACTACCATAGTATCAACGGCTTCCTGGTTAACCCAACGCAGCCGTTCCAGCGAAGTGCGTAGCTGATCGATACGCTGCTCAACGGGGACGTTCAGTTCAGCGATAGTTTGCTTGCCGACAATACCATCCTGACCCAGGCGGTGCCGTAGCTGGAATTCTTTTACGGCGTTCTTCAGGCCCTGGTCAAAAAAAGAAGGCCCCTGGCTGGAATGAGCTTCAATTCGACCGGTTGCCGCCAAACGTTTGCGGATACTCGCAACGCGGGGATCTGTATCACCGGCGCGAAGTGTGGGACCCTCCGGTACTGTTGGCCACCCACCCGTTTTTGCCATCTCACGATAAGGCTTCAACCGGTCCTGCAGGTGCCTGTAAACCGGTCCCGAGGGAGCAATCATCTGAATGAAATCGGTCAGTGATGAAGACTCAAGTGCTTGTTCAATGGTGACTTTGGACGTTTGATGCTGAAAGCTATCCCGCCGAAAATTGATATCCGGATCCAGTGAGCTGCCTTTTACCTTGCCAAATCGACGATGATAGCCATAGCGCAGCAGGCTCTCCGTTAATAAAATATCAGCTTCTGCCTCTATTTCGGCAGACGGCCTGGCCAGCCGCCGTTGCAGCACCTGCTGAAGCTGATCGATATTGTAATCTGCCGGTATCAAGCCATGGTCAGCCGAGTCGCTAATCAAGTCCATCAACTCTCTTACCCTTTGAGGGTCACCCCAATAAGGGGCAAACTCATGATCCTGATAAACCTCAAGCAGCATGGCCGGGCTATGATCTCAGCACCGCGAATGGAGAGCTTATCGGTACGCAGTAAATTCTCTATATCCTGGCTGACCGCTGAGGCATTTACTTGCCCTGCCGCTTGTGCCTCGAACGGGCCGGTCAACGTCATGAACAGTATCGTTAATGCGAACAAGCGCGTGGTGGTTTGCATAGGTCACTCCGTGAAGGGCAAATCGAAAAAAATGGTGTTACCAGTATCGTACCCTGCCAGTATCTACATGTACAAAGTTTGGTCCGGCATAATAGCCTACTCCGCCCAACTTCAATTTTTTTGCTGTATCGCGCAGTACTCCCAGTTCGAGCCCTCTGAGGCGCACGTCGATCGCCTTACCTTGTAAATGCTGGCTGTTCCTGGCAACGCCGGAACTCTTGCTACGCAGCATTTCGTTGGTGGCCGGTGAACGGTAGGCCGA
>Ga0164313_10005997_pt1 | contig 10737 bp, 4 predicted proteins | sample GuaBasSedimGuay4_FD_113735 | JGI IMG/M metagenome (GOLD analysis project Ga0164313, IMG submission 113735) | Subseafloor sediment microbial communities from Guaymas Basin, Gulf of California, Mexico - Guay4, Core 4569-4, 0-3 cm | ecosystem: Environmental > Aquatic > Marine > Hydrothermal vents >...
ACCGGACGAGGTTCTCGTAAGCATGATCGATAACGAGCTGATAATTGCTGCGAGGAACAGGTGCCTCGATCCGAACCATCCTGTTGTAAGGGGGACCAGCCAGAACCCGGATGTCTACTTCCAGGGAAGGGAAACGGTTAATCCATATTATCTTGCTACTCCGGGAATAGTACAGGATTATATGGACAGGTTCGGTGAACTTACGGGAAGGAATTATCATCTGTTTGACTATGTCGGCGCTCCGGATGCCGATACTATAATCATGCAGATGGCTTCAGGATGCGAAACCGCTCATGAAACTGTGGAATATCTCTCCAGCAAGGGTGAAAAGGTTGGACTGATAAAGGTAAGGCTTTACAGGCCGTTCCATAAGGAAGCTCTTCTCAATGCCATCCCCGATACAGTTAAAAATATAGCAGTACTGGACAGAACAAAGGAATCCGGCGCCCCCGGAGAACCTCTGTACCTTGATGTTGTTACTACACTGGTGGAGAACGGCAGAAACGATATCAGAGTCATCGGAGGCAGGTACGGGTTATCCAGTAAGGAGTACTGCCCTTCAATGGTGAAGGCCGTTATTGATGAGGTCAGAAAGCCGGAACCTAAGAATCATTTCACTTTAGGTATCAACGATGATGTTACAAATACATCCTTAGATGTTGATTTTAGCTTTAAACTGGAATTTCCCAACACAATACAGGCTGTATTCATCGGGCTCGGTTCCGATGGAACCGTTGGCGCCAACAAGAACAGCATCAAGATAATTGGAGAGGAAACGGATAATTACGCACAGGGCTACTTCGTTTACGATTCCAAGAAGGCAGGCGCCAGAACTGTCAGTCACCTCAGGTTCGGTCCCGAGCCCATCAGGCAGACATGCCTGATTTCAGCAGCCGATTTTGTCGGCTGTCACCAGAGCATTTTCCTCGAGAAGTACGATGTGCTCGGATACGCGGCAGAGGGAGCCACATTCCTGCTTAATACCCCGTACGGAAAAGATGATGCGTGGGATATGCTTCCAAGGTCCGTACAGGAAGCCATGATAGAAAAAGAGATAAAGTTCTACGTCATCAATGCCTACGATGTTGCCAAGGAAACGGGTATGGGTGCAAGGATAAACACTATCATGCAGACATGTTTCTTTGCCATATCGGGAGTACTTCCAAGGGAAGAAGCTATCCAGAAGATAAAGGATGCAATCAGGAAGACGTACGGCAAAAAGGGTGATGATATAGTCCAGAAGAATTACAATGCCGTTGATCATACACTGGTCCATCTTTTCGAAGTGGACTATCCGAAAAAGGTTACAAGCACCATACCAATCCCTCCTACCGTTCCTGATGAAGCTCCAGAGTTCGTGAAACGTGTAACTGCAAAGATCATCCGGATGGATGGTGACAGTATTCCTGTTTCCGATATGCCCGCGGATGGAAGCTGGCCAACGGGAACCACTCAATGGGAAAAACGTAATGTTGCCCTTGAAATTCCTGTATGGGATCCTGATTCCTGCATTCAGTGCGGATTCTGCAGCCTTGTCTGCCCCCATGCTGCTATAAGAATGAAAGTGTACGAAGGAGGACTTCTTGAAAACACGCCTGAGACTTTCAAGTCTGCGGATGCAAAAGGTGGAAAATTCAAGGACCTGAAATTCACTGTCCAGGTAGCGCCGGAGGATTGCACAGGGTGCGGGACATGCGTGCACATCTGCCCTGCCAAGAACAAGGAGAATTCGGATCGCAAAGCTATCAATATGGCGGATCAGATGCCGCTTAGAATACCGGAGCGGGAGAATTATGCTTTCTTCCTTGATCTTCCCGACTACGACCGTAACGAATTGAATCCTTCGATGGTCAAGGAATCGCAGTTACTGCAGCCTCTGTTTGAATACTCAGGCGCCTGTGCCGGTTGCGGTGAAACCGCGTATGTGAAGCTGCTTACTCAGATGTATGGAGACAGGGCAGTAATAGCCAACGCAACAGGATGCAGCTCTATTTACGGGGGTAACCTGCCTACAACTCCCTACTCCCAGAACCATGATGGTAGAGGACCGGCCTGGAACAACAGCCTGTTCGAGGATGCTGCTGAATTCGGTTTCGGGTTCAGGCTCACTGCCGATAAGCATACTCAGATTGCAAGGGAACTCCTCGAAAAGCTATCTTCACAGGTGGGTGAAAACCTCGCAGATGCTATCCTTAGCGCTGAGCAGAATACTGAAAAGGATATTTCAGATCAGCGTGAGAGGGTTCTGGAGCTTCGGAAGAATCTATCAGCAATTGATTCAATGGACGCACGGATGCTGGAAAGCGTTGCCGATTACTTCGTACACAGAAGTGTCTGGACAATTGGCGGGGACGGCTGGGCGTACGACATCGGTTACGGCGGACTGGATCATGTTCTTGCGCAGGGCAGGGATATGAACATCCTTGTTCTCGATACCGGAGTTTACTCCAATACGGGAGGACAGTGCTCCAAAGCGACTCCACTTGCTGCAGTCGCTAAATTCGCTGATTCCGGCAAGTCACAGCCCAAGAAGGACCTTGCAATGCTTTGTATGAGCTACGGTAATATCTATGTGGCTCAGGTAGCACTGGGAGCGAATTACAATCAGACCGTCAAAGCGTTTGTTGAAGCGGAAAGCTACAAGGGATCAAGTATCATAATAGCCTACACTCACTGTATCGCCCATGGTATTGATATGACCTGTGGTCTGGATGAGCAGAAACTTGCAGTAAACTCGGGCTTCTGGCCGCTTATGAGGTTCGATCCGAGGAAAATAGATATCGATGGAAAACCTCTGATGCTTGACAGCAAGGATCCTTCAATCTCGTTCAAGGACTTTGCATATAATGAAGCCCGTTTCAAGAGCCTGACGAAAACCAAGCCTGAGCATGCTGCTAAGCTTCTGAAGGATGCCCAGGAAGAAGTTACGCGTAGATGGAATATCTACAAGCAGATGGCCCAAATGAGCTGGAAGATCTAGTTATCGATAGATGACGTAACTCCGATCCTGGTCTTTCCAGGATCGGAGTTACGTTTCTTACCTATTCTATGCCGATCTCACTTGCATTCGCATTTCTCATGCGGTTATAATACCATCTGAGAAATCATCTATGAATGCAGTTTCACTTTAACCAACATGTATTGGTATGGCAGCTAATTGAGCTGCTATTTCGTATCAATGGTTTCTGACTCAGGGAAGGATCATTATGTCTGACTCGAAGCGCCCGGGTGAAAAGGGACGTAGCATTCTACAGGAAGTATTTGGAACAATGCCGTTTCCTGCCGACAAGGGTAGTTTTGATCTCGATTACAATGATTACTGGCGCGATAGAATAACCACTAGTGTGGTGCTTGAACCTACACTGCGAAGAGCTCGATTTATAGAGAGGTTCTTAGATGCTGGTGATTCTGTTCTCGATATCGGTTGTGGAACCGGAGAGACCCTGGAGCATCTTAGAGAGACAAGGTCAATTGATGGAACAGGTCTGGATATTTCGATGACAGCATTAGAAAAGGTTTCAGCAAAGGGTTTCCAGACAATCTGTCTGAATCTAACTGAGCCGACCAGCAGCCTTGAATGCCAGTATGACCATATCATCCTGTTTGGTGTTGCAGAACACGTTCATAACACAGAAACACTTATGCTTAATCTCCGTGGCCGATTCAGAAAAGGGCTCTACGTTGCTATTCCCAATCTCGGATACATTGCTCATCGCTTTCGGATGGTATTCGGGAGGTTTCCACTCACATACATAACTGATGTTCGGGAGCACATCCGTTATTGGACAGTCAGGGATTTCCTCGATTGGACAGATTGGCTGGGATTCGAAAAACCAGAGGTAACTGGTGTTCGTGGCAAGATAAATCTGTTCAATGCACCCAACAGATGGCCTTCTCTCTGGGCTAGTGATGTGATCTTCAGATTCCCTCCGGGCTAATTGTTCTTCTCGCTTTATTATAATAACCATGAATAATCTAGAGATTGACAGAGCATTCGTGTGCATATATAGTGAATATGTATAGGAGGTTCTATTATGCGTTTAGGAATGTTCTTCATACTTGTTTTCGCCGTCTTTTCTTCTGTAGCCGGGTTCTATGATGATTTTTCTGATAACGATATAAGCGATTGGGAAGTATCCTGTCTCTACGCGGAATGGACTGCTGAAGACTATATGGCTCAAGCTCAAAATGCCGTCAATTGTGCGACACTGCTTGCTCCTGTATCGGGGGAGTTTGAGGATTGCGTTGTGACTGCAAGAACCCGGGCTATCCACGTATGCGGTGTGGCTGCTCGCATGTACGACCAGGATACCGGTGTATGCGCTTACGTATCTCCAGATTATGATCTGGCAAGAATTCGCCGAATATCCAACGGGAGTGTTTCCACGATATACAATACCATCTACGCTGATTTCCCATCGGGCGTATGGTACGATCTTACATTCACGTGCATAGGAGATAGCCTGAATTTTCTTATTGAGGTTCCTTCAACCGAGCAGCAATGGGAATTCTCAGCTATTGACCCCAATCCTGTTCCCGGACGTGTGGGTTTAATGACAGCAGACGAGTATCACGCTTACTGGGATTGGTTTTCTGTCTCGCCAGGTGCTGGTTCTGCGGATAGTACTATGATTTCATGGATGTACACCGACGATACTGCACTCGGTAATGGCAACATGGCATTTGAAGCAGGTGAGGAAGCGGCTCTTTATCTTCAGTTATTAAATCCGGAGAGTACTCCTCTGGTAAATGTTTTCGCGATTCTTCAGAGCCTCACTCCTGAAATTATCGTTAATGACAATTATGATGAATTCGGGAACATACCGATCGGTGGTATGTCCTGGGGTACAGGTGGATATTCCATTGAAGCACCAACCTCAACACCAGAAAACCAAACCTACTCAATGCAGCTCACTGTCTTTGCTGATGGAGGTTATTCTCAAGTTGTCGAATTCACTCTTCCTGTCGGTTGTGGAATCGAATGCGATGTCGAATCCGGGATCGAAGAATGGTCATGGGGTGCGGTAGAGTCCGGATGGCTGGACAACTGGCACATCTCCTCCACAAGGAATCATACTACAAGCGGAACACAAAGCTTCAAGTGTGGTGATACTGGTGCAGGTGACTATGATAACCATCTTTTTTCTGCGATAACCTCACCATTATTGAACATCCCTCTCGGAGGTGATATTTCTTTCTGGACGTGGATCGATGCCCAGATACCCTTAGATAATTCAGGTATTCCTGCACTCGATGGGGGTCTGCTGCAGTATGGTCGTTGTGGAACCTGGATAGACCTCGAACCTTCAGGTGGATATCCCTATCAAATCATTCCATCCTCTACAGGGCCTTTTGCGGATGGTACAGGTGTCTTCTCCGGGCAATCCGGGTGGTCTCAATGGGTTGTAACGATACCCGATTCGCTTGCAGGTCCCGGACAGATACGCTTCGTTTTCGGTAGTGATGATACCGGCACACGAGAGGGCTTGTACGTGGATGATATTCATATTCAGGGATCTGTTGGGATAGAGAATCCTGAGTATAGGGAGTCTTCCATTCCTTCACTTTCAGCATACCCTAACCCATTCATGGAGAGTTTGAAATTCATACTTACAGGTATCCCCATGGGAGAAGTTACAATTGAAATATTCGATCTTGCTGGCAGACTGGTTGAATCTTCTGAATTGAGTATTCCCGGTGAAATCAGAACACTTATATGGAATGGACAGAATATCCCTGCTGGTATTTATATCGCCCGGGTCTGCATACTGGGTTCTAAGGATGTAATGCTGCATATCGTTAAACTTGACTGAAGCCAGTAGAGATCCTTTCATGTACCGGCACAGTACGTAGACATCTTATTTCTCATGCGGTTCTAATACCATCTGAGAAATCATCTATGAATGCAGTTTCACTTTAACCGATATGTATGGGTATGGCAGCTAATTGAGCCGCTATGAGTAGCGTTCTTCGGCTGCCTGGGTTAGTATTCGTCCGGATAAACGTAGAAAGCGCTCATCAATCATGATCCGTGTTATTAACCTATTGGTGAAGTATACATCCATGATCGATTCACCATAATTCCTGAGTAATGTATACGGATGTTTATGTATCAGGTCAAAAACAATCCTAAAGGGAATAGGTTCTTTCGAATTAAATCATCTGATTAATTCGTATGTTTCGGAACTCCGAAACACTATCCTCCACTGACCCAGGGCCTGGCCTGCTTCACGATCAGCACGCCATCCGAAGTGATCTTGAATTCTATCTCCATCGCAAACTCGATATCATCATTCTCGTAACCATACATCCTCGCGAAGTGGTCATGGATCCTGTTCAGGTATTCAGCGAACTGGTCAATCTGCTCCTCTGAAAGAACAGTCTCTCCATTACTCAATCTGTTCGACAGGTTAATGTACTGTATCTCCCTTACCGGAGTGCCGATCATGTTCTGCTCGGTAATGAGGAACTCCTCCGGTATGGACTGAGAGTCCGGGTTTGTAACCATGTCCTCACCCACCTGCACATTGACGTAAAAACCAGTAACGAAGGGGTTGAATATGTTCTGAGTAACCGCCACTCCATTAGCAAGTTCATCACGGTAGCTGGGATGGATGACAACACCCATCGCTGCCGATGAGTGATCAATTCTATAGAATTCCCTTTCTTCGAACGCCCTGAAATTCCACATACCGGCCCACACCTGCTTGATGGTTTCCGAGATATGCCCTTCATCCGCGCGATGGGTATATGAACTGTAAAGGCCTGCCCCATTGAAACCGGGCAGGTCCTCGTTATTCGTACTCGATCTGCAGCGAAGCGGTACGCCCGGCTCAAACAGTGAGGTAACGGTTGATAGTGAATCAATCATCCATGCAGGAATTTCGCTCGCTATGATTCTTCGCCGAAGGTCGCTCAGCATCTCTTCTCTGAGTTCAGCGGTGCTGCTGAAATCGGGAAGGGCCATGAGAGAATCAACAGCAGAATAGAGGTTATTGTGTTTCATGAACATATGATAATAAGAGAATGGTACAGCGCAGCCAAAAGGGTGGGCTGAGGATGGCAGACATCGCGTAAGTTCACCCAGGCCTGCGGCCTTTGCGCCGAATATTTCTGAATCAGCAAGCCGGATATCCTCGAGATCTCCAATCCGGTTATCCGTAACAACGCTTGTCAGAACGGTAACTGTATCCGGTCGAACGGATTCAAGCCAGATCATCGCTTCAAAGAATGATACTTCCTCTATACTGTACCCCTCCGGAAGCGCGGTCAGCCGAACGTAATTCCCGAGCAATGCTTGGAATTCCTGAGTCTCCGTGAAGTCAGGGATGTAGATATTCGGAGTGTGGTTCTGAATAGCCTTCAGATTTATATGAGATAGTGGTGTCTGCGGAATAGTAGTAATTATTCCGGCAACATGTGAAATGTCGTTGGGTATAGTCTGGAATACGACAATATCCCTTGCTGAGAATGTACCGCTTGAACTGCCGTCGGTAAGCATACCACAGGCTGTACCCGGATTCAGAGCGGCGTAATCAACACCCTCGAACAGCTCAGAGGTGAATATTACCGGAATACCTTCAGCCTCGAAAGCTGCCTTCTCCTCCCCGAATATCCTCATCTGAGTCTGGCCTGTGGGATGATAGATAATCCTGCCTTCTGCGAACGCCATTCCGGCGTTAACCAGTCTGCACGCCATAGCTGCATCATCGGCATGGATAGGATCACTCGGCCAGAATTCTATCGTGAAGATCCCAGTCGAGCTGTCGCTTGCTGTGTACCTGTCGTGAGCGATTACACTCCCGGCAATAAGCATCCTGTTCCGATCGGTATAGGTTCTGGAATTGAAGCTGAGCAGGTCAATATGCCATCCAAGACCTTCACCGAAGAAAATCCAGTGATACTCGTATGCATTGGAATTGATGAAGTAAAGTTTTGGGCAATCGGTACGGATGTCCGTAATAAGGAATTTGACCTCCGGAAGGCTGAATGATTCATCAGATACGTTACCGGAAGCCAGCATATCGAAGGCAACTCGGTCTTCAATAATGAAAATCGCGGTTTCAGACGTAAGGTCAGCATCGGAACCCGATATCTCTTCGCATGTTCCAGCGTAGAAATCCTGCGAAGATGCCAGAGATACGACTCCAAGAACAACGGACAGAGATAACCAGACTGACTTCAATATTCCGATACTATCTCCCTCCGAAAATACCTTCAGACTGTCTACCTCTTGTAAAGGAGGAATATTCCCTCCGTCGGAGACGGGCACAAGACCGGTGTCGGTTGAAACGCTCGACTAAAGATTCCTGAAAGATCTGTCTAAGTTCGATACGCTTATCATTGATGACTTCGGATATATCCTGCAGAGTAGAGAAGAAATGGAAGTGTTGTTTACCCTGTTGGCAGAACGGTATGATCGTGCAAAATATGTTCTATTTAGAGATTTGATTACAGTACGGCGTACTGATACGCTGAGTATCATTTATGATTTTGGGAAGTATGAGAATAGTGGAGGCGGCTGGATTTGTAGTTGTTGCTTTGCAATAGTTTAGATTGACAGAACCCGTACACTTCCATAACAGAAGCTGAACAGATGCCTGCACTCATAGTGTGCCGTATGTGTGCACTGAATTGTATCATCGGAAGTCCCTGCTTCTGAAATGCATAAATGAAGGGGAGACCGAGCAGGGGAAAAAATCGGACAACGATGAAATAACTATTCTAGGAATTCAATAATCCGGAGTCGTACTCTTTACTATCTCCGGCTCTCCATATAAGCTAGTCCACCACCTATGATCCCGGCAGATGTCAGACCCATGCCAGCATACGAACCAAAACGGAGAGATATGTGCAGTACATGATCGTGACCTGATTCAAAGGTATCGACAAAATCCAGTCTGGTGGCAAGACCTACCCAGTCTTTCCAGCTAACGGAAAGTTCTGCGGAGTAACCGGCAAATCCATCGGGAAATGGACTGTCAGTCAGGATCAGGCCTGGAGAAAGTTCGAGATGAAATTCGTTATCCAGATGGTATCTGAGATTTGCCCTGACCCCCAACTGGCTGTGCCAGCCATCGCTGCTCTTGTAGGCACTGAAGAAGAGTGATGGTCCCAGATCATAACTCTCATTCAGAACGAACATCCATCCAAGATTGGTTGTCATGTCCCCTTCGCGCGAGATAATGTTATCGGGCTGACTGACCGGCAGACCAAAATAGAAATCGGTTATAGGATAGGATGTGCAGGTACTGCTATGGTCATAGCGTATACATGCCTCCCCTGATACATTGGATATGATGAGCAACAATACAATACAAAACGTTCCTGAAGCTTTTCTCATTGAGCATCCTCCAATTCCTGCCTGATATTGACAATACCACCTGAGAAATCACCGGTCAAACATAGTTGCCTGCAGATTTGCTGAACGCCTCGGGTTTGCAGAAGAGTATTTAGTTGAGAGCATCGGTAAATCTCTGCTATCGGATTCAGAGTATGCCATATGTGCGCACCACTTTGCTGAGCCTAATGATCCGGAGGCCGGGGCGGTATGAAGACCAGGATCTTTCTATCAGCGGTTGATGATCACCATCTTCCCGGTTCCATCAAGCTGATCTGAGGTAACTCTTACAAGGTAGATACCCGACGTAAGGCCATCAACCGTTATCTCATTCCTTCCTGCATCGAAGTATGTCCCAGTGGAAATATATACACACCTGCCGGAGAGATCGAATATCTCCAGAATCACTGGTGCAGACTCTGACAGACTGAAACCGGCTGAGAAAGAGGATTGTGCGGGATTGGGATGAAGTAGCAGTTCCAGATCTTCGATCAGTTCATATCCCTCGATTCCAGTCTCATCGAAATATCCAAGTGAATCCGTCTTTAAAATCAACCCCAGAGAATAAGGGTAGCTATTATCCAGCCAGTCTACTCCTGTCATTATGAAACCATTATCCAATGCGTTATATAGCTTGTAGAGACTCACATTTTCGTACTCCCTCTCCCATACGAGGTTGCCGTCGGAATCAAGTCTGGTCAGTATGGAGTGATCAGGTTGTTGAGAACTACCTTCTTCACATCCGCATGCTACTATATCATCTCCAGAAATGACTATATCAGTGTATACTATCCAGTAAGCACCTTCGTACTCATATCGCCACAGGCTGTCGCCATCAGACGATAATTTGTAGATCTCTCCATCTGAGGTACCGACAACATAGCCTCCATCTGGCGTTGCTTCTGTTGACCGGGGAAAATCACCTGAGGTGTTGTGCAGCAATGTTTCCCACAGAAACGTTCCATTGCTGGATATACCGCAGCAGTAAATTCCCTCATCGGTCTCATGAGAATCGTCTGCAGCTGCCAGATATGATCCGTCGGTCCCCTCTGCAACACACTGCCAGTAATAGTCCCATCCATCTTGACCGGTGAGTAGCCAGTAAACGTTTCCAGACCGGTCGAACCTGATTATTCTCTCATCCCCGCATGCAACGTAGCGGGAGTCAGAAGTAAGGATAATATCATTAATGTATCGTTCGAAGTATCCGCCCACATCCAGTTCCAGAGAGTCAACCGATTGTGCATGGATATTAATGAAATTCACGTACCAGATCGGATATTGAGAGTCCGCATATCCTGTTACAAACAACTCTTCGAAGTTATCAGTACATCCTGCGAACATTGCACGTGCACCCTCTTCAGTACAAAGAGTGTCACCGTTTTCATCCAGAAACA
>Ga0164313_10005999_pt1 | contig 10737 bp, 4 predicted proteins | sample GuaBasSedimGuay4_FD_113735 | JGI IMG/M metagenome (GOLD analysis project Ga0164313, IMG submission 113735) | Subseafloor sediment microbial communities from Guaymas Basin, Gulf of California, Mexico - Guay4, Core 4569-4, 0-3 cm | ecosystem: Environmental > Aquatic > Marine > Hydrothermal vents >...
AGGAACCGTTTTTGTGAGTTTTATTGTGGGCAAAAGCGGCTCTGTGTACGATGCTACTGTGGTAAAGTCTGTTGATCCAGCCCTTGATAAAGCAGCACTTGATATGGTGAGTAAAATGCCAGATTGGAAACCCGGTATTCAAGATGGGAAGACAGTGAACGTGAAATACAATTTGCCAGTGAAATTCCAACTTCCCAGATCAGAATAGTAGCCTATAGCTTTCCCTATTCTATTGGATCTCCAGTTTCTGTATCGTTTTGATCGGGCCAGGACAAAATTCGCCGTGACACTGAACGCAGGTGTTTATTGCATTATTAAATAGTTCCTTTTGAATTCCTAGCGTATCTGAATAGATCGCTTCTATGTAATAAATGTAGGTCTCTGCAAATGCATCGAATAAGGGTACTTTAACGTTTGTGTCGGTTGTTCCTGCGCTTAAGATCTCCCTTAGGTATTCCGGCGCAACGTTTCCTAAAGTTTGTGAATTGCTGATCTGCTTTTTCAGCCTTTTAGAATCTTCGTGTATCTGACGCATGATGATAGCGAGTTCGGCATCGGAGCCGGTCATCATTTGTGCGGAAGATGAACTATCTATTTCTTCATTGCTCTCACAAGAGGAAAGAGCAAGATCCGCAATGAGGAATAAGATCAAAAGGTTCTTGAGGTTCATAAAGTCTTTGTTCTAGCCAACGTAATGATACGTACATCAGTCATATTTATAAATTCACCACCCACAAAACAAGTGTATCATGAAAAGAAAAACATTACTTATCTCATTTTTACTCAGCTTTTTCGCTCTACACACTTCACAAAGCTTTGCTCAAAATGCCCTCGACTTCGATGGCGTTGATGATTTCATAGCACTGCCCAATACCTCTGCGTCAATAGTCGGTGGTTCAGGTATAACGGTCAGTTGTTACGTGTTTCCGCGCAATGTAAATGCCGGTTGGCCAGATATGGATGGCTACGTTGGTTTTCGGAATAATTCCGATGCGGACTTCTTTATGATCCAAACTACAGCATCCAATATGGAGGCCAGATTCACGAACAGTTCATTTACTAGCTTCGATATGAACTATGGAGGAGTTTTGCTCAATTCGTGGAATCATTTTGTAATGTCTTACGACGGTTCTATGTTGCGATTGTATCATTACGGTGTTCCAGTAGATAGCGTCTTGGCTTCCGGGTCCATTACCAATATTAGCGAGTCCTTTTATTTAGGGGATCTTTTTTTTGGTCCTAGTGATGATTTTTTTCTAGACGGAATGCTAGATGAAGTTGGGATATGGAGCCGGGCATTGAGTGCTTCAGAAATAACTTGTTTGTATACGAATGGCCCCGACCTGACCGATCCAGATCTGAAGCATTTCTACCATTTCAACCAAGGAGTAGCAGGCGGGAACAACACTAGTGAAAATGCTCTTTTAGACCAAATGACAACTGCTACCGGTACTTTGACCGGATTTGCTTTAACCGGAGCTACATCTAATTGGGTGACCGGTACCTTTTTCGAATTCGTCAATTTGGATGAAGAGATCTGTAACGGAGAGATCTTCGACTTCAACGGACAAATGCTCACCACCGCTGGCACATATTTTACCACCTATTCACTTTCAAATGGTTGTGATTCATCTGTAGTTCTCAATTTGAGCGTTAACACAACCGATGTTGGAGTAACCCAAAATGGCGTGGATCTGATGGCCAACGCGGTAGGAGCCACCTACCAATGGATCGATTGTGCTGATGATAGCCCAATAATTGGTGCTACCACACAGAGTTACACAGCTACGATCGACGGAGATTATGCAGTTATCGTTACCGAGAATGCCTGTACAGATACTTCCGATTGTTTTACGGTTAACACTGTTGGAATTGGGGAAGACCCTTGGTTGGAGGCTATCCAACTTCAGCCCAACCCTGTGAAGAACCGACTGCATATCACCATGCCTCGATCCGGCGGACCAGTTGTGTTCGAATTGATCAATTACACTGGACAGGTCGTAATACATGGTGTTCTTCGCGAAATTCACGAAGAACTCGACCTTTCTAGGTTAGGGGCTGGTGCATACTTTATAAAACTGAGTGTTGGGAATAGTGGACAAGAGGTGAGAATGATCATAAAACAATAAGAATAGCGTTGTATTTTTGTACCGCAAAACAACAAATGATGAAAAAGTTCGGAACAACAATAGTAATGGCCCTTTTTCTCAGCGTACTTGCGTTCGCTGGAGGAGAGAAGGTCCAATTGAAAGTAACTGGAATGACTTGTGGCGGATGCGCCAAAAGCGTAACTAGTGCAATTGAGAAAGTAGAAGGCGTTTCAAGTACAGATGTATCTTTTGAAACTTCTCTTGCCACTATAGAATTTGATAGTGAGCAGACCAATGTTAATGACATTGTAAAGGCCATTAAAAAAGCCGGATACGAAGCTGATGTAGCTTCGGAAGAGGATATTAAAGCGGCTGGCACATCTTCTAAATCGCATAAAGCGTGTTGCGCAGGAAAGAGTAAGAAATCTTGTGGCGATAAAGCCAAGTCGAAAGACGAATTATAGAACAGAATACGATCTGAAAAAGCCCCGCATTTATGCGGGGCTTTTTGTTTTTGCACACCATATCAGTTATTTCTATTGGTACGGAACGCTTTGACCTCTCCATCCGGTTTTACTACTCGCACCCATTTCCCAGCTGTGGATGCCCTGATCTTGTTACTATACATTGCTTCACAGCTAACACTAGGCAAATAGAATTCGCCTAAGTAAGTAGCATTTAATCGGATCTTGAATGTTGCTTTGTGGTTTCTTCTTAGATCGAAATAGGTCAATACTCGATCGTCTCGAATATCTTGATAAGTAGGACGCGTACGATCTTCATCATTTACTAATGCATCCATTCGAGTATTCCTGATCTCCCAGCCCGATGGGAAGATCTGTGTCAAGGCCATTTCCTTATAGTCATCCATAATCCCAGGATGCGTGATAGTGACCAATGCATATAGATCGGTTCCTTGTTCTATCTCATATTCACTTAAAGGCGTTCCGTCGTATAAGTGGTAGCTAACGTTCATGTTCAACTGTTTTTGCTGTGCTTTTTCTTGCCCGGAAACGGGTGTTCCTTCAAGTAAGATCCGTACGTAAAGAGGAGTGCTGTTCTCGTTATTCACTTTGATCGTGCCACCCTCTGTACTTTTGATATTCAGAGGAAGTAGGGCAATTGGTTTTTGCGAAAAATGAGTATTCATGTTAGAACCGTTAATAGACACAGAATAGCGGACACCTTGATCTAAAGTAGCACCAGCATATTTTGATATGGCTAAAAGAGCATATGCAGTAGCCTGTGTATTCAGCCAACGATTTGAGCTTAATTTTTGAGAGAGCGCTTGTACAATGGGAGCCGCCAAAAGATCTTCTCCCATTAAGGTAAGTGTCTCTACGATCATTGCAATATCTCGTTCCGTACTTCCAAATGTGTAGCTCAACTCCATGTATTCCTCGACAGTAGTGGTCAACTCCTTAATTATTGCTTGTGCAACTTCTGGTTTGCCTGCTAGCTGATAAGCTGCGGCTAATCTCCATTTGGCGTTTGGTAATATGTCCTTTTCAGTTCTCAACCTGTTCATTGCACCTAGTTCTGGTGAATTGGCAAGAGCTAATGTATAGAGCCTGTATGCCTGAGCAACTTCTCCCCAACGATGCCCTTTCCTTCCTGAGCGCCTCCAACTCCTAGCGTTGTTTTTTTGGTATTGGATCCAGGAACTTTTGAAGGAAGAGGGAATGGTGTAAGCCTTGTTCTCTGCTTCCAGCATGAAATGCCCGGCGTATGTCGTTCCCCAGTCACTTATATTATCTCGACCAGACCAGTACGAAAGCCCACCATTGCTTCGCTGAAATCCAACCAATCTCTTGATCGCTTCTTTCACATTCTGCTGGGCTCGTTTTTTACTGGTTTCATCCAGTTCAATAACATCGCTAACAAATAATTGAGGAAACGCTTTGCTAGTTGTTTGTTCAACACATCCGTGAGGATAGGAGAGGAGGTATTGTAGCCGACGACCGAGATCGATCGGTGGAATACTAGAGATCTCCAAAGTGCCTTTGTTCGTTCCAGCCATTCCAATTGGTGAATAGCCCACTTCGACAGTTTTACCCGCGTCAACGAATTCTTCGATCGTTGAGATCATAGGTGGATTGGCATTCCGAACTTCTATCTCGATCTTCTGGTATGCTTTTTCAGAACCACAGCTTGCTTCAATTATTACCACAGCCGGACCAAGCATTTCAGCAGCTTTAAGGTCGAATTCTACGATCTCATCACCAGTACGTTCGAAGTTGATCGTTTTGGAGGAACCTCCGATAGTTCCGAACATCTCATTGATAGTCACCTTAACGTTAACCTTCTTGATCTTTTTATCCATAGCGAAAACTGTTACCGGAAGACGTACTGTTTCGCCTGGTCCTACAACTCTTGGAAGAGTGGCAAGCAACATCAAAGGCTTTTTAACAGGAGTGGTTTTTTCGGTATTGCCATACGCTTTTCCATTTCCCGCAATGACCATTGTGCGCACAGATCCAATATAATTTGGTATTTGTATCACATGTTCAGCTTTCTGGCCAGCTTTCAAGTTGAAAGGACCTATATAGCGTACCATGGGCTTGAATCTTTCAGCTCTGGCTTTACCCTTTTGGGGAGCTTGGCCATCTCCTCCCAGCGCGAGTAACGGAGTCAGTTTCCCTCCAAATGCGCCGATAACATCGTCATAAAGATCCCAGGTCTTCACACCTAGAGCTTCCTTCGCGAAGAAATGGTTCCATGGGTCCGGTGTTCCGAATCGTGTAAGATCTAAGAGCCCTTCGTCCACCATGGCAATAGTGTAAGACATTGGTCTTCCTTCTTTTTCTGCAACGGTGATCTTAACTGACTCTTCTGGTCTTATTTCGCTGGGCATTGCCAGAGTTGGCTGAAGTTTGGTGTTGGGATCATCTACCATTATCGGCACTATACCGAACATTCTAATTGGTAATGAATTCTTCGTATTGCCATGTGGCTGCACATAACTGACATGAGCATACACGTTCGGAGCCATTTCAGAGGTTAACGGCAATTGATATTTGACTCCACCTTTTTTTGCTATGATCCAATCGGCCTTGATCACGCGGCTGCCATTCTCGATTGTCAATAATGCTCGACCTTCTTCGCCTGTAGGAATAAAGAGTTCGGCAGTTTGGCCAACATTATACTTTTCCTTGTCTACTGAAAGCACGAGCATCTGTTCTGCCTCAGGATTACTCCTTTGGGCTCTACCAGCCCAACCGGGCCAATCTATGTACACCGTTCTTCCTGTAGCATGTCCGCCCAATTCATCTTTGGCACGAACTAGGTAGCGCCCCCAATCGGGATATTTTACTTCGAATTTGAAAGTTCCTTCACCGCTAGAGTTCGTGCTGATCCACTGCTCACTTATTAGGGTTTGTGCGTTTCTCCCGAAGTATTTTTCCAAATTATCGGAGCCTCCATGCCACCACCAACGCCAGCTGATCTTATATATCGCTACATAAATGCTGTCTCGTTGTACTGGTTCTCCTTTTTCGCTGAGTGTAACGATTTTTACTTTGTGTGTAGTATCGGTCAAAAGCATTCCTCTGGAACGATCGCCTTTAGGAAGTTTGATGCCCACGTAATTAGAGTAAGGGCTGTAGGTTACGGAGTGTCTGTCGATGCTGTGGTCGCCGCTTTTTTCGAACACTCTACAAACGAAATTGGCACGAAGGAGGCCAGGGGCCTGATCATTGATATGAAGAGCAGCATCGATCTTTGCTACGCCTTGGTCATCAACTGTACCATCGAATATAAGTAGTTCGTTCTGTTCGAAGCGTCGTACTGGGTCGTCGAATTCATATTCTGAGAATCGTTCGAAATTCGTATTCTGCTGTTGAAGTGATAACTCGATCTTAGCGTTCAAGTCTTTTGCTATGGCTCCATGAAGCCATTTCGTTTTTAAAGTGCCTTTGATGCGTTCATTTTCTTGAGTAAGCATGTCCTCGCCCAGATCCAATTCAATTTTCAGCCTGTTCGGCTTAACTGTTTCGATCCGAACAGTCTTTGAAAATTTGGCATTCCCGATCTTAACATCAACTCGCCATGCTCCGGTGGGAGCTTTATGGTCGGTGGCCGTTCGTAGATCATAAAAACCATGATCACTAGCCTTATGTAATGTTTTGGCTACACGTCTTCCTCTGGGATCGATAAGTTCCATAGTCACAGGATGATGGTCAGGGATCAGCTCTTGGGCATCCTCAAGAATAAAGGCCAAATACAAGGAATCACCAGGCCGCCATACTCCGCGGTCACCGTAAATAAATCCTTTCATACCTTTTTGCATTTGATGGCCATGCACATCGAATTTCGAAAGGTTCATCGAAGAGCCATCGTCCAGTTTCAAATATCCTTTGTGCCCACCGTATTCTGCAACAAGAAGGAACGGTTTTTCTCTGGTCATGTCAAGCGAGGCCAGACCCTTGCTGTCGCTTTGCACCGTGCTCATTAACTGGTTCTGATAGTTGTAGATCTTAATATTGGCGCCGTCGATCGGGTCAGTGGAGATAAGATCGTTGACCGCTATGAATAAGGACTTATCATTTCCGCCTTTCACGATCAATCCAATATCGGATGCCATGAAATTATTTCCGACCGCGCGCCTTCGGATATAGTAGGAGTCTGAACAAGGGTCATTTCTTTCTCGGTAGTTGTAATTGCCATAATTCCAGTCGTAGTAGTATGTGTCATAGTAATCCCAATTGCTGGACTCGATCTCTTCATACGTGTCCCAATTGTCTTGTATCTCTTGATTATCCGTCTTAATGTCCTCTGTCTCTCCGCAACTGTACAAGGAGTACTTCTTTTTGAAATCGAGTTCAACACGATAAATAGCACCTTGTTCACCTTTTGTGAGATCAGCAAGATCCAAATAGAATCTGTTCCAGCGTCCCAGATCCTTCTCTCCACTTTTGTCTAGCCGAACTGTTTTGCGTTTCACCAGCCGTCCAACACGTTTTATTTGGTTCGAGCCATTCATGTCATTAGTCTGAAGGAATTGAACAACATTGTCCTCAAAAATTCTGATAACGCTTACATCAACTGCGGCTAGATTAACCGTTTCAAAAGGAAAGAGTGTTCCGTCAGTTGATGGAAGTATTGTTCCGTTACCAACCACGCGTACTGAGGGTTTTACCTCCTCGAACACGAGATCTATGGTTACTTCCTCTCCTAGTTTGTATCCTAGTATGTTCTCTAGACCGGCACTAACTATTAATGCCATTTCACCCCTTTTTCTTGTTGAAGGATACACTCTCAGTTCATTGCTGCTAACTTCTGTTGTTATGGACCCAACTCCTAACAGATCTATTATTCCTTCAAGGTCTTGAGAAGAATTGATCGGATCAGAGAACGATATCGAAGCATATTGATCGGGTTGCTGAATGACTTTGGTTGCTATCACTCTGAAATCTCCAAGGGCTGGGATCTCTTGAACAAGGTCATAGGAATCATCGGTGCCAATGATCTTTCCAGACACTTCAATTAATACCGTGGTCATCAACTCCTTCCTTTCTACACTATCTATTGTAAAGCGATGCTCCGTACCATTTCTATCATGACTCCATTTAACTTTTAGGTCGTGGTCTTCTTGGCTTGCGATCAAGACCTTCTTGAATAGATCCTCTTCAACGTGATCGGCCGTGCGAAGCAGGCCAGTGATCACCTGTCTTTCCATTACTTGGTCGTCGTACGGTGCGAGCCCAAGCGGATCCATTTCAATAGCCTGTTCTATCGTTCTAAATATGAAAACAAATTCATCCAGCTCGAGCGGAACTTCAGCGGTTTGCCCAAGGGCAAAACTTACTTGATGTTCTTTGTTCTGGACCAAGCGTTCATCTGGAATAAATACGATCGTTCTAAGTCCTTCAGTCCTTACTTCACCACTAATGTTTGGTGTGAAATCAAACAAGTCTTTTAGGGCATTGGGGTTATTGAGAATTGAACTCTTGATAGGGTTCTGTAAACGAATTACGATCGGACCCTTTGTGGATATTACTCCATTTGTAAATGCTGAAATGTATCCGCCAAATGCGGGATCCATGGAAGGTGGTTTGCGTTGATCTGCACACGATACAAAAAGAAGACTGCTGAGAAGGAGAGCAATGGCCATACTCCATTGAATATTTGATTTCATTTTCCTGTTTGGTGTTTCGGGTTCGACATAGCGTTCATCAATAAGAACTCATATTGTCAACGCACCGGGTCATCGTGCATTTCTTAATGAAAGTTAAAGGTTGCCTCGGCATATAGGAAGGTGAAAATGTGCTCAATGATCTGTACAAATTGCTCGTAACAAGGGGAGTAGCGAGCACGTATTAGGCGTTAAATATTCTTAAAATGAAAGCCTTCTACTCTTTTATCAGCTTGGTTGCATTGACTTGCTCATTTCAGTTGACCCAAGGTCAAACAGTGAACAGTATTGTCAATGGATCTGCTTTAGACCCAGCAGTTTGGGATTGTACATGTATTCCAGGAGCTACTCATGATCTTGTTGTTCAGCACACTATAACGCTTTCAACAACTGCTGTCTATGCTAGCCTTCATGTGAAAAGTGGTGGTAGTTTCTCAACAATGACCAGTGGAAATACCCAGATAATGGGAAATCTAGTTATCGACTTTGGAGCTATCGTAACAAATGATCGTCGAATGGATATATATGGTAATTACGCCATAAATGGGGTTCATGCAGGTACCCGTAATATTCGTGTTCGGGGAAATGGAAATGAATTAACAGGACACCCTAATGCATATATAAGTAATACAGCTAGACTTATCTTTATGGATGGTGATAAGTTAATTCCATTTGGAAACAGCCTTACGAAGAACATGGGGAAGACTCAGCTTAACAGTGGGGTCAAAATGCACAACTATGGTGCTTTTCAAGGAGGGCGATTCGGAGGTTCAACAGGAAGCAAATGGGTAAATCATGCGGGTTCATGGCTTGCCATAAGAACATCTTGGGAATCACAGCTAGGACTTGATGCTGATGCAGAAGGTAACATTGTAGTATATAATAGGATGGGGACAGGAAATCAAATACTGCTAGCTCCAGTAGCCAATACGTATTACGACTTGCAATTACTAGGGAATAACCTTGGCAGTCGTAAAAGGTTGCGTAGCGACATTACGATCTTGGGAGATCTGGTGATCGGAAAGAACACCTTTGATACGAGACGTTCAGGGGTTGATCATGATATCACGATACATGGTAATTGGATTAATCAAAATGGAGTATTTGCAAAAAGAACATCCATTGTAACGTTCCAAGCAAATCAAGCTGTGGAAATATTACATTATGATCATGAAGTATTCCACGACCTTGTAATTTCTGGCTCAGATACCGTAACTCTTAAGGCACCGATTGAAGTATTCAATTCATTAACCGTTAACAGTACTTTAGATGTAGATCAGACTGCTTCATATGACATTGATCTCCGAGGTGATCTTACAGTAGTAGGTAGTTTGGTGTCCAGATCTGGCGATCTTACTTTTAAGAATTCTGGAAATAAGAATGTAAATGGCAATATTGATTTTAACGATCTCACGATAAATACACCTGATAACGTCGATATCAATTCTGGTACTCAATCTATTAGAGGCACACTATCACTTGATAGTGGTAACCTGAATACTAATGATTCCCTAACTCTCTTAAGCTCTAATTCTGGTACAGCTCGTATCAATGAGGTTACTGGCGGAACTATGACAGGAGATATCACAGTACAAAGGTATATAAGAGCAGGTGCTACGAATTGGAGATTCCTTTCAACTCCAGTGATGGGAATAACATTGGAAGAATGGAATAATGATTTTGTTACAAGTGGCTTTACTGGTTCCGATTTTCCAAATTTCCCATTCACAAGCATTTATACATATGATGAGAGCCAACCAGGAACTGAAGACGATGGATTCGTTCCCGCAGCTTCAATTACCGATCCTATCAATGTTGGAGAAGGATATTGGGTTTGGTGCGGAGATTCTCTTGGAGGGACAGCGCCATTAACGATCGATGTGAAAGGTGCTGCGAACATCGGAACCATAGATCTTCCAGTTCAATTTGCGACCATTAGTGGACCTGCAAATGATGGGTGGTGTATGGTTGGGAATCCATTTGCATCAACTATAGATTGGGATGATGTAAATTGGACTAAAACAAATATGAACGATGCTGTATACATATGGGATACTCAGAGTCAGCAGTTTGCAAGTTATGTGAACGGTGTTGGAGTGAATGGAGGGTCTCCATTCATTGCATCGAGTCAGGGATTTTGGGTGAAAGCCAATGCCCCTGTTCCGGTGCTTAGAGTTCCCGAAAGCGCTAAATCAACTGTGGATGCTGGATTTAAAAGTAATTCCATTTTGGATGGTATGACCTTGGAGATCGTTGGTAATGGTTTTACGGATGAAACGGTTATAATGACAACTTCTAATTCAACGGATTTCTTCGACCCTTCTATTGATGCTATGAAGATGTACAGTTCAAATCCAAATGTTCCGAGTCTTAGTACTCAAATACTGGGGCCAGTTGATCTTGCAATAAACAGTTTGCCTACGATCACTTCAGATATTACGATCCCGGTTCGAGCTATTACAGGTGTATCGGGAACATATACTATAACAGCGTCTATGGTGGAAGGGGATTTTA
>Ga0164313_10006000_pt1 | contig 10737 bp, 7 predicted proteins | sample GuaBasSedimGuay4_FD_113735 | JGI IMG/M metagenome (GOLD analysis project Ga0164313, IMG submission 113735) | Subseafloor sediment microbial communities from Guaymas Basin, Gulf of California, Mexico - Guay4, Core 4569-4, 0-3 cm | ecosystem: Environmental > Aquatic > Marine > Hydrothermal vents >...
TCAATATTGTATTTCTTTTTCAATTCCTTATAAATCAGTTTATTAAATTCTTCTTGTTTGTCGTATTCAAAATCTCTAATGACATCTTTTCTCCTTACTTCAAAATCCGGGAGATAGGGTTCTGTTTTTTGTGTGATATATACTAAATGATACCCAAAACCCGAAGGTATAGGTCCGATCCATTTATTGATTTCTTTATCTAATAAAGCTTCCGGAAATTTTGAACCCAGTTGCAAGGCTAATTCATTCGCGGTTACCCCTTCAAAATAGTACGAAAATGGTAATTGATCGCCCCAATTTTTCATTTCATCAAAGGTGGCATTTGGAAATTGTTCTAATGTCTCCAGGGCATCCTTTCTATTGTTGGTTCGCTTATCCTGAATAAATACTATTTGATATAAAGAATAGGAAATTGGTGCTAAATATTTATTGGCATGATCCTTATAATATTCCTGTAATTCAGCCTCTGTGGGTTCATTTAATGATGCAATATCATCCGATAAAAATTGCATTTTTTGTGCCAGTCTTCTTTTAATAATTTCATCATTATGGTCTAAATTCATTTTTAATGCTTCCTGATAAAAAATTTCCTGCTTTATTTTTGACGCTATCAAGTTTTGCAGTTCTTTTTCGGTGGGTGGTCTTTTCCATTGCATTTCCCAGCTGGCAATGATACTATTGACATCAAAATCATTGATGAGGATAGTGTTCTTTGAATTTGTTTTATCGTTAACCAATCCATAAAGAATAAACAAAGCAATTCCTAAAAGTATAAAATGGAAAAAAGGTTCTTTAAGTATTTTTTTCATCCGATGGAATTCATTTTTAACAGGGTTTAAAAATAGGATTATTTTTTGGGATTTAAAAAAGACTGCCTAAAAAGACAGTCTTAAATATTACTCATCAGATGACTACTAACCGGAACGGATATAGTCATCTGATGAGTAAGCTCAACAGATTGTTCATCGGTTGACTAACACATGTACATATTGTCATCTGATGACTCTCAGAAACGATTACTTCGGACTATACCAAATAGGAGAAGTATAGCCTCTTTCTGTTTGAGTTAAAGGAATATCTTTAGTCAATTCTGCTCCAAACCTCAATTTATCGTATAAGGTCCATCGGGGTGTTGGAATTTCAATTACTCTTACATAATAAAAGGCTTCCAGTGCAGGATCAAAATCGGGATCTGTCCAAACTCCCTTTAATTCGGTAGCACCAATAGAATTGTCCCAGGTTCCATCTTTCAAATTTACAGAGTTTCCAACGGAAGGTACTTTTCCTTTCGCATCGACTTTTCTACCGCCACTCCATACAATGTCATATACTTTTTCACCTAATGAACCGTCTTTATTTGCCCAGCCCTTTACAATTTGTATCCTGTCTAAGCTGCCATTTTCAGGATCCATTAAAGCATAGACCATAAATGTTGGTTTTTTAGATCCCGCATCTATAAGATCTCCACCCATAGGAACACCTTTTTGATACCCTTTTACAACAAAATCATGATTCATATCGGCATCTTGAAATTCCCAGCCGCCAAAGAACCGGACCTGCATTCTGGTACCTGTTGTTCCATAGGTCTCTTTGCGTTTCATCGCATCCCAAAGTGAAGCTCTTGTATTTTCCTGTGCCCAAACCGCTGCGTATCCGGAGGCCAGAGTTTGCCATGTGTAAATTGTTGCCTTTTCCGATTCTACAAAGGGGTGATCCCATCTGTCCTTTGAAGGTTCTACATTGGATGCCTTACCGAAAAAATTATTATCATCTGCCGTTGCTAAAGATGTATGAGAATCGGTACTTCCAATCAATCCATATTTATATGGGTTGATACCCATTTTCGTTTTGTATTTTAAACCTATTTTTAAGGCAGAACGTGCATATTCATGTTCTAACATATCATTGGTTTTCAGCGTACTAAGATCCAAATTTCCATAATCCCAATTCTCATAATCGGCAAATTCATCGTTGGGTGATAGAAACGGATGTGATTCCCCGTCACCTTTTATCTGTGTAACTTCATATAGAGGTTCCCATTTGGCTCTTTTCTTCAAATAAGCTTCATCAAATTCTTTTCCGGAAATGGTTTCTTCCATAAACATCATTCCGTTAGACATATTTCCATTATGTGGAATTGCCAAAACCTGTCCTCCAGTTCGTTCTTCGTAGCCAGCTAAATTTTCCCATAATTTTTCGGGATCAGAACTATCTTCGTTGGTATAGGGCAATTGCGTAATAGCTTTATCACCATTATCCCGATAGATTACATTACGGTGTAAGTTATTTCCTTTGATAAGTGATGTCCATTCATAACCAATAAAAGCAGTGAATTTACCCGGGTCATTGTATTTTTCTGCTGTAGCAACAATACTTTCCCAGACAGGTTTCATAATGGCGGGATCATTTGTTTTAAATGAAAAATTTCCCTGACTAAAATTAAAAATAATATCTAAAGCCAATTCAGAGTTTTTACCTTCTTCGTATAGTTTTCTCCAACGAGGACCTTCAGTAGTATTCATCACCCAGTCTTCTTTATCCACGATAGCAGGAAATAAACCCATACCATCAGAATGATCTGCAATCACTAAAAAGTCTAATGGGCGAGATAATTTAGTTTTTAATCCAGTGGAAGAAGTAACTTCTTCACCACGTGCAAATTTATAGGCTTCGTCCATTCCAATCCTATTACCAAAAGCCCCGGCGTCCATGGAAAGATCTGTATGTAAATGGGTGTCTCCCCAGTAAACTTTGGTTGGATAAGAAGTATTTTTTGCGCTATTATCACTAGTTGCAGATATCATTGTATCCGTATTGATCGATTTTTTCACATCTTTTTTGCAAGAAACTATTGCTAAAAAAGAAAATAAGAACAATATTTTTTTCATTGGAGGTAGTTTAGTTGATCTAGAAAATGTTACAGGTAAAGGTAATATAAAAAATGTAAGTTTTAGTAGCTAGATAAAAACCTCGAATCTTTTGAAATAGCGCTTATACGAATAATTTGTAAAAGGTAAAATAACCAAACTTACGAAAGATCGACGTGCGAATATCAAAAAGTAAACGCCTTTTTAAATTCACTTAAAACCTGGTACAAAGTACGAACAGGTATATCGGTTAAAGAATTCAATTTCTCATTTGGTTTCACCTTTAACTCTCTCATTTTTAATTGCTGGTTAATGAACAGCATCTCCAAATCCGGATAAATATTTTTGAATGTTTCTGCAATATGGCTAATGGTCAGGTTATCTTCTACCAGGTCAAATTTCCCCTGCTTTAGATCACTGAAGATCAGGTTATTTAAAATATTTACTGTTTTATCAATATGGATAAACGAACGATGTTGCTGCCCTGTACCATTTATTGATATACGACCTTTAAAATGACCGTCAAACATGAATTTATTGATCACCGAATCAAAGCGCATACTTTTGCTATAACCATATATATTTCCGCAACGAATAATATAGGTGTCTATATTTTTTTCAAATAGCCTGTTTATATGTTCCTCCCCCCGTAATTTCGAAATGCCATAAAAAGTTTTAGGGTCGGGAATGGTTTTTTCATCAGCTTCATGGGAAGAAGCGCCATAAACCGAAGCACTGCTGGTATAGATAATTTTCTTTACCTCACTTTCTTCCACCGCATAAACCAATTCTGCTGTGCCCCAATGGTTGATCTGTTCAAAAATATGTGGATTCTGATCGGCAAACGGGGTAGTTACCTTTGCGGCGAGATGATAAACCACATCGATATCTTTTAATGTTTGCTTCAAAAGTCGGGTATCTAAAATATCACCTTGAACGAATTTTATTTTATCACTTAATTTACGACTCCCTATAAATAAATTGATATTACCACGACTTAAATTATCGTAGATAATTATTTGATCTACTTTCAAACTTTTTGCCAGTTCATAAGTGAGTTCTGTTCCGATATATCCGGCTCCACCGGTAATGAGAATATTCATGTGGTATGTTCTTTTCTTTTCTCGCAAAGGCGCAAAGCTGCAAAGTTTTTTAATATTTTTTCTTAGCGACTTGTCATCTTTGGGAGAGTAATATTACAAGTTATTTACAATTCGAGTAATTCCATTTTTTATTAATGCCTCATTAAAGTTTATTAATAGACCAAGCTTCAAACCCGTTATTTTTAAATAAGTCAATAATTGTTTAGGATGAACGGGTGCCAGTTGTTCCACGGATTTTAATTCAATGATTACTTTATTATTAACAATTAAATCCGCTCTAAATCCAAGATTCATTTTATTTTCTTTCCAAATTACAGGAATTGCCTTTTGCCGTTCAACTTTTAATCCTTGATCTTTAAGCTCAGAATACAAAATTTCTTCATAAACAGATTCTAACAAACCTGGACCAAGTGTTGTATGCATTTGATAGCAAGAGTTTACAATTATTTTAGATAATTCATTTTCAGTCATTAGATTTCAATTTCTTTGTGCCTTAGCCTTTGCGAGATATTTTAAACTTTTCACTTCCCTACAAGATCAGTATGTAATCCACATTCCGTTTTATTCAGACCAAACCAGCGTCCACCTCTGTCATCATACAAATCCATCCTTCGAGTGCATGGTTCACAGCCAATACTTAGATAACCCTTGTCGTCTAAAGGATGATTGGGTAGATTATTATCTTTTATATAGTCAGTTATCATTTTACTGTTCCAATCTAAAATAGGGTGGAAGCGCTTGCAATTAAAAGCAGCATCTTGTTCTAGTTTCATATTTTTTCGATTGGCATTTTGATCAGCTCTTATTCCATTGATCCAAACATCATATTCAGTCAAAATCGGTTCCATAGGTTGCGTTTTATTAATAAAACAGCAATGATCCGGGTCAGATGTAAATAAGAAATTACCAAGATGATCCTTCTGATAGATACGTGAAATAGCGGAGGTTACATTAATTAGTTTCAGGTCTAATTCCTTAATGATATTGTCTCTGAATGTTAAGGTCTCCGGAAACAAATAGCCTGTATTAATAAACATGACCGGTATGGTATTGTCAATTTTACTGAGCATGTGTAATAAAGGAATACTATGCGTTTGAAAAGATGAGGTAACAAATAAATTAAGCCCCTTACTTTTATAATTTTCTATAGATATCTTTATGTTCTCAATAGTCATAATTCCAATTGTAAAAAATCCATCAAATTTAAGTATTTTCTATTTTTAAGCGTAGTTCTTCTATAGAATATTTTTAATTTTGATTCCTTATAAATTAAATGGATGAAATTAGTTTTTGCAACAAATAATAAGGATAAAGTAAAGGAAATAAAGGCTTTACTTGATAATAATATTGAGCTCTTAAGTTTGGAAGATATTGGATGTACAGAAGACATTGAGGAAACTGAAAATACACTTGAAGGAAATGCCAAACTAAAAGCGGATTATATCACTAAAAAGTTTGGTTATGATTGTTTTGCAGATGACACCGGATTAGAGGTCGAAGCATTAAATGGAGCACCAGGTGTATATTCAGCCAGATATGCGGGTGAAAATGTGACCTATGAAGACAATGTGCAAAAATTGTTAAAAGAAATGAAAGGTAGAACCAACAGAAAGGCACAATTTAAAACGGTAATAGCTTTAAATGCAGGAGGTAAGCAATACTTATTCGAAGGTATTTGCAAAGGTGAGATATTGAAAATAAAAACAGGTAATGCTGGGTTTGGATACGACCCAATCTTTGAACCATGGGGATTTAATGAATCTTTTGCCGAAATGAGTTTGACTGAAAAAGGGAAAATTTCACATCGTGGCTTGGCAACAAAAAAACTTGTTGATTTTCTTTACTCAGCGGGTGACTCCAAGTCACCCGCTGAGTAAAGAGTGTTAAAATAATGAAGTCTGTCCTTCTTCATTATTTGGCGGGTCTTCAGGCAAGTTTATATCCGTATCCTGAGAATTTTTATTGTCTATAATTTCTTCTCCAACTATTTCTAACCCATTTATTTCAGGTTCCTCATGAGGTAGAGGGTCTAACAGATCAATATTTTTTATTTTTTCATTAGTTAATTGATTACCAAGCGCTTTGATCCCTTTTATCGCAATGTATTCTTCAAAGTTAATTTTAATATTATCCAAACTTCTTTTTGAGAATACCACCTCCGCCATGGGACGATAATCCATGGCAACAATTTGTAATTGAGAGTTGGGATGATCTGTTATAAATTTTTCCTCTTTATTAGGATTGTCGATCATAAATCGTTTTACATAATAGCGTCCCTTATCTCCTTCATAGTAAACCGCAGAGATCGGCTTATTGGGAATCCACTTTTCCAGTACGATCATATCACTTTCAAAATGCGTATTGAGATTAGGCACAATTGTTTTCGCAACACCCCTTTGTGTGATAACTAATAAGCGATCCTCTGCCGTAAATTCACCCAAAAGTTCCCCTCGGCTATCAACATTTAACCTTTCAACAGTGTCGTCAAACCAAATTTTACGCGGTTTTAGGGTAGACACACCGCGCTCCTTTAATTCTATTTTTCTAACGGAATTTTTGGTAACGGTGTTTCCACGGCTTGATCTTCCTTTTACTGCAAGATCAGCGAAATCAACATCCCATTTTAATTTTTTTATTCCTCCTACGGCTCTCAATAAAACTGTAACCTTTTCGGCTTCACCATTTGGGTTTGCGGAGAAGTAAAGTACTTTAGAATTAATATTTCCGGCGGTTAGATCATATTCTTTATCACGAGTAACCCCAGTAACTAAAAAGCGTTTTATAAAGGTAGTACCGCTTTTTCCATCTTTATAGATCATGTTATACACTGTCCGTTTATCTTTCTTTTTAAATACAGCAACATGAATTATGTTCTTGCCCACAAAAGTTTTTGTATCTACTTTGGTGATCATCATTTTACCATCCCCTCTAAAAACTATAACATCATCAATATCGGCACAGTCAGCAACGTATTCATCTTTTTTTAATGTTGTGCCCACAAAACCTTCCGATCGGTTCACAAAAAGCTTGGTATTACGCATTACTACCTTGGTGGCAACAATATCATCAAAGATCCTTAATTCTGTTTTCCGGGCTTTATTCTTACCGTATTTACTTTTCAAATCTTTAAAATAATTGATTGTAAAGTCAATAATATGATCTAAATTATTTTTTACTTCCGTTATTTTTTCTTCCAGACTTTCTATGAATTGTTTGGCCTTATCAATATCAAATTTCGATATTTTTTTAATCCTAATTTCGGTTAACCGAATAATATCATCTCGTGTTATTGCCCTTTTCAAGTGTTTAATATGCGGTTTTAAGCCATTATCAATGGCTTTTATGACACCGTCCCATGTTTCTTCTTCTTCTATGTCGCGATAGATCCTGTTTTCAATAAAAATTCTTTCCAGTGAAGAGAAATGCCATTGTTCTTCCAATTCTTTTAATTGGATTTCCAATTCCTTTCTAAGCAGATCCACAGTATGATTGGTCGAGTATTTTAGAGCTTCAGAAACGCCAATAAAGATGGGTTTGTTTTGTTGTATAATACAGCATAGGGGAGAAATTGAAACCTCACAATTAGTAAATGCATACAAGGCGTCAATTGTTTTATCCGGAGAAATACCGCTTCCCAGATAAATTAATATTTCAACTTCCTTAGCCGTATTATCCTCTATTCTTCTAATTTTAATTTTTCCTTTTTCGTTGGCTTTCAAAATGGAATCAATGAGAGAAGATGTGGTTGTTCCATAGGGAACTTCACTAATAATCAATGTAGATTTATCTTGTTGTGCAATTTTTGCTCTAACTCTAACTTTTCCTCCTCTAAATCCATCGCTATAATTGGAAACATCCGCAATTCCACCGGTTAAAAAGTCAGGAAATAAATTAAAACTTCGCCCTTTTAAAACTTTTATAGAAGCGTCAATAAGTTCATTGAAATTATGAGGCAGAATTTTTGTGGATAGACCAACCGCTATACCTTCAGCACCTTGAGCCAGTAACAACGGAAATTTAACGGGTAGGTCGATGGGTTCTTTACGTCTTCCATCATAGGACAATTGCCAATCAGTAGTTTTTGGATTGAAAACAACCGTAAGGGCAAATTTAGACAATCGGGCTTCGATATATCGAGAAGCGGCAGCGCGATCTCCGGTGAGAATATTACCCCAATTCCCCTGCATGTCGATCAACAATTCTTTTTGACCCAATTGTACCATAGCATCTGCAATACTTGCGTCACCATGAGGGTGATACTGCATGGTGTGTCCAACTAAATTAGCAACTTTGTTATATCGACCGTCATCTAGATCCTTCATTGACTGCATAATACGGCGTTGCACTGGTTTAAAGCCGTCGTCAATTCCCGGAACTGCACGTTCTAATATTACATAGGAAGCATAATCCAAGAACCAATCTTCAAACATGCCATCCACCTTGGTAATCGTATCATGGGATTTATTCGCTTGATCTTTAATTTCTTCGTTTATATTGTCTTTTTCTTCTTGCATTAGCATCTTTAATACCTGCCTTTCCTGTGGGCAGGTTTCCTAAAAAAAGGAAATCAATGTTCTTTTTAATACTTAATTGTCCTCAACCAGATCCAGTTCAACTTTTAAATTTTGTATGATAAATTTTTGTCTGTCCGGTGTATTTTTTCCCATGTAAAATTCTAATAACTTTTCAATGGATGTTTCTCTATCCATCATCACAGGGTCTAATCTGATCTCTTTACCAATGAAATGTACAAACTCATCCGGTGAAATCTCTCCTAAGCCTTTAAAACGGGTTATTTCGGGTTTACCCTTCAGACTTTTTATAGCTTTTTGTTTTTCATTTTCCGAATAACAGTAAAACGTTTCTTTTTTATCTCTGACTCTAAACAAGGGAGTATCCAATATATATAAATGCCCTTCCTTGATAACCTCCGGAAAAAATTGTAAAAAGAACGTAATTAATAACAATCTGATATGCATTCCATCTACGTCGGCATCAGTAGCAATAACCACGTTATTGTAACGCAAATTCTCTATTCCATCTTCAATATTAAGTGCGGCCTGAAGAAGGTTGAATTCTTCATTTTCATAAACTATTTTTTTTGACAGACCGTAGGAATTCAATGGCTTGCCTTTTAAGCTGAAAACCGCTTGTGTATTTACATTCCTTGATTTTGTGATAGAACCACTTGCAGAATCTCCCTCGGTTATAAATAAGGTACTTTCCAATCGATTCTCTTTTTTCATATCGCCCATGTGCACCCTGCAATCACGTAATTTTTTATTGTGTAAATTTGCCTTTTTTGCTCTCTCACGTGCAATTTTTCGAATGCCTGACAATTCTTTTCGCTCCTTCTCGGCTTGCAATATCTTTCTTTGGATTTTTTCTGCAACATCGGTATGTCGATGAAGATAATTATCCAAACGACGCTTTACGAAATCATGGATAAAAGTACGTACGGTTGGTAAGCCGCCTCCCATTTCTGTAGATCCCAATTTAGTTTTGGTCTGACTCTCAAAAATAGGTTCCATTACTTTAATACTTATTGCGGTAACAATGGATTTTCTTATGTCTGAAGAATCATAATTCTTTCCAAAATATTCACGGATTGTTCTTACAATAGCCTCTCTATAAGCATTTTGATGGGTCCCTCCCTGTGTAGTGTGCTGTCCGTTAACAAAAGAGTGAATTTCCTCGCTATATTGCGATTTACTGTAGGTAAGCGCAATTTCAATATCCTCCTCCATCAAGTGTACTATAGGAAAGAGTTTAGATTCCTCAGCTATATTTTCGTCTAATAAATCTTTCAATCCATTTTCCGAAAAATACTTTTCGCCATTGAATATGATCGTTAAACCAGTGTTTAGATACACATAATTCTTTATCATTTTCACAACGTACTCATTTCTAAATTTATAATTAGGGAAAATACTGCTGTCAGGATTAAAAGTAACTTTTGTACCCTTTCTGGATCCCGAGGCTTCTAAAGGTAGATCACTAATTAAATTACCTTGTTCAAACTCTACTATCTTGGTTTGGTTATCTCTAACAGATTGTACTCTGAAGAAGGAAGAGAGGGCATTTACAGCTTTTGTCCCCACACCATTTAATCCCACCGATTTTTTAAAGGCTTTAGAATCATATTTCCCTCCTGTATTCATTTTAGAAACAACATCAACCACTTTGCCCAGAGGAATTCCTCTACCGTAATCCCTGATCATTACCCGATCATCTTTTACCGAAATATCAATTGTTTTGCCCGCTCCCATAACATATTCATCTATCGAATTATCAAGAACTTCCTTAATCAAAATATAGATACCGTCATCAGGGGATGATCCATCGCCTAGCTTTCCAATATACATTCCAGGGCGCATCCGTATATGCTCTTTCCAATCAAGCGAACGTATGTTATCCTCAGTATATTTTACTTCTTTTGCCATGAAATATTATGAATATATTATTGCTAAAATACTATTTAGAGTGAAAAAATAAAATTACCTTATTAATTAGTTATCAACAAGAAATTAATACAAAAAAATGATTCGAATTGATAAAACCCTACAGATAAAAAGCAATCGGTCATATTTAGTCAAAATTTTCCTGAAATTCTTTAATTGGGAAATTATAGTTCATCAATTTAGGTTTAACCCGCTTTATGCATTGGAACTTCGTAATGAGGATCTAAACAGCAACCCGCCTGCCGGCGTGGCAGGTAAATCAGGGAGTTTTATTGGTTTTAGCATAGCACCGTTATGGTTAAATCA
>Ga0164313_10006001_pt1 | contig 10736 bp, 8 predicted proteins | sample GuaBasSedimGuay4_FD_113735 | JGI IMG/M metagenome (GOLD analysis project Ga0164313, IMG submission 113735) | Subseafloor sediment microbial communities from Guaymas Basin, Gulf of California, Mexico - Guay4, Core 4569-4, 0-3 cm | ecosystem: Environmental > Aquatic > Marine > Hydrothermal vents >...
GAAATGATGGCTATCAGAGCCGGACACACGCGCGTACAACATGCCGCTTATGTTGACACGTCTTATTAGCCTGGCAATTGCCACGCAATTACTGTTTGCCTGTGCGGTGACACAGACAACCAGCTCATCCGCCCCTCATCAAAACAACCTTCAAGAACAACGTATAGCCAGTGCCGAAAGCGCCTTGCTTGGCCTGGAAGAAATTGACGCACTGATCAAACTGGACAACCAGCAGTTAAAACGACAGATAGCTGCCGGACTCAAAGCTCAGGCAGCATCAACCGGTGACTTCTTTTTCCGCAAACTCAAAATTAACTTTGGACGTCAATTTATCAGCCTGCAGTCCACGGTTGATGTTGCAGATAACACTGGCACTGTCATTAACGCTACCGTCAGCGGCGATATATTACTGGATTACAGTAATAGCCAACTGGTTTGGGTTCCTGTCTTTGATCAGCTACAAATCAGTTCCATCAATTTCACATTTGAAGAAGGGTCATATGCTGAATCCATTCCAGAACTGGATGAATTGGTGTTGCAGCGTCTGAACGATCAAATTTCAACGGCACTGTTACTGCAAGACAATAACGCCATTCCGCTGGATGTAATACCGTTGGGTGAAGTGGAAGTCGGCACTTCATTGCCAGGCCTGGGCAACGCAATGGCCAGTAGTGTCCAACAACTCAAGGGGATGTTTGTCGTAGCCGGAAACGCCATACTGATTGACACCCGTGTCACTACCATAGCAGTGGACATGAATTTCAAGGCCGACCTGTCGACCTGCCCTGCCGATATCGAAGTTACCCGGGCAGTTTTTGCCCGTAACATTGTATCCAGAGAGCCTCGTGGTGTTGCCGGCAATATAACCGATCTCGAAAATTTACAGAATTTCTATTCAGAAATCTCGGGTGCGCAACGCCCCATGACCATTATTCACTACTGGTTTGCAGACGGGCAACCATTGGCTGTCAAGGAACTCGCCGTCGGCCCCAGCGAGCGCTGGAGAACATGGTCTACGATAGGCCCGGTGAAAACCAATGCCACCCATTGGAAGGTACTGGTTGTTGAAAAAGAGTCAGGCTGTATCCTGCACTCCCTTTCAGCGCGCAGCCTGAATACAGCTGTTGATTCGCAAACTGCGGAAACAAAGAAGATACCAACTTTCACGTCCTTGCAAACGGTATTCAACGCACGCACAAACAACTTTACCATCAGCGGGGACAAGCCGGATATTGCCCTGGTCGAAGTCAGGCGTGCCTTCTTACAGGAAGTATTCAAGGCTTCCCTGGATGACTTGCAAATAGAAGCTGAGTTTGATCAGGATGCCTTGTCACAACTTCGGTTTACGGCTGATTTGCAGCCGTTTGAAACCACGGATATTGTCTGCGAAAAGCGCGACTGCCCTGCTTCACCGCGGGCCTGCACAGCAACCGTAACGCATTGTAAAAGACTGAGAGACACACGCGATTGTTCATCCTGTCTTTTCTACAACCCTTTGAACAACCGCTGCGTCAGCCAGGACGTTGATCCAATTTGTGAAGCAGCACGCACTCGTCAGAATGTTAAATATGACTCAGAACGTGTGGCCTGTATTGCCAACGTTGAAGCCGCAAATCGCGATTGTGCACGATTTAACGCACAGGCAGCACGCAGCTGTGAAATTGAATCAGGGCTTGAATCATCAACCTGCGAAGCCGTTAAGACCGGCATTGAAGCCCTGCCCGTCGGAACGGCACTTGCGAGTGTCACTGCGGATGCAAAGACCCACGGCAAACTGCGTGCAGTTTTTAGCAAGTTCAGAATCGAGGATGATTTTTCCCGTCTCAAACTGGATATAGCACTGAAATCCGATCTTGAAGTAGCCGGCGAGTTGAAATTCAGCCCAGGAAACATACCGACTCCACTGAAGGCCTGTATCAATGCCTGGAATGGTCCCTTTACCAGTCGTGCAGTTGCTGAGACCTCTGCCAACAGCATATTGACCAATGTTGAAGCGGGCGAAGCGTCCCTGGTCGCCAATTGGTCCGGCTTCGCCATGCCACTTACCATGTCGCCGTCCCCATTGGAGTCAGTGTTTGTAAATAATCCCCAGTTGCTGGCCAGTTGCGGGATTGGGTTAACTGTCAAAAAAGTTGAGCAGTTTATTGTCGGTGAGGATGAAGAGTTCTTTTCCGGGCAAATGAAACTGGAAGTTCAGCCTTTACCCACCAGGATCAACTTCTCGCCGGCCACAGTCGTTTACGGTGATAAAAGCTACCACGCCGAGGCTGTACTGGGCAAAAAGCACTTGAGATACGATATTAAGAAGTGAAAATATTGGTGTAAGTTTGGTCAGACAGGGTTCCCGGGCTTCGTGCATCCCTGCACAAAAAACGTTACGCGCTTCCTTGCGCTCCCCGGCTAAAATATCACCGCCCTTTCATCCATGACCGGGCGGTGATGATACTCTCCCCAACTAGCTTGATGGACCCCGAATCAATAAATGATTCATCCTTGCAAACATTCACGACCCGGTTCCGGCCCAACTACCAGCCTACTGCTTGCCGTTCCCCCTGGTTTCTTCGCCACCCGATGAAATCTTTGGTTACGGCAGTCAGGGTCTAACTGGATCTTCATTTTCCCTGGGAGTCAGCAAGGGATTAACTGAATTGGGTAAAGCAAAGATCACGATCTAATAGTAGACCACCTTGCTAAAATGATATTGAAACAAACATGAACACAGCTTAAACATCCAATGAAAGATCAACTCGAATATTGCACTCAAGTGTTGCTTTTCTTGGTTATTTATATTGTATATTATGGAGTTAAAACAGATATATATATTTATACATTAACTCAATTCATCGCATTTTGATGCATGAACTCACCGGATTAATCATCAATATTCAGTCGGTACCCCAGCCCCCGGACTGTTTCGATCATTGAGTTTTCAGGGTCGCTGTCAATCTTTTTACGCAGTTTGCCGATATACACATCAACAACATTGGTCAGCGGATCCATATTCAGGCCCCAGACATTACTGAGAATGCGTTCTCTGCTGAACAGGGTGCCAGGATTAGTCATCAGCAATTCAATAATTGCGAGTTCCTTGGCGGTCATCTTCATTTCCTCACCGTTGACTGAAAAACGCAGTGATTGACGATCAAACGCCAACGGGCCGGCCCTGACGACGTCTTCTTCGCCTTCAATGGTTGAATTTCTACGCATAATGGTCTCGATTCGAGCAAGTAGTTCTTCAAACGAAAACGGCTTGGTCAGATAATCATCTGCCCCCATACGCAAACCAGCAATTACATCCTCAAGGCTATCCATGGCCGACAGAATAATCAAGGGGGTGTTGACCTTGTTCATACGCAGTTGCTGACATACTTCATGGCCATGAATTCCGGGCAACATCAAGTCAAGCAATATCAGCTCAAAATCACCATCCAGCGCCAGGGACAGGCCGGATTCTCCATCATTCGCAATGACACAGAAATGGCCCTCGGCCCGCAAACCGCGATCAAGGAAGTCCGCAATCCGGGTTTCATCTTCAACTATCAGTATTCTCATGCTACCGCCTTTAATTTATCTTCAGCAGGTAGAACCACGGTTGCCACCGCACCCTTACCCGGTTCACCTTCCAGTGTGATACTACCTTTATGTGCCTCTACAATCGCCTTGGCGACGGGCAAACCCAATCCGGTACCACGGGCATGATGCTGGGCATGCCCCCCCCGGAAAAACCGCTGGAAGGCTTGCTGGGCCTCTTCTTTGGTCAGGCCAATACCCTCGTCCCGTACAGTCACGATAACTTCAGTGTCAGTTCTTTCAAGGCTGACTTCCACCGTGCCGCCCTTCATGGAATATTGCAAAGCGTTGTCGACCAGGATGGCAAAAACCTGGCGTAATCGTCCGGAGTCACCCATGACCACGGCATTCTCGTCTTCGAATGATTGCGTCAAAGTAACCTTACGCTTTTCCGCCTTGGCACTGAAATCACTACAAACAGGACCCAATAAGCTACTTACAGATACCGGCCGGACCTTCAGTCGCGGCTCACCAGCATCGGCCCGTGCCATGAACAGCAGGTCATCAACCAGGCGCGTAGCCTGATCGGATTGTTCAATGATCCGTTCCAGCGTCTCCAGGTATTCCGCCTTGGTCTTCGCCTTGCCACGCATGGCGATTTCCGCTTCACCGCGGATCACGGTTAACGGGGTACGAAATTCATGACTGATATCCGCCAGCAACTTACGCCGGTTCTCATCAACCAGGGCTAACATATCGTTACTACTCTTCAATGCACGTGTACGTTCATCAACGACAGCCTCAAGCTGGACGTTGGAATCGTGCATACGCGTTCTGTGTTCAGCCAGTTCTTGCGCCATGGTATTGAAGGCGTCACCCAGGTGTTCAAATTCTTTTTCCCTGAGTTCGGGTATGCGATGCGAGAGATCACCATTGGTAAAAGCCCATACTCCATTGTGCAATACGGTAACGGAGCGTGTCAGGCTGCGCGAAAAAAGCCACACGACCAGAGCGGTCAAGCCAGCCAGCGAGAGCATAAACAATGGTAGTACAGCAGTAATATATCGAGACAGGGATCTGGCTTCATTATCGGCTTCATTAACCTCCTGTACATTAGCTGACAGGGTTTCGGCCATCATTAAACGGAATAACTCCGCCGTTCCCTTGTTCTGTAGATTTTCTGATTCTGCTTGCACTGTTTCAACGTTCTCTGCGTCCAGCGCCAGCCTGATCGCCTCCCCTGAACTGATGATGGTTTCAACCAGGGTTTCCAGTTCATCAAGCTCATCAAGTTCGTAGCTGTCAGTTTCAGCCTGCCGCAAGAGATTTCCATCAACATGCGTTTGCCTGATTACCTTTATGCTCTCACGTATTGCACTGATATTTTCCTGCCATAGTGACAGGTCAGCGACAGCACCAAAGGCCACACCTTCATGAATCAGGTTGAGTTTTTGTTCCGTCTGCACGGATAGTGCGCGGTGACCATTAAGTAGAGCATTAGCCTTGGCAATACGATCTACGTCGTATTGAAACCACTGTACACTGTCATAAAAGTACCACGCCAACGCCAGCGTAATCACCAACATGGCGCCAAAAGCCATGTGTAATTTGCGACTGAATCGTGTTTTTATTGCCATCATTGCAATATCAGAATCCTGGTTCCTTCCAGTTTGTGACCCCAAGGATACCAAAATTTAGGTACTAACTGCGAATGAAACATGCAAGTACACTAGAATATCACTCAATTGATTAATGATGGAGCGTTATCAATTGAAACTATTAGTCATTTTTAACCCCAATGCTGCGTACGGCCGTTCGCAAAAAAAACTGGCGGAAATTAAGACACGCCTGGCCAGTCTGGATATTCACGCCAGCATAAAATCAACGACCCATCCGGGACATGGCAGCGAGTTGGTTGCTGCCGCTGACCTCACCAGCTTCGACGGGATCGTGGCTGCAGGGGGTGACGGCACATTGTTTGAAGTTCTCAACGGCCTCTACCAGCACCCCAGGTCCGACCGGGTACCGCTGGGGCTTTTACCCATCGGCACCGGCAACGCGTTCGCACGCGACCTGGGTTTACAGCCATTCGACTGGCCTGCCGCAATCGACATATTGCATCAAGGCCACACCCGCCAGGTCGATGTCGGTCGCGTTCAGGCCACAGATTGTGAGTTCTACTTCCTGAATGTGGTCAGTATGGGTTTCGCGGTCGAAGCCAGCCAGACAGCAAAAAACCTGAAGTTCATCGGCAACTCTGCCTACACAATCGCGACACTGTGGCAGGCACTAAAACTTAAAGACTACCCATTGGAGATTGAACTTGATGGTCAGATCATCAACCAGGACAACATTTTTGTCACAATCTCAAATACCCGGTATACCGGCACACACTTCCTGATCGCGCCCGGTGCTGTCATTGATGACGGTCTTCTTGATATCACCTTATTACAGAAATTGCCCCGTCACCGGCTACTCAGACTTTTTCCGACCATATATCATGGCGGACATGTTGAACGGTCTGAAGTAACAGTCCACAAAGCCGCCAATATCACAATACGATCACCTGCGGGCATGCTGTTGGGGCCTGACGGAGAATTCAAAGGCAGAACTGAAGCGCGGATATCCTGTCTGCATCAAGACCTGACAATGTTTGCCTGATCCACCACGCTCCTGTTTGGTCAATTTCACCCATTGCAGGTTTACGATACCAATCTGACTCGTAACCTTTTTTGCACAGCCTGCGTCTTAAAGCTGGAAATGCAATAACTACCCCATATTGATAGTCATTTTGCGCAATGGCCTCAATCTTGCATTAGACATATACATATACGATATCCTTGTGATTATCAGGAGAGAGGACAATGAGAACATCCATGGCATTCCCAATTCGGTTTTGGGCCACTTTACTGGCCGGCTTGCTGGTCTACCAGTTCAGCACTGAAGTTTCAGCGGACTGGTGCAAATACGAAAAAGAAATAGACTTGACCCTGGACCTGTCCGGCAGCGAAGTGCTGGCCATTTCAGCAGCAGCAGGTGACCTGGAGATTCGTGGGGTTGCAGACTCTGACAAAGCTGTTATACATGGCAAAGTCTGCGTATCAAAACAGGCCTGGCTGGATGAGGCTGATGTTGAGATCATTACCGGTGAACGTGCACAAATCAACGTTAACTTGCCCGACAGTTCCGGTGGTTGGTCCCTGTTTGGTAATAACTACGCTTCGCTCGATCTCGAAATAGAGTTACCTCAGAACATCGCCCTCGAAGTCAAAGACAGCAGCGGTGATGCAACATTCAGGCATATCGCATCCATGCAGCTACAGGATAGCTCGGGCGATATCGAAATCGAGGATGCGGCAGGTCCGTTATCCATCAAGGATTCGTCCGGCGATATAGAAATTGAACTCGTAAGCGGTGCCGTATCCATACGTGACTCATCCGGTGATATTGAAGTTGACCGGGTAGAAGGTAATTTCACCATTGAGGCCGACAGCTCCGGTGATATCCGGGCTACCAATATTGATGGTACGGTGCTGGTCAAGAAAGACAGTTCAGGCGACATCTCGGTCAGAACCGTTGGCGGCGATTTCCGGGTTCTGGCAGATGGCAGCGGTTCTATCCGTTCAGATGATGTCCAGGGTGAAATTGAGACACCCAAAGACGGCTAGTGTACACAACCATGAGCGGACCACTGGCATTCCGGTGGTCCGGCTTTTGCAAGGCAGTCGCTGGCCGTACATATCGCAGCACCCAGCGTCCAATCCACATCACTTAACTCCGAACTCATCGGCACACCGAGTGAATTTAAAAAATATGGCTGATACACCGCGCGAAAACATGAAGTTTTCGGCTTATACGCGCTGACAATACTGTTACGACAATAATCGTCAATATCGGTATATTTTGAATAAGCGAATGCACCAGCCAGGTACCAGCGCCGGACGTCTGCCTGCTCAACATACCCCCTGACTTCCTCACCGACCCTGGCGGGAATTGCAATGCCGTCAGTACAGTCCGCTATGCGCCAGTCCGGATTATCGAGGCCCACTCCACGTTTGCACTGAGAATGGTCGGATTGATTTTTCCAGGCCTCATCCTGCCCCATACCCAAAAATGAAAAGCTGACCATGCTTACATCAACCCCCTGCACAACGACGAGTCTGGACGCCTCACAATCGTCACAAGGGAAACTGATTTGCGCCGATGCGCCACCCATTTCCGCAATGCCAAAATGATCGTCTACCTGTCCTTCACGCGTGGCAAGCCAGGCAAACAACCCTTCTTCAAAACCTGTCAGCGTGCGTGTCGTTACTGCCATGCCAAGTGCGCCGCCAAGCTTCCGGTTCAACATTCCCCACAACAGCCTGGCACCGCCCGGGTTATCCTGTTCGGCCAGACGCATACCGGCAGTTGCATATACGGCTACCGACCCCAGACGACATTGAGTTTTCCAGTCAAAAGCCAGCCACCTGGGACTACCATCTTTCTTCAGCGGGCCGTCTTCACGAATGTTATGCATACCCGCGACAATGGCATCGGTCAGCTTGTCGGCATCATCCATGGATTTCTTGCGGTTGCCGCGCACTGGATCAGCCAGTGCAGCCATCCTGGGCCCACTATGCTTTACCCACCCGCTCGCCCTTTGCTGGTAAATATAGAGTCGGGTACCGCTACTACCCGCGTCATAAATAACCTGGCAGGCAGCAACGGGAACAGAACCACCCTGCTCCGGAGTCAAAGAACAGCCAGACAGGAACAAACAAAGAATAAAACTCGTGACTTGCTTCATTGGTGCATTCAGTTGGTCATGCTAGCGAAGCTTCTTAATCCGCTCGTCAACCTGATTCTCAACACTTTGATAAGTTTCGACCAGTTCAGCAATGCGGTTATAACGCTTGAGAGTGAGCCCTTCCTTTTCGATGGCCGTAATCTGCTTTTCTTCGGATCCACCGGCTTTATTTAACTCACCAACCTGCAACCAGGCATGGGCAAACTGGTCGATCTCTTCTTCATCGGGAATATCCCGGTCCGGTTGGTCGCCAGCCATGACCATACCGAGGAACTCCCGGTCAAAATCACTTGATCCCGGCAGCGCAGCCATGGCCTTTTCCAGTTTAAAGCGATTCGCCGGGTGTGTGGACCGATAGATCTTCCCATAACCGGCAATGGGGATACCCGCCACAAGCTTTCCGCCAATATTTCGCGGCCGCAATGACCAGAGGTCACCATTGCGGGCACAGTTCAAATAATTCAAGTGGGTTCCAGTAGCTTGGTCTACCCAGCAAATCCAATTGTCAATATCTTCATGCCGTTCACTGCGTGGGGCATTGTAAGCCTGGCGAATAATGCGGAGCGCGACTTCCTGACTGAAACTCAGCCCCACTCCTTCCACACTAATCGGGTCAAGCTCCAGGGGTAATTCTTCCGCACCCTCCAGCTCCCCGGCGCCAGGCGCATCTTCAATAAACACCGGTTCATTTTCTACCGGTTGTCCTTCCGACGGCGCTTCGTCCGCATATGCAGTGCCCACAATTGACAGCAAAAGTATCAGCACTATCCAGCAAAGTATTTTTTTCATGCAATTAGTATAGACGGTAGCTCACCAGCTGTGAGCATTTGCAATTTCCCACTCTAATCGCCATTTTTCCGGTATTGAAGGATCTGAAACCAGGCAGCCAACCGGGATCGTCGGATACATTTCATCGTAGGTCTTGACCACGGTGCCGCCGACGCGGTGGTTAATATGGCGGGGATGCAAATCTTCAAGCTTCTCCAGGCCGGCTACGGCCAATACTTCCAGCAAATTTCCGACCATTTCTTTCTGGTAGTTATAGACACGCTTGCTCTTGTCATCGACGTCCAGCGCAAGGTTACGGGCAGGATCCTGTGTGGCGATACCCGTCGGGCATTTATCGGTGTTGCAACTACGGGACTGAATACAACCTAATGCAAACATCATCGCACGTGCTGAATTCACGGTATCCGCACCCAGTGCCAGTAACCTGATTACGTGAAACGCAGAAAACGCTTTACCCGAGGCAATCAAACGAATGTCATCACGCAAGCCAATACCAATGAGCGCGCGGTTTACAAAAACCAATGCATCCCGTAACGGTGTACCAACGGAATTGGTCAGTTCAACAGGAGCCGCACCCGTTCCGCCTTCCGAACCATCAATGGTAATGAAGTCAGGTGTGATGCCGGACTCCAGCATGGCTTTGCAAATCGCCAGGAATTCGCCTTTGTTGCCAATACACAGCTTAAATCCAACCGGTTTGCTGCCTGATAGCTCACGTAAACGTGCCACAAACTGCAACAAACCAAGTGGCGAGTCAAAACTGGTATGTGCCGGTGGTGAAACCACATCCTGCCCCATGGGCACATGACGAATAGCGGCAATTTCTTCGGTCAGTTTCGCTGCGGGTAAAATCCCGCCATGACCAGGTTTGGCGCCCTGTGAAAGCTTGATTTCTATCATTTTGACAACTGGCAGACAGGCCGACTTTTCAAATTTTTCAGCATCGAACCCACCTTCTTCATTTCGACAACCAAAATAACCCGTACCAATTTGCCAAATAATATCGCCACCATGCTTAAGATGATAAGGACTGAGCCCACCCTCACCGGTGTTGTGGGCAAACCCGCCCAGCTTCGCACCTTTGTTCAGGGCCATAATGGCATTCTTGCTCAGGGCGCCATAACTCATGGCTGAAATATTCAGAGGTGCTGCTGCATAAGGCTGCTTACAGTTTTTATCCCCGAACACAATCCGGGGGTCGTGATCTGCGATTTCTTTGGGTGCCAGGGAGTGATTAATCCACTCACAGCCATCACGATAAAGATCAAACACAGTACCAAAAGGACGTGTATCCCGATCGCCTTTAGCGCGTTGATAAACCAGCGAGCGGTATTCCCGGGCAACGGGTCGACCATCAAGCTCCGACTCTACAAAGTACTGCTGCATCTCCTTACGTACCGATTCGAACAAAAAGCGGAAATGCCCGGCAACCGGATACAAACGCAAAATGGTGTGTTTGCGCTGAGTCATGTCGTGGATACCCAGGATAATGACTGGCCACAAAACAATAAAAAGCCAGGCTGCCGGTTGCCACACAGTTGTCCAGACTGCCAGCAGTATTAGCATCGTGGCGCTTAGAAATATGAATCCTTGTCTGGCAGTCATGGCATGTCACTCTTTTTGGGAGTGTGTGATTGTAGGTTAATTC
>Ga0164313_10006002_pt1 | contig 10734 bp, 8 predicted proteins | sample GuaBasSedimGuay4_FD_113735 | JGI IMG/M metagenome (GOLD analysis project Ga0164313, IMG submission 113735) | Subseafloor sediment microbial communities from Guaymas Basin, Gulf of California, Mexico - Guay4, Core 4569-4, 0-3 cm | ecosystem: Environmental > Aquatic > Marine > Hydrothermal vents >...
AAGGGTGACAAGCCTGAAGTATGACCAAGCCTACTAGAACCCAGAAAAACCTTACAGGCATTTTATACTGTTTCTTCATAATAATTTATTTTTTAGTTTTTAACGCGTTTAACGACTTTATAGTACAAATATGAAAATATTAACCTCAATATAATGTGATAAATGTTACAAACTATTATTAGTTGAAACGATTACTCTAAAAAGTTACTTTTCAGGTGCGATCAAAATCAACTCAATAACATGGCCACCTCTTAATACCTGAATGGGTACTTGTGATCCCGGTTTAATAGTCGCAAATTCTTCCCTCATTGCATCTCTGTCAAGATTTGACTCCATAACAAACCTTCCTACTTTCAGTACAATATCACCGCCGGCCATCACTTTATTGCCCTCTAAATTCATATTATAAATACCTGGCTTTATACCAGCGAGGTCTGCGGGTGAGTTGGTGGCTACTTTCTGAACAAGTAGTCCCATTTCCTGCGGAACATTAAACACTTTCGCGGTCTCACCAACTAGTGGCTCAAATGTCAGTCCAAACCAAAATGGCTGCTCACCGAGTAGTTCCTGTTTAGCAACATTCGAGGTAACGGCAAAGCCAATCCCTTCGAAGCCGCCCGACTGGCTGAGGATAAAACTTACGATACCAATAACCTGACCCTGCATATTAAACATAGGGCCACCTGAATTACCATGATTTATTGACGCATCTGTTTGAAAGAATTCTGTATTGCTAAAATTATCAGAGATTTTTGTGTCGGCCATACGCCCACTAATATGCCCTACAGAAAGGGAATGTTCCAATCCCATGGGCGCACCTATAACAATAACCTGGTTGCCAATTTTTACCTCATCAGAGTTTGCTACCGGGGCAACAACGAGATTTTTAGGTATCCAGATTAGCTTTACCAGGGCTACATCTGCATCTACATTGGAGGTAACAACTTTGGCGGGAACCTCTTCGCCATTTAAAAATGTCACGGTAACATTCTCGGCTGCCGCAATTACGTGGGCGGCGGTCATGATTTCTCCTGATTCTGAGATAACTACTCCAGAACCAAGTCCTTGAGTAGTTACCATGGCTTTGGTCATTGTACTTTTATCGGTAACTACTTCTTTTTCTTCAACCTTAATAGTTACTACGGCGGGGTTAACCTTACCATATAACCTGCTTACATCCTGACCTTGAACTAATATTGTTATTGCTAGTAAGACAAAAAGTATAAATCCTCTTTTCATTGATGTTATTTATTAATATGATTTTTTGATTTTCCTATTGATTTACAAAAATAACGAGTGTAATGGAAATATTGATTGGTTTTAAAACAAATTCATAGCTAATTTTGCAATCCTTTACCAGACTGCTAATCTTAGCAGTGATAGTTTGCGCACGTGGTGAAATTGGTAGACACGCCAGCTTGAGGGGCTGGTGCTCTCACGGGCGTGGAGGTTCGACTCCTCTCGTGCGCACATAAATGGCTCTCTGGATAACCAGAGAGCCTTTTTTAAACCCAATTGGTTCTAAATCCACTTTAATGTGCCAGTTCTGAGATGATTTTTACATGGAACTTGCGAAAAGTGCAAATATGATTTTCTGAGTTGCAATATCTAATCACTCGTTGGTTAAACATTGTTATATGTTTGATAAATAACAACAGCGAAATCTATGAAATCAAGATTTATACTCTTAGTTCTGAGCCTCGTTAGTTTATTAAATTATGCACAGACTATTGAACAGAACGAAATATTCAAAAACACGATTACTCTAAATGTTGGCATATTTCCCATTGATGATATTATATATCCTACAATGTCAGCTCAGTATGAAAGGGTCTTAGTTGCACATAAAATAGGGCATGTTTTTGGCATTAGTTTTGGCGGTGGTTTACTTGATGACAATGGTGATATATATACGATGATCTTTCCAAGAGCTTATTGGTTAATTGGAAAAAAATCATCAAAGCTTGAACTTGCTGTCGGCGGTGCGATGCTAATTGAAGATATGTTTGAGAGTATAGTTGTCATACCTTCATTTGCCGTGGGCTTCAGGTATCAAAAAAAATCAAAAAGGATGCTCTATAAAGTTGGCGTAGGACTACCGGATGGTATATATGCTAGTATTGGGATTAGTTTCTGATCAAATAATGTCAGGTAGTATCTCGAGCTTCTTCTTAGGTCATAGGTTAGCATTTGTGGATGAAAATTAAAGCCTCAGGTTATAATGCATGCACCCTCTTACATATTTTTATCATAATTCCAGATCTAGTAAATTGATTAACTCTCGAAACGAGTTGAAAAGCTACAAGATCGACTTAATGGATTAGCTTGCTCGGAAGACTTTTGAGTAGTCTGTGTTGCTTATGCTTTGCCAAAACAAATCATAATAGATCAGTGTTTTCTCTGGAGAATCTTTTTCCTGATTTCAGATCTTTATTAATATAAAATTGCTCCAAAAACAGTAGTGTTTTTGGTAGTTTGCTCTTATCACGGTGGATTTCCCGAAAATCCAGCTCTAAGATATGCGGGATTAGGTTAATGAAGCAAGTTTTCAACTTAGATGAATAAATAGAATACTCTAAGGGCAATCATAAGTTTTTCGATTTGTAACTTTGACCTCTAGGAAGATGAACAATACCAACGAGCAAGGTATAAGGTTAAAAAATATAATTTAAAAAAAATGAGTAAAAACGTTAAAGAGAAAAACAAAGTGGTGAAAGGAAATACTTATGAAACACTTAAAGCTTTGTATTATTCTGGTAAGGTGAAGCCATCATTAAATAAAATTGTTGCTGAATTAGAAAATGATTCTGAAAACTTAGACCTCTCTCTGCTGGCATGTCAGTGCTTGTTAAGAACTAAGAACTTTGATGAATTGTCTTCTTACTCTGATGTTTGTATTAAATTGGCTCCTAAAGATGCAGGAGGATATTATTACAAGGGTCTGGCCTTTCAGCAGACAAAAGGAAAAGAGCAAGAGGCTCTAAAAAACTTTAATGAAGCATTAATTTTAGACCCAGACAACACGGTTTATCTTAAAAATAAGGCTACCACTCATCTTTTGCTTTATACAGATTATCATTTACCTATAAACTTTGCTGAAAAACATAGGGTTAAAGCTGAAGTAAGTCTATTGAAAATTATTGAGCTGATAGAGCAAAAGGAAAATCCTGATTATATAGATTTTTTGACTACAGGAGATGCAAGTATTATGCTTAGTCAAACCCTAAATGCCAAGAAGTATTACATTAAAGCTGTAAATGCCTTTAATAGTTCTGATGAATCAAAACAAGATCTAAATATATATAAAGACATCATTAAGGCTCAAAAAGCTTGTATAAAGTTGATGGAGAAATTCACTGAATAATAATTTCAACAATTTCTTTTGATATCAAAAACAAAAAATAATTATGATTTTTAGAAAAGGATAAGTAACCAGCACATAACAAGGTCTATATCCCATGGCGGTTTCCTTGTAGAGTATGGCCTTCGCGCTTTCTACTTACACAGAGAAAATCACCGAATTCTCCAGCAGGATGTGCAGTCATGTGAATCAAAATGGCATGTAGAAAATCGAAGATTTTCCCTGCTTGTACCCGAAACTTAAAATCAATAAAACACCACAGAGCATAGACAGACATTAGTCTCAATAAAGTCAAATGCATGATGCACTATATTTATATAAAAATATCAAAATGAAATTATCAACTCTTTTCCTGGGCTTTATAATGTTCCAATCAAACATGATATCAGCACAAGGTGAAATAACTAAAGATGATTATAATCGTGCTGTTGGCTTTATGTATAAAAATTATAACAACAAAAAAGTATTCAACCTAAATATCCAACCTAATTGGTTTCCTGATAGTACCGGAGTGTGGTACATTAATTATTCACCTGACAATAAGAAGTATAAAAAAGTATCATTCCCGGATCAGATTCAGTCCGACCTATTTAATCATCAAAAACTATCACAAATTCTGTCAGATTCATTGGGTACTGAGATCAAAGCAAATGATATTCCAATTTCTAAAATTGAGTATAAGAGCCCTTCAGAATTACTAATCACTACTAAGAATAAATCTTACATTTTAAATACAGAAACCTATTCTCTTATCCCATCTCCAGAAAATGACATAACTAATGAGAATGAGAAATCCTCTCCTGACAATAAATGGATTGCTTATACAAAAGATTATAACCTCTACATAAAATCAACTGAAACGGACGAAGTAAAACAGCTGAGCAAAACCGGAATAAAAGGATATGAATATGCTACCTGGTATGGGTGGGCAGATATTATTGAAGGAGAAAATGGTAATAGACCGGATCATTTTGGTGTCAACTGGTCTGAAGATAATGAATGGATTTCTGCTAATATTTGCGATATGAGATCTGCGCAAAAAATGTATTTGCTAGACTGGAGTGTTGACACATTATATAGACCAAATTTGCTTTCCTACTATCGTGGATCTCCAGGGGATACTGCAATGGTATATATGGAACCAGTTTTTTTTAATGTTGAATCTGGAAAGGAGATTAAAGTGAATTTACCCAGAAGTACTAACATAAATGGCATTGATGTAGAATGGTCAAAAACGTCTGGAAAAGTTTTTCTTGTAAATATGACACGTGGGTACCAAAATATTAATATCTATACTTTCGATCTTAAAACCGAAAAACTTCAAACTATATATTCAGAATCAAGCACAACCAATATTGACAACTTTACTTATGAACTTGCTGAAAAAAGTGGATATATGTTTTTTTTATCAGAGAAAAGTGGCTGGCGCCAACTGTATAGCCTGGATTTAAAGACCAATAAGGAAAAATCAATAACCACTGGTTCATTTTATGTTAATAGTATCGAGAGAATTGATGAAGAAAACCAAATGATATATTTTCTTGCATCCGGTAAAGAAAAAGGACGTAACCCGTATTACCAGCATTTGTACAGCATCTCTTTTAATGGTAAAAAGCTTAAATTACTTACCAAAGAAGACCGCCATCACCAAATTAGCATCTCGCCAGATGGCCACTATTTAATTGATAATTTCTCAACAGTAAATATTCCAACAACTACTGTTCTCCGAAACAGCCTTACAGGAGAAATTCTTGCAAAATTAGGGGAAGCAGATGTGTCGGGATTAAATGATTGGAGCCCTCCGGAAATATTTACGGCAACTGCACATGATGGCAAAACGACTATATACGGAGCCCTTTGGAAACCAACAAATTTTGATTCCACATATCATTACCCTGTCATTGAATTGAGTTATACCGGCCCACATACACAATTATTTCCCAAAGATTATGCACGAGCATTCGGTTTACAGTCTTATGCTGAATTGGGATTTGTAGTTGTAGTCATAGACGGGCTTGGCTCTTCTGGCCGATCAAAGGAATTTCATAATTACTCTTACAAGAATCTCGGAGGTAACCTGGAAGACCATGTGGGTGCCATTAAACAGCTAGGAAGGCGATATACATGGATTGACACTACCCGTGTTGGCATTTTTGGTCATTCTGCGGGCGGCTATGATGCCGGCCACGCAGTCTTGGCATATCCTGATTTTTATAAAGTTGCCGTGGCAAGTTCTGCAGATCATGATCATAGAATGGAAAAAGCATGGTGGCCGGAAATGTACATGGGCTGGCCCGTTGACTCTGCGTATCACTTGCAATCAAACATTACTATGGCGGGCAATCTTAAGGGGAAATTACTCATTACCCATGGAGGCATTGATGAAAATGTAAACCCATCAGCTACTTTCAAACTAGCGGAAGCACTTATAAAAGCGGATAAGCAATTTGATATGTTAATATTACCAAGCCAAAGACATGGATATCGTGACGATCATTTAAAATACTTTACCAAAGTAAGATGGAATTATTTTGTGGAGCATCTGCGAGGTGTTGACCCAATTTGGGATTTTAAGTGGGAGTAAATTGTGAATATTAATTGAGACTAACATTATCTATTGCACATGAAAATCTTCTAAAAAGTCGATTTGGGGATTGAAATAATTAGAGATAGTACGCTAACAAATTAGAGGTTCAACTTTGTTAATAAAAACTTAACATTTACTTATTTTTAGTGTGTAAATCCGAAGCTACCTTTGAACGGAATAAATGACCTCTGCTGATGGATAATATGTACCTGATTTTAGTTATCGTTCTATTCGCCCTGGCGTTTTCAGATCTTATTGTTGGAGTTAGTAATGATGCCATCAATTTTCTTAATTCAGCTATTGGTTCAAAAGTAGCTCCTCGCTACGTAATTATGATTTTGGCTAGTCTGGGGATACTTGTAGGAGCAACCTTTTCTAGTGGCATGATGGAGGTTGCCAGAAAAGGCATCTTTTTTCCTGAGCAGTTCTATTTTTCTGAAATCATGATAATATTTCTGGCGGTAATGATCGCGGATGTTATCCTTTTAGATCTATTTAACACTTTCGGGTTACCAACATCAACAACAGTATCTATTGTTTTCGAACTGCTTGGTGCTGCTGTGGCTGTTTCACTCATAAAAATTTATGGCACTGGTGGGCATCTAAGTGATTATATAAACTCCGCCACAGCCTTGCTAATTATAGCAGGGATTTTATTGTCTATTGTGCTGGCCTTCACCGTAGGCACGATTGCTCAATATTTGACCAGGTTACTTTTTACATTTAATTATAATAAAAAGATTAAATATTATGGAGCTATTTGGGGGTCGATAAGTATTACAGCCATTATTTTCTTTATTCTAATCAAAGGGGCAAAGGGCTCATCATTTGTTAGTCCTGAATTACTGGTGCAAATAAAAGCGAATACCATGTACATTCTCATGGTGAGCTTCCTAATCTGGACAATAGTATTACAATTGATCATTTGGTTTACAAGAATCAACATTCTTAAGATTATAGTTTTAGTTGGCACATTTGCTTTAGCGATGGCCTTTGCAGGTAATGACCTCGTTAACTTTATAGGAGTGCCATTGGCAGGTTTTAGCTCATACCAGGCATTTGTTGCTGAACCGGGAGCTGATCCCTCGCAATTTTTAATGACAGCATTAACAGGTAAAGTACACACCGAAACCTACTTACTTCTTTTAGCGGGTATTGTTATGGCCGTTACCTTATGGTTTTCTAAAAAGGCAAGAACCGTTGCTGATACAGAAATAAATTTAAGTCGACAGGCAGATGGTGATGAACGCTTTGGGGCATCAGCTTTTTCGAAAAATTTAGTTCGTGGTTCTATATCTATATTTAAGACGGTAGACCTTATAGTACCCAACTTTGTGAAGACATTTATTACCAAAAGGTTTGTCGCAGTAGAGGAATCGAAAGAAGAGAATACGGAAGATAAACCATCATTTGATTTAATCAGGGCATCTGTAAATCTTACTGTTGCCAGTATTCTGATATCTTTTGCCACTTCATTAAAGCTCCCCCTTTCTACAACCTATGTAACGTTTATGGTGGCTATGGGCACTTCGTTTGGGGATGGAGCCTGGGGAAGAGAAAGTGCAGTATATAGAATCTCGGGGGTAACCTCTGTTATTGGTGGGTGGTTTCTTACTGCTTTTGCTGCTTTTGTTGCTGCCTTTAGCTTTGCTTATATAATATCTTATGGCGGTACTATTGCGATAACGGCACTGATTATTCTTGCTATTTTGTTTATCATAAAAACGCATACCCTACATAGGAAAAGGGAGACAGAAAAGGAAAATGAAATTGATCTTGATGATAATAGGATACTTCGCCATAGTGATGTAGTTGAAAAGAGCTCGCGTAATATTATTCGAACATTAGAAATAATATCAAAAGCTTATAAGGATACCATCACAGGTTTGGCAAACGAAGACAGAAAAGCATTAAAAATAACCAAGGAAGAAGTTGAGGACCTGAACAAAAAGGTAAAGAAGTTAAAAAATAAGATTCACCGTACAATAAATAACTTACGGGAAGAGTCTATTGAAACCGGGCATTATTATGTGCAGGTATTGGATTATCTGCGAGAGATGGCTCACTCTGCAACTTTTATGCTGCATAATGTGTACGAGCATATCGACAATAACCATAATGGCTTATCCGAAGAACAAATAAAAGAGTTTGATAATGTTTCTTTGGGAGTAGAAGGCCTGCTTAGTGGCGTGCTAACCATAATAAAAGAGAAGAATTTCGATGAAATTGCTAATGTTATCATCAATCAACAGGAATTACTGAGTTATATCGGTGATCTTAACAGGACTCAATTGAAACGGATAAAAAAGGGTGAAGCCGGCACAAAGAATGGGTTATTATATCTTGGAGTATTGTCTGAGACTAAAAATTTATTGCTGCAAACCATTAATTTGCTAAAGGCCGAAAGAGATTTTATTATCGATAATAAAGTTTCATAAACCCATAATTGCTAAAGTCAAGAAATATATTAAACGTGTTCTTGGTAAGATATTTTTTTCGCATAATACTAACCATGTGGTGTTTACCTCCTGATACTTGAGAAGAACATGTCCATAAGTCAGGATCCTCCAGCTGGCGCACTGGCTTCACTGTTTGGTCTTCAAATGAACCAAAAGCAATTAATTTAAAATATAAATTACCTTCACCAGGATAATAGCTACCAGATAACGTTTTTGCTTTTTTTGGTTTCTTTTTATTCAGTTTTATCTGTACACACCAGAGATAATTTAATAATCAATGTGGACAGTTTGTTTGTGGATCAAAGGAGACTTATTGGAAATCATTTATTACAGTTATCCCATTAGCGTTAAAGCTATTCATGTTTATTAGTTCTTCAACTCCTGAAGAAAGGTTTACTTTATTGCCAATTAGTTTCTCAGGATGTAATTTCCCTTCTTCAATTAACATAAATATGTCCGGGTATTGATGCGCCTGCATGCCGTGGCTACCTAAAATTTCCAGTTCATTAGCAATTACTATGCCCATAGGAACCGGAGGATTACTCTGGTCTCCGGCCAATAGTCCAACTTGAATATGCCTTCCTTGTTTGCGCAGGTTATTAATAGAATTGAAGCAAGTCTCCTTACTACCGAGGGCATCAATTGATAAATGAACACCGCCATGACTTAACTCTTTTACCGCCTCAGCCACACCAATTTTCTCGGTAACATTCACCATAAAGTCTGCTCCAATAGACTTGGCCAACGCTAGCTTTTTATCATCAATATCTACAGCGATTACCTTGGCACCCATAGCCTTGGCGATCATAATAGCTGAAAGGCCAACACCACCACAACCATGTACTGCCACCCACTCATCAGCCTGTAGCCTGCCTTGATGTACAACTGCCCTAAAGGATGTAATAAACCTGCAGCCGAGGCTGGCGGCAGTTTCGAATGTCATGCTCTCGGGCAATCTAACCAGGTTAGTTTCGGCATAATCAATAGCCACATATTCGGCAAATGATCCCCAATGGGTAAATCCCGGTTGAAACTGATTATCACAGATTTGCTGATTCCCTGAATGACATGGATCGCAGTGTCCACAACCACAGACAAAAGGCAGCGTAACTCTGTCGCCTGGGTGCCAGTTGGTAATGTTTTTCCCTGTTTCCAATATTGTTCCTGCCAGCTCATGTCCTGGAACATGTGGCAACGAAATGTCAGGGTCGTGCCCCATCCAGCCATGCCAGTCGCTACGGCAAATGCCGGTAGCGCCTACTTTTATCACTACGCCATCTGGGGTTGGCGATGGGTCTGGCAAGTTCTCAATGTTGATTGGTCCCTGGAATTTGTGGTAGATGGCAGCTTTCATTTACTAATTAAGTAATTTGAGAGTGAAAATCAATTAAGTTGAATGAATTAAGTAATCAGTAGTTAATAGTAACAAGCCATTTCCCTTCCTGATAGATGTGATACTCGAATAAAGCAGATAGTACATTGGTTCTCAGAGTATTGTTAATCGTAAGTATAAATTTTCCCTCAAATGGGAACTCCACTTGTTCAAATCCGATATAATTTTTCTGTTCAATCATTGAACCTGAATTATATTGGGTACTTATAGAAACGACATCATCCATGGTACGAACACCATTCCTTTTGAACTGTATTTCTATTGTATTGGGAGCATCTCCTATTCTACTAAACTTAGTTCTTAAGGGGCCTCTTGATTCAACCACCTTATAAGGATAGGGGTATTTGCCTAGATAGATATCTCGTTGCCAATATCCATCAACGATACTATCTGCAGAATAAAAATACCTCCCCTTTCCATTCCGTTTACCTCTGGTCCATTCACCTTCATAATACGATCCGGAGATATACTCAAGCTTACCTGATCCGTTAGGAAAACCTTTTTTGAAATCACCAGTATAATTACCTAACTTACCATTTGCTATGCCTTGTCCATGAGCGAGACCTTTTTTGCAGTCACCATCATATTTTTCATCAATACCATACAGCAAAACCTTACAATCAACATCTTGTGAAAAACCAACATAAGATAAAGAAAAGCAACAAATGAACAGCAGGGCGAGAAATTTATTCATTTCTTATTGGGGTTATAAACTACCTTAATACCTATTGACGTAAAGTTACCACATAACAGACAATAGTTGACATTTGAATTAATTAGACAAAACAACTGTCCTGGCTAGTGATGCTTACAAGGCTTTTTAATTACAAGATATCTATTCTATTACCAGCTTTATTTTTTGATTTCATATTAGATAATGATTAGGTTTGATGATAATATTTCAAATATGCGTTTATTTAACCTACCAATAATA
>Ga0164313_10006003_pt1 | contig 10734 bp, 9 predicted proteins | sample GuaBasSedimGuay4_FD_113735 | JGI IMG/M metagenome (GOLD analysis project Ga0164313, IMG submission 113735) | Subseafloor sediment microbial communities from Guaymas Basin, Gulf of California, Mexico - Guay4, Core 4569-4, 0-3 cm | ecosystem: Environmental > Aquatic > Marine > Hydrothermal vents >...
CTGCCCCAGCATGAAATGGCCCAGCCGGCCCAAGGCTTGATCGATGAAATCAACAGCAAAGCCATCGGCAGCCCCTTCACGGTGGGATGCCTGCTGCCCCTGAGCGGGCGCTACAAGGCCTATGGAATCAAAGCGCTCAGAGGAATCGAACTGGCCTACTTCAGGCATGTGCAATCCGGCCGCAAACCCGACATACAGCTGATGGTGAAAGACACCCAGGCCGACCCGTTCCGGACGGTGGCTGCCATCCGGGAGATGGACAATGCCAATGTTGCCGCCATCATCGGCCCCATGGTCATGTCCGAACCGGCGGCCCTTGAGGCACAGGCCCGCAATATTCCCATCATAACCTTTACCCAGAAGGAAAATATCACCACTACGGGCAATTTTGTTTTCAGAAATTTCATCACCCCGAAAATGCAGGCCCGTACATTGGCGGCATTTGCCATGTCATCACTGGGTATCGAAAGATTCGCCATACTCTATCCGGATGAACACTACGGAACCACCTACATGAACCTGTTCTGGGATGCCATTAATGACCAGGGTGGTAAAGTTGTCGCCATTGAAGCCTATGATCCTGAAATGACCGATTTTGCCGTGCCCATAAAAAAACTCGTGGGCCTCTATTACCCGGTCCCCAAGGATCTTGTAATTCAATTTGAAATCATGCCCGAAGAAGAGAGCCCGTGGTGGTTGAACACATTCAATCCACAGGCCATGGTACCCTATTTTCCCCATGCGTTGAAAATAGTGGCTGACCTGTACGTTACCATTCCGGATAAAGCCCCCGGGCCGGTGGCCACGGCCGCCGACCGTGGCAGGGGCGCGGAGGAGGAACTGCAGCCGGTTGTCGATTTTCAGGCCATATTCATACCCGATGCCCCCAAAAAAGCCGGGTTGATCATTCCGCAACTGGCCTATCACGACATCAACGATATTTACCTTATGGGCACAAACCTGTGGCACTCCAAAGCCCTCATTGAAATGTCGCGCCAGTACATTCAGAATGCAGTCATCACCGAGGGATTTTCCCCGGACAGCAGCCTCCCACAGGTAAAAGGGTTTGTGGACACCTTTGCACATGTTTTCGGGGAGGTGTCCGGCTTTATCGAGGCGGTCACCTTTGATTCCGCCAACCTGCTTTTTCATGCCCTTGGCACACCGGGCATCCGTTTCAAAGGCCAGGTCAAGGACGAAATGCTCAATCTCGTGGATTATCCGGGGGTGACCGGCACCACCCATTTCGACTTCAGCGGTGATGCCATCAAGGCACCCCTTGTACTCAAAGTGGAGGCCGGCCGATTCGTGCAGGTCCGCCAGCCCTGACCCAAGGCAGTCCTATAAAAAAGGGAATTGAGTAGACCACATAAACTTCAGCGAAATTTAAATCGATTTCGCCTAACAACCTGGTGATGGCACGGCCGATTCTCAGCAGATGGTCGTTTGTCGAGAAGACCTTGATGCCAACGTCAAAACCCAAGCAGGTTTCTATTCCTCATAATTTTTCAGCTTGCCCTGCCCTGTGGCCTCCATTACGCTGTGCCACAGTTTCCCGCGGGGGTCCACCTGTTTGCGTTTGCCGGCGGACAACCCCATGGGCAGGTGGACGTACGTGTAATTCCAGTAACCGATGAGCACGTTGGTCTTGCCGGCCATTCCCGCGTGCACGGCGTCACGCCCCAGGAAACTACAGAAAACATGATCGTTGGCATTGGCCGGCAGGCTGCGAATCATATAGCTGGGGTCGATATATTTGAGGGAAATGTCGATATTTTTTTCTCGGAAATAGGCAATTATGCGGCTTTTCAGAAAGATGCCGATGTCCTTCAGGCGAATGTTTCCGGATTCATCGAGCTCCTCCGTACCCTTCTGAAAATATTTCTGGCCGGCGCCTTCGGCCGCCACAATCACGGCATGTCCACGCTGGGCCAGCCTGGCCGCAATGGCCGCTAACAGACCATTGGGACCCTCCAGATCGAAATCTACCTCCGGGATCAAAGCGAAATTGACATCCTGCTGGGCAAGGGTCGCCGTGGCGGCGATATAGCCGGAATGGCGCCCCATGAGTTTGATAAGGCCGATACCGTTAGGATAGCCTTTGGACTCGTTGTGGGCGCCCTTGATAGCTTCCGTAGCCACATCCACAGCAGTTTCAAAACCAAAGGAGCGGGCCACCATGTAGATGTCGTTGTCGATGGTTTTGGGTATGCCCACCACACTGATTTTAAGCCCTCTCTCCAGGATGTTTTCCGCCAACAGGGTTGCCGCCTTGAGTGTCCCATCGCCGCCCACCATGAAAAGGATGCCGACATTCATCCTTTCCAGGCTGTCGACGATCTCGTCGATATCCTGGGGCCCCCGGGACGAGCCCAGAATCGACCCGCCCAGTTCGAGAATGTTGACCACAGAATCCGGCCCCAGTTCCATGATATCGTGGTTGTATTTCGGGATAAAACCCTGCAGCCCGTACCGGATACCGTAGACGTTTGTAACACCATAGCCATAGTAAAGCTCAAGCACTATGGATCGGATAATATCGTTAAGACCCGGACAGAGGCCTCCGCAGGTCACGATGGCACACCTCAGTTTGCTGGGATCGAAATAGATCTTTTCCCGCGGTCCGGCCATCTCCAGCCAGGGGCTGACGCTTCCCCGCTTCAAAGCTTGTTGCATGTTTTTCAGTGACGCATCGATCAATACGCCCTGATCGTCCGACGCGAAATTTTCCCCGCGTTTGAGGGGCGATGGGATCTTCGCTTCCCCCAGGCACTGAATTTTGGTTTCCTCAATGTTCTGAATCATAAGGGCCTTTTCATCATAGGGCACGTTTTTTAGGTTCAAATCTGAATTCGCCTTTTCCCAGAATGTCGTGCAAATGCAAAATCCCGCATATGGTCCCGTCATCCGCTGTTATGGGGAGAACGGTAATTTCGTATGTCTCCATCAGGCCCAGTGCGTCATAGGCCGGCGTTTCCGGATAAGCGCATTTCGGGTTTTGCGTCATGACAGTTTCCACGGGCAACCCCCAGATGTCCTTTTGTTCAGTCAGGTTTCGCCGGATGTCCCCATCGGTGACAATGCCTGCCACCTTGTTTGCTGCGGTGCAGACCAGGGTCGCACCGAGCCCCATGCTGTTGACCATTTGAATGGCTTCCTCCATGGTACTGTCCAGGGAAATGCGCGGAATGGATTCTCCGGTCAGCATCATATCGGCAACACGGCTGGAGAGTCTCTGTCCCAAGGCCCCGCCCGGATGGAATCGTTTGAAATCGCTGGATGTGAATTGTTTTTTGTTGATCAGCGTAACTGCAAGGGCATCACCCATGGCCAGAAGGGCCGTGGAACTGGCTGTGGGGGCCAGCCCCATGGGGCAAGCCTCCTTTTCCACACCGACATCGATGACGATATCGCTGTTCTGGGCCAATGTCGATTCCTTGTCGCCCGTTAAGGAGATCACCGTGCAACCGATACCCCGGATGCTGTCTACCAGTACGTTCAACTCGTCGGTTTCACCGCTGGTGGAAAGCGCCAGGAATATGTCATCCGGCACTACCATTCCCAGGTCTCCATGCATGGCTTCCACTGGGTGCAGAAAAAATGATCGGGTGCCGGTGCTGTTCAGGGTGGCCACGATCTTTCTGCCGACAATGCCGGATTTACCGATGCCACCGACCACAACCCGTCCGGCAGATGCATATATGCGTTCCACCATGGATACAAAACCATCGTCGACCCGATCAATCAGCTGCATGAGGCCTTCGGCTTCTATGCGCAATACCTCCCTGGCCTCCTCGACAATTGCGGATTTCTTCTCGGTCAAAAGCCTTTCCCCTTAATTAGCGTGTTTGTCAAAAAAACGTTCCGAATGCCGAAAAAATCCAATGTTGAATCGGATCGTATTTAGGACAACCAGTATAACGTATTAAATTTTAAAATGAATAGCAATTACCATAATCCAATGACACTATTCAAAAAAAAGCAAGCGGTCTTTTCCATCCGATTGACAAATAGACCCTTCTTGAACGCACAGGCACGGCGTCATCTCACCAGGAACAATTTTACCCATTTTTCCAACATTGGCCTTGACAATCGGCAAACCATTAATTATTATTATTTGTTTAATAGATACTAAGAGAAGAAGGCATGGCCGGATTCCATTTTCCTGGCCATTTTTATTTACACGAAACAAACTCAAATGGGGGTGGTTCCAATGGAGTGTACAACAGTTCGGAAAGGAAGTGAATGCCCGTTTATGACCAAACAGGGGTGTTCCTACAATGGCGGGATTTGTCATGAGATCATAGAGAGTTGTGAAGGCTGCAACCGCAAACTGGAAAACGGCTCGGGGTGGTATTGCTCGGCTTGTCCGGATCCGGCACAAAAATGGAAAAACGGCAACTGCAACCTGGCATCGCACGTTTCTGCGGCAACCGCGCAGAAAAAGCAAAAAATCAACCCGCTCAAGGCATCCAAACGCGCCGGCCGGTAACACGATTCTCGGTAATGACAAACCCTGCTCACTATGCGAGCAGGGTTTTTTTGTGCTTGACATTTTCCGGCTTATGGCAGAAAGCCTGACCGGAACATATGACCCTTCCAACCTTTTGGCCAAGGAGGTGCCTGAGAATGAATCCCATTGCCCAAGAACTGAACCAAACTATTGAAACAGCCAATCCCCATGTCCTGGAAATGCTGTCCGGCATCGGAAAAGCGCTGTTTTTTCCCAAAGGCATCCTCAGCCAAAGCGCCGAAGCCAAGGAGAAGGCCCACAGGCTGAACGCCACCATCGGCATTGCCAAAGAAGGCGGCCACACCATGCGTTTTGACTCTGTCATGGAAAGCATCAGGGACATTTCCCCCAGCCAAGCCCTGACCTATGCACCCTCATTCGGAATTCCGGGTCTGCGCAAGGTCTGGCAGGAGTCGATTTATTCAAAAAACAGCTCCCTTTCCGGAAAGCCCATCAGCCTCCCGGTGACTACCTGCGGGATTACGCACGGTGTCAGCATGTTCGGCGATATCTGGCTTGATCCAGGAGACGTGGTTATCCTGCCTGATATGATGTGGGGCAATTACAACATGGTGCTCGGGCTGCGAAAAGGCGCTCGCATCAGATCCTATCCAATTTTCACCGACCAGGGAGGCTTCAACATCGAGGCCCTGGAAAAGGCTGTCCGGGATGAAGCGCGCCAAAACAGCAAAGTTGCCGTTCTACTCAACTTCCCCCACAACCCGACCGGCTACACGGTCACAAAAGCCGAGGGCGACCGCATCGCAGAAATCCTGATTGATGTCGCCGGGGGGGGCACCAATGTGATCGCCGTCACCGATGACTCCTATTTCGGTCTATTCTATGAAGAAGAGACCCTCAAGGAATCCGTATTTGCCAAGCTTTGCGGAAAAGACCCGCGGCTTTTGGCCATCAAGCTGGACGGCTGCACCAAAGAAAACTTCGTCTGGGGGCTCAGGGTCGGCTTCATCACCTATGGTCTATCTGCCAGCGGGCAGGAAGAAGCCGTGTACGACGCGCTTGAGAAAAAAACCGCCGGATGCATCCGGGGGAACATCTCCAACGCCTCCCATCTGGGCCAGTCCATCGTGCTCAAATCCATGCAGAACGATAAATTTCCTGTGGAAAAGGAAGAAAAGTTCACGACACTTAAAGCACGCGCCCAAAAAGTCAAAAGCGTGCTGTCGGATCCGAAATACCAGGCTGCCTGGGAGGCTTATCCCTTCAATTCAGGGTACTTCATGTGCATCCGCCTGAAAGCGGTCAATGCTGAGAAATTGCGCGTACACCTGCTTGACCAGTACGGTGTCGGCCTGATCTCCATCGGAGAACACAATCTCAGGATCGCCTTTTCCTGTATCGATGAAGGCGATATCCAGACACTGTTCGATCTAGTCCTTCAGGGGGTCAATGATTTAACATAAGTTCAACCCACTTAATTGATATAAATGAATTAATCGGAAGCCGGCATAATTATTGATTTGCCATTGTTGAATATTGGCCATTCGCCTTTATCTTATGCACAAGAATTCTACCATAAAAGTGATGATTGACAGACTGACCGGCAAAGACCGGATCTTCAATCTGGCCCATGCCGGCAAATGGACGCTTTACTTCGTGGCCATCGGGTTGATTGCCGGCCTGGGTTCGATTGTCTTTCATTACCTCTGTCAGCTTGGGGTTCACTATTTCATGGATCTGATGGCGGGTTACCGCCCCCCGTCTCCGGCCGGGGAACATCACCTGCTGCCCCCCACGACCACGCCCTTCAACCGCTGGATCTTACTGTTGCTGCCCGCTTTCGGGGGATTGCTGAGCGGTTGGCTGGTATACACATTTGCGCCGGAAGCGGAAGGGCATGGGACCGATGCCGCCATCAACGCCTATCACCGGGCCGGCGGGCTCATCCGCAGCAGGGTCCCCATTATCAAAACCATTGCCTCTGCCATCACCTTGACCACCGGCGGGTCAGGTGGTCGAGAAGGTCCCATTGCCCAGATCGGCGCCGGCTTCGGCTCATTTTTGGCCACCCGTCTCAAACTTTCGGAGCGCGAGCGCAGAATCATGATGGCCGCCGGCATCGGTGCCGGCGTAGGCAGTATTTTCCGGGCCCCTCTGGCAGGTGCGCTGTTTGCTGCCGAAGTGCTGTACCGCGATCCCGAGTTCGAATCCGAAGTCATCATACCGGCCGGGATATCATCGGTGGTGGCCTACTGCGTTTTCTGCCTGGTATTCGGGTGGGGATCGCTTTTCGAATCCCCCGGGTTTAAATTCAGCAATCCTTTGGAGCTGGGACCATACATCATCCTGGCGTTTATTCTCGTGGCCGTGGGCATGTTGTACGTCAAATCTTTCTACGGTATCATAGATCTGTTTAAATCTCTTAAAATCCCCAATCACCTCAAACCTGCCCTGGGGGGGCTCTGCACCGGGATCATAGGCTTTTTTCTACCGCAAACCCTGGCCTTTGGCTACGGCTTTGCCCAGATGGCCCTCAACAGTGAACTAACGGTGCCGTTCCTGCTGCTTTTGGCTTTCGGCAAGATCTTCACCACCTCGTTTTCCATCGGATCCGGCGGCAGCGGAGGTGTTTTCGGCCCATCCATCGTTATCGGAGGCGCCATGGGCGGAGCCGTGGGCAAGGTGTTCCACGGCATCATGCCGGGCGTGGTCAACGAACCGGGTGCATTTGTGGTAGTAGGAATGGCTGGTTTCTTCACGGCAGTTTCCAACACGCCCATTTCCACTATCATCTTTGTCAGCGAAATGACCAACTCTTATCATCTGCTGCTGCCCAGCCTTCTGGTCTGTTCCCTGACCTACCTGGCCTCCCAGAAATGGACCATTTTTCAACAGCAGGTAAAGAGCAAAATCGATTCTCCGGCCCACGCCGGCGACTTTTTCGTGGACATCCTCCAGGCTATCCGCGTGAAGGATCTTACCGACCACATTAAAAAGGTGACCCTGATCCCCCAGGATATGCCTTTTGTCGAATTCAAATCTTTTTTTTCCACTACCAAACAGCATTACTTCCCGGTGATGGACGACGATGAAAGGCTCATCAGCATTTTTTCCATAAACGATATCCGGGGGGTGCTCTTTTCCAGTGAAATAGAACACCTGGTACGCATGAAGGATATCGGCACGTCGGACATTATCGTCACCACGCCTACCGATGACCTGAATTCCGTACTGCAAAAATTCACGGATAAGAATATCGACAGCCTGCCGGTGGTTATGGACGACGACCACGGCCTGCTCATGGGCATGCTCAACCGCAGGGAAGTCATCGCCTTCTACAATGATAAAATCAGGGAAATGAAACAGAAGAAAAACTAATATTTCTGATTAAATATGACGTCTGGCATAGGTGGCGGGCGGATGAAACACAACATCCATGAAATTGGTACAAATAGCGAAACAAATAGGAAGCACAAAAAGCCGCAGAATATAACCCGTCCATCTTGATGCTTTGTTACGCCATGGAACTATTTTCGGATAATGTCTTAGAAGCTTGAGCCGGAATAATTCGTTGTTCAATATCAGACCAAATTTTGCGTTTCATCATTCGTAAATCATATTCAGTCTGTAAATTCAGCCAGAACTGAGCTTCGACACCAAAGTAGCGCTGCAATCTCAAGGCGGTATCGGTGGTAATGGATCGTTTCCCGTTAACAATCTCGCTAATTCTATTGGGAGGAACAGAAAGGTCACGAGAGAGCTTATTGATGCTGATACCGAAGGGTTCCATAAAGTCTTCACGCAGGATTTCACCTGGTGTAATCGGATCAAAAAGTTTGCTTGCGCTCATGTCAATACCTCAATGATAATCTACAATTTCAACATTAAATGCATTCCCCTCATGCCATTCAAAACAGACACGCCATTGTTTGTTAATGCTAATGGCGAATTGCCCCTTCCGATCTCCTTTGAGAGCGTGAAATTTATTTCCTGGATTAAGCATTAAGGCGTTCAGATTAGGAGCGGCATGAAGTACTATAAACCTTTTTCTCGCTTGCCTTTCAAAAGATTGTTATGGTGTACCCTTATATTCAACAACCCTATTATTGTCGTTATACTCTAAATATAGATATATAAACCGCGTCCCCAAAGTTATAATGTTTGGAGGCCGCATTCAGTTTTTCATTCAGATCATTTTGCATATCGTCAAACTGTTATCACGTCACTTTTACTTGGTCAGAACACCGATTTCTTGAACCAGATAATCAGAAAAAAAAGCATCCGACCAGAGACTCAACTCATCTCTTTGCCCTGGGTTTTTTAAAAATGGTTCAACATCGCTTTTGGCTAGGCTAAAATCAATCTCTTTAATCTTTCTGGATATCAATTGAACAAGTTTTTCCCTGGTCAACATCTCGGAGGGGTCAATATGACCTGTTTGCACCATTTTATTATTAAGATAATGCAAATCACATGGAACACGATTCTTCACAAACCATATTAAATCATACCAGTCTCGTCCTTTAATATGGGTTCTTATGGTACGGCATAACAAAGCATGCATTTTACCTGCAAACAAACTGGTCAATGTCATGGTTTTAATGCTAAATGGAATTGGGTGAAGATGATATTTTAGATCACTGGTAAAACCGGTGGCCGGATCCTGATCAATTTCCAATTTGATTTTCATCACGGCATTTTTATGGGTCTTCAAATTTGAATCGATTTTTAATAAATGGATTAACGTATTTGCTTTGATGAAAGCAGAATCAATCGTGCTTTTATTCTGCTTATTTTTTTCTTGTGTTAAAACCTCAAAACCCCACAGTTCCAACTCCGCTTTTACTGCACCAAGATACTTTTTAATATCAAATTCCGTTTCCGGCTGAATTAACGAAAAATCCAAATCCTCAGAAAAACGGTCCAGTTTATATAAAATCCGTAGTGCAGTCCCTCCGTATAAAACAGCCTTTTCATAAAATTTTGACCGCCATAAACCAAGCAATACGATTTCTTGCATGATCTCTTTAAGCGCATTCTCATGATCATGAATCGTAAGTAATTCATACCTGCTCAGCATTTGTTCAATTTTTTCATCAAACATAACCGTCCTTTAAACAACGAATCAGTAGTTTTATGCTTTGCCTTCGATATCCGGCCTTAATTTTTTCCAACAAAGAAAAATCAAGTTTCTCGTAAACACTGAAATCCAACCGCATTAATTCTAGGAATTCCTTCATTTCCTTTTTGGTTGAAATATGAGTTTTCGGCGCTGTTATGTCGCATAACGCCTTCTCAGGGGAAGCAATTAAAATCTTTTTTTGATCTCCGGCATCTTCAAGCTTAATTCCAATGCTGAACACCGTTTTTGGGCAATACCAATAGGAAAACCTGCCAATCGGTGTTTCATATTGCTTCTTTCTTTTCGTTGTCATGCTGATAATCAGTTCAACACGCTCCGGTATCATGTTCCAAAATGCCAAAGCGGTTTGACCTGTGATGTAGGAAGGCCCATATATCAGATTAGCCAGTACTAACTTATTATAGGGCCTGTTATACGCCTTGCCCAATACATAAAGGCCCTTTTTGACCCTTACGATATCCTTGTCCTTGACAAGACCCCTGATCTTGTCTCTCGGCTTTTTGTAATCCCTTAAAGCGTACAACAATAAATTATAATCAAATTCCGCGGGAAGCTGAATTAAATTTTTCATATTACATCCAATATGTCTAATTTTTTGGACTTACTGGATTCATCTATATGCTCTATAAAAAATAGTCAAGGATTAAGTTATAGCAGTTGTCATAAGTATGTTCCGAATGAAAGAATCTGGCTAATCATAAAAGCACGTTGGTTCAACAACCATAACTGCAAAAATGAACAGCAACTCATAGAGCGTTTGGGTCAAGCTATTCGGGACGTGATCAATCATCCAGAAAATCTCTCGAAAAACCATCGATATTTTTGATAACGACATGAATCGGTGATCTACACATCATCGTGACATTTAATGTGTCATGAAAGCTTGGCTCGCGACAAATAAAAGGTTGTTTGTCGCGAAAATCGATGTGAAGAAATAGAATAGCGAAGAGATTACATATCCCAGTATTATATCAAAAGAATTATCAGTGTGTTAGAGATTTGAACAATATTACAGATTTGTAATTACTGTGATTGTATGATTTAGTCAATCAACTGATATTACACTACATATTGCTATTCACAGGCGTCGGATAGTGCCTTTCAGAGGTGTTGATTA
>Ga0164313_10006004_pt1 | contig 10732 bp, 9 predicted proteins | sample GuaBasSedimGuay4_FD_113735 | JGI IMG/M metagenome (GOLD analysis project Ga0164313, IMG submission 113735) | Subseafloor sediment microbial communities from Guaymas Basin, Gulf of California, Mexico - Guay4, Core 4569-4, 0-3 cm | ecosystem: Environmental > Aquatic > Marine > Hydrothermal vents >...
AGTCCTTATTATTTTTTATAATTACCAATGATATCTAAAAATGCTCCCCACTCGTTGGGGTGTCTACCGAACCCCGCACACTGATGAGCGTAACTTTTTTCAGTATCCGGGGTTTTTATGGTAGTTATTTGGCCGGAAGCTTCCAGCACGCGTTATCCGCATTTTCTTTGATAATGAGTTCTAATGGTGAATACAGGGTAATCTTCAACTGTCCCGGTTTGAGTCCTGACTGAAGCACCACCTTGACCGCTGTCATGACATCGTGGCCCTGCAGCGGCGCATTATAGTTCCAGTACCTGTTGATTATGCCTGTCTCTATATTTTCACAAATAGTCTGTGAGCCGCCTCCGGAAGCGTAGACCAGAACCTTATCTTGTAGACCTGCTTCTTTCACAGCATGACCTGAGCCCAGTGCCATAATGCCCCAGAAACTATAGATAGCACTAAGATCTGGATGCTGTTTCAGGACAGTTGCTGTAATGTCGCGCGCTTTATTAGGATCCCAGTTCGCTGCCTGGTTGGAAACGATCTTGATTTCAGGATGCTTTTGAAAAACCGAGAGTGCTCCCTGAAGTTGTTCTATATTGGCCGAGGAAGTGGTCATGCCCTGAACAATGGCGACTTTTCCTGATTTGCCGCTGCCGGTGCCGCTTGTCTTGCAGATATCCTCAGCCATCATCTGCCCAAGATTGTACCAATCAACGCCGACATAGGCCGAGCTTGTATATCGGGAACCTAGGTTTATTTGGATGACGTAAATACCGGCCTTTTCCGCTTTTTTTATAAGCTTGGCCAGCAATTGCATGTTATCATTCTGAACGACAATTACGTCGGGTTTCTCTATGATTAGTGAGGAAATAGCCTGGGTCGCCGCACCGGGGTCCGCGTGTGGATCACGCAAGACAAATTTCATCCCCAGTGTATCACATTGGGTCTTTATGACTTTAGCCCAGGCTTCCGTCAATGGGATACCCATCAGGACCGGCACAAAAGCAACAGTCTTACCTCTCAAATTTTTATCGAAGTGGTTGTAAAGTTCGGCAGAAACTTTTGGCCTGCTTACTGAATCTCCAGCCAATAAGGTATTGGTGCCAACCAACAGTATACCAAGCACTCCAACAATGACTATACACCTGCCAATAAATTGATTGTAACATCTTGTAATCATAATTTAACTCCTCTTTTTTTTAAGATTTTTTCATCTCAAGTTTAGGTTATCATTCCACATCATTCTACAGGTCTCCCTGTTGCGCTGTTTCCTCATCGCGCGGATGCAAGCGGTTATCTATGAGAATAGCGCATAGAAGCACCAGGCCTTTTATTATATTTTGCACTTCATTGGTGAAGTCCATAAGGGTCATACCGTTTAAAAGAGTACCAATCAAAGCCGTTCCTGCGATTACACTCAAAATGCTGCCACGCCCGCCGATAAGGCTTACCCCTCCCAGGACAACGACTAAAATGGTATCGAAAATCAGGGTCGAATTGATGATTCGCGTGTCCACATTGGCGACCGATGCAACCATGACCAGCCCGGCAAGGTAACCGATAAACGCACACAAAGTGTATTCTAAAATAGTTAGCGGTCTGACTGCGATACCGGTAAGAGATGCAGCTTCTGCATTGTCTCCATGGGCATATATAAATCGACCATATGAGGTTCGAGATAAAAAGAGATGAGATAGCAACGCAACTAATGCAAACACGAGAATCGGAATGGGAATTCCGCCAAGAGTTCCTTGTCCAAGGAAAAGAAACTCCTCGGCGTCCTTGGGAACATGAAATATCAAATCACCGCCAAGCAACCAGGTTCGAACCACGCCAAAAACAAAAATTCCGGAAGCAAGAGTGGCAAATAAAGCCGGCATTTCCAAGAAGGCTATCAAAAAACCGTTCATGAGCCCAACCACTAAAGCCATCCCCAAACCTAAGGCGATTGCAAGACCCAGTGATACCCCGTCATTCATATGGGTCAGTGCCCAGGCAGTGGAAACCGCCATGACGGAAACTTGCGAAAGATCAAGACCCCTGGCAATCACCACAATCGCCATTCCAACGCCGAGAATTCCGAGTACGGAAATATTTCTAGCCAGAGTAATGAAGTTGTCAATGGTGGCAAAACCATCCAAAAAAATGGCAAAGAACATTAAAAAAATGGCCGTGATCAGAAATACAAGCTGTTCCTGAGTCGGTTTAGTGGCTGCCGTCTTGAGAAATATGATTGGTCTTATATTTGATGCCATATTTTTCATTTCCTTATTTTGTTGGTAAAAAAACCATCTTTGTTTTTATCATCCGCAAGACACCCTTTCGTTAGTCCAGATCTTTCACGGCCAGTTCTATCCTTTTTAATGCTTTTACGAGAATCGGTTTGGAACAGGCAATATTAATTCGTTCAAACCCTTCGCCACCGGGGCCGAAAGCAAATCCATGATCAAGCCCCACTCTGGCTTTGCTGTTCATAAATTTTGCAAGTGCTTTTGGTGTCAATCCCAATTCTCTGCAATCAAGCCATAACAGATAGGTACCTTCAGGTTTGATCACCTTAATTTTTGGAATACGACTCTCAAAATAGTCTCTTAAAAACTCCATGTTGTGCTGCATATAATCAAGGAATTGTTCCAACCATTCGTCTCCATCATTAAAAGCCGCTTCCAGGGCAACCATACCGAGAATATTTGCTACGGGTAGAAATCCTTTCCTGGTCTCCTCGAACTTACTTCTCAAATCGGCATTGGGTATGATAAGGATAGACGATTGCAGCCCGGCAAGATTAAACGTTTTGCTGGGCGCAATACAGGTAATCGAATTCTGTTCAAACTCTTTTGAGATCGATGCAAATGGAATATGTTGATACCCTTTAAACAGCAATTCTCCATGAATTTCATCGGATACGACAATGGCTTTGTTCCCAATGGCGATCTTCCCCATTTTTATCAGCTCTTCCCTGGTCCAGACCCGCCCAACCGGATTATGTGGATTGCACAATATCATCATACGGACCCGTGGGGTACTCGGTATCACTCGCACGACGGGCTCAAATTGTGCTGCCAGATCATCGTTGTCAATTTCATAATACCCTTCCACCAATTTCAGTTGATTGTTGGCTACATGACAACCGTTGTCTTCTATTGCCCCCCAGAAAGGATAGTACACCGGATCCTGAAGAATTACGGAGTCACCGGGAACAGTAAAGGCCTTCACTGTGGTATACAGAGCAGAAACAATGCCGGGAGTGCTCACAATCCATTCAGGTTCGATTTTCCAACTATATTTTCGCATCATTCTGTTTTGAACGGCATTTACAATCGAAGTCGAAAATTGCACAGGAAGAGAATACCCGTAAAACTCATGCTCGGTCCTTTTTCTCAGCGCATCGGTAATAGGTTTGGCTACGGGAATATCCATATCGGCAACCCACATGGGGATTATATCTTTTTCACCAAAAAGAGATTCGGCTGCATCCCATTTTGCACAATTCGTACCTTTTCTTGAAGTTATTGTATCAAAATTATATGTCACCATAATTTACCTCGTTAAACACCCATTTAGAGTGAGTTGTTAATATTACTTGTTCTCATAATTTCTAATCAATTATGAGGGATTGTATATCCTCAATAATGAACGGATATGTTAAATGCAATGACACGCTACCAAGTGACCTCCTTTGTCTTCCAACTGCGGTGCTAAATTACGACAGACCTCTTTAGCTGCAGGACACCTGGGCTGGAAATTGCAGCCACTTGGAGGATTCAAGGCGCTTGGAACATCGCCCGAAAGAGGAATTCTATTCCGCTGTGATTCTACGGCGTAGTCTGGTATGGGAACTGCAGAAAGCAGGGCTTTGGTGTATGGATGAAGTGGATTTTCATAAAGCGCATCCTTATCCGCGAGCTCTACGATTTCACCCAGATACAATACCCCCACATGGTCACTGATGTGTCGAACCACAGCAAGATCATGGGCAATAAAGAGATAGGTCAGGTTAAGATTTTCTTTAAGCTCAATCAGAAGATTGATTATTTGCGCCTGAATGGATACATCCAGAGCTGACACAGGTTCATCGTATACAATAAAATTCGGCTTTGTGGACAGCGCCCTCGCAATCCCGATACGCTGGCGTTGCCCCCCACTAAACTCATGGGGATAGCGGCTGGCCATATTGGGATTCAAACCAACCATAAGGAACAGTTCCGAAATTCGATCCCGGTATTCTGACCTGCTTGCCAGATGATGCACTTTTAAGGGTTCACCAACGATATCTCCGGACTTCATTCGGGGGTCAAGAGAATCGAAAGGATCTTGAAAAACAACCTGGAGTTGCCGTCGAATTTTTCTAAGCTCTCTTTTGGAGAGATTAGTAAGATTTCTCCCATCAAAAAAAACTTCTCCAGATGTAGGACGATCCAACTGCAGGATGCATCGGCCCACTGTAGTTTTTCCACAGCCACTTTCACCCACCAGCCCAAAGGTTTCACCTTTTTTTATCTTGAAGCTTATCCCATTCACGGCCTTAACATCGTTAACATGTTTCAGAAAAACACCCGCGGTTACAGGAAAGTATTTCACTAGATTATTTACCTCAATCAGAGATCTCATATTGTTTGTCCTCATTTTATTTCATTCTCGTTTTCAAAAAACAAGCAACGTGATGGCCTTCCTCTATCTCTACTAATTCCGGTTTAGACTTAGCACAGTCCTCCATGGCATCATCACACCTCGGATAAAAAGCACATCCGGCGGGTAGATTTTGCAGATCCGGCGGCATGCCCTTGACAGGTATCAATTTTTCATTGCTCGCCTGGGTCAGCCTGGGAACAGAAGCCAAAAGTCCCTTGGTGTACGGATGCCCTGGCCGTGAGAATAAGATGGGTGTTGGGGCTTTCTCCACAATACGTCCAGCATACATTACATTTACTCTGTCTACATATTTAGCAACTATTCCAAGGTTGTGAGTAATAAGGATTACAGAGGTCCCGAGACTATTTGACATCTCTTTTATTATCTCCAGAATTTGTGCCTGAATGGTCACGTCAAGAGCTGTGGTCGGTTCATCTGCGATCAAGAGATCTGGATTGCAACTCAGAGCCATGGCGATCATAATCCTTTGCTGTGTGCCGCCGCTAAACTGATGAGGATAGTCCCTCAATCTACTCTCGACATCGGGTATCTTTACTAATTGAAGGATCCTCACAACCTCCTTAAAGAGTGCTTTTTTATCAAGATTGCGATGAAGGATAAGGGGTTCGGATATCTGGTGATAAACGCTGAGTGACGGGTTTAAGGATGTTGAAGCCTCCTGGAAGATCATGGCAATCCGGTTCCCTCGTATCTGTTCCATTTCCTTCTCACTATGTTTGAGAAGGTCCTCACCCTGAAAAATAATTTGACCATCAACTGTCTCGCCGGGCGGATTAGGAATGAGCCGTAAAATTGACAGCGCGCCCACGCTCTTTCCGCAGCCGCTCTCACCCACGATTGCCACACATTCACCCTTCCTCACATCGTAGGATACACCATCGACGGCTTTTGTAGTCCCTTCATCGGTTCGGAAATAGGTTTTCAGATTATTTATTTCAAGAATGTTTTTCATTTTTAGTTTTGGTATCCCTCGCCATTGCTCTCTTCATTTTAGAATTTTATCTCAAAAGTGATCATGGAACCAAGGATTTCTTAATACCTCCAATAGCGCTTCGGAGGTATTGAGAAATCGATTTTGCTATTTTAACATCTTTTTCTTTAATGCCTGGTCTATCCAAACACCCTCAAAGGTGTGACCTTGGTCCAAGCCAGTTGCTGTTTCTAATCCAGCAAAATTCTTAACCCACGGCTGCCAGATCATATATACGTACGGGCTCGGCATGGGTATATCCCAGGTTTGTCCAATCGCGTATTTCATCGTCTTTTTTGCTATGGCGTTAAATTTGGATCTGTCACCAGTGGCAGCTTTTAGCTGCATTGCCATCTCTATCATTTTGGGGTCGTTAACGTGGCTCTTGTTCCAAGTGGAACCAGGAACATAGTATCTGGTCGAAGCCAATGGTTGCGCATCCAATAGTCCGGCACCCATTCCTTCATATTTTCCTTTGTGTGCCGTTGTGTAATAGGCCATATATTCCTTAAGATTTAATTCCAGATCAACCCCAATCTGTGAGAGATATGCTTTCACAAGTTCCATCTGCTCTGCATAAGCACGCCCATAGGCCATAGTGTAGGTAAGTTTAGTCTTTAACCCGTTCGGATAGCCGGCGGCTTTTAGAAGCTGTTTGGCCTTTTCAGGATTATAACTAAAATTTTCAGCCGCCTCCCCTAGGTCATCCAATGGGGTAAAGAGCTCTTTCCCCCAAGTGGGCGGATAAGGATGTGCATATATTTCGGCATCTCCCCCCCAATATCTCTTGACGATTGCTTTCCGATCTATGGCCATTGCAATCGCCTTTCGAACTCGAATATCGCTAAAAGGTTTTTTGTCCGTTCTCATATAGATGACAACTGGAAAAAACAATAGTTTCCTATATTTCAACTCAGGATTACTCTTTTTCAACCCGGCCATTTTTGAAGACTTAACACCATATAGGATATCAACCTTTCCTGTTCGAAAAGCAGCCAGCCGGGTCTCACGATCTCTAATAATCGAAGCCTTGATTTTATCCACATAAATTTTTTCTTTATCCCGATAGTCAGGATTACGCTGGAAGGTTAAGGAATTGCCGGAAGAAAAATTCTTTAGCAAAAAAGGACCTGTTCCAACAGCGTTCTCCCAATTGCTTAAATCTTCGTATTTCTCCACCACTTCGTGGGGAAAGATCCAGGAGTTGTCCATGCCAATGTGGAGAAGTGCCTGCGAATAGGGTTCCTTTAGTTTGAAGACGACCGTGTATTTATCTTTTGCAACGACGGATTCTATATGGTCATGGATATAATGATCGACTTTCTTGCTTGAAAAGTAACGTTTAAAGGAATAAACCACATCATCTGCAACAAATTCCCGCCCATTGACCGGCGGCTTATTCTGGAACTTAACTCCTTTTCGTAAATAAAAAACAAGGGTTGTTGAGTCAAGCCATTCCCACCTTTCCGCCAGAGCCCCTTTGAGATATTCATTTGGCGTATAAGTACTAACAGCTCCAGGCAATTTCCCTTCCTTTTGCATTTTTTCCAAATCCCCTGTGATAAGAGCATCATAGAAAAAACTTATCATGAATTGTGTATTCATGCTGGCTGTTTGTGCAGGATCAAATTGCTTGATATTTTTCCCTACAATTCGAAGTGTTCCTCCATATTTTGGTTTTTCTGCTGCAAAAGAGTCGTCCAGCAGAGCAATCCCAAAGACCAACAAGATAGTAATTGTCAATAAACATGTAATGTGTTTAAAATTCCGTATCCTAATTGTTTTCACCATTTTTCTCCTTTTTATGATTGGATTGTATTTAAGTAATCATGCAGTATGTCTGGTAAATCCAGCAAAAGCTCTATTTCAAAACACTTGTACCTCCCTTCCATTATATTAATTTGATACTCTTTTTCTTTTCGGTTTCAAGGCTCAAAGCTGTTGCATCTTTCCTTTGAGTCTTGGGTCTAGTATATCCCGCATTCCATCACTAAACATATTGATTCCAAATACCGCCGTGCTGAGGAAAAGGCCCGGCCAGATTGCCAACCACGGCATCTCCAACATATATTCCCGGCCTGATCCACTTAGCATCCCCCCCCAACTCGGATACGGTGGTGGAACCCCAAATCCTAGAAAGCTGATAGAAGCTTCCACAATTATCATAAATCCCATTTCTGTAGCAGACATAATAATGATAATAGGTAAAATATTAGGCAATATATGTCGGAAGATAATAGTTCTACCCTTACACCCGATAGCGAAAGCAGCTTCAATATATCTCCTCTCTCTAATGGAGAGCACCTCACTTCTAATCAGCCTGGAAACAGAAATACCTTGAAAGACACCTAAAACGACAATAGTATTTACTAATCCCGGTCCGAGAACTGACATTACAGTCAACATTACGAGCAAACCAGGAAAACACATCACAGTGTCTACGAATCGTTGCATAATAAAATCGACCTTCCCTCCATAAAAACCGGATATGATACCTACAAAGGAGGCAATCAGCACGGATAAGGTACTGGCACCGACTCCCACAATCATGGATATGCGAGCTCCATAAATGCAACGACTGAGCATATCGCGTCCCATCTGATCCGTCCCTAACCAATGGGATCCGGAAGGGGGCATAAGTGAATCCTCCAAATGAATCTCGTTCATACCAAATGGCGCCAGAATATCCGCGAAGATACCTGTGAAGAATAACATCAAAACAAGAACCGCACCGATGGTACCTAATGGCTTCTCTTTAAGCAGTTTAAGGAATCTTTTAGCGAAAAAGATGTACTTCCTCTGTTTCGGGGTATCCCTTGATAATGTTTCATCTTCCATCATTTTATTCCTTTTAAATTTGTTACTATTTATATCGAATACGAGGATTGAGATATGCATAACAGATATCCACAACTATATTGGTCATTACCACCAAGATAGACACACAAAGAACGATTCCCGAGAGCAATGGGTAATCCCTTGAATTCAGGACCTCTATCGTTAATATGCCCATCCCCGGCACATTGAAGATCGTTTCTATAATAATGGACCCTCCGAGTAAAACAGGCAATAGCATACCTATCATAGTAACAACTGGAATTATTGCATTCTTCAGGCCATGAAGAAAAATGACGGTTTTTTTTTTCACTCCCTTTGCCAAAGCGGTTCGGATATAATCCTGCCTTAAGACTTCCAACATGGTCGTCCGGGTCATCCTCATCATCCCTCCTGAGGCAATCATACCTAAGATGAGAGCCGGCAATATAAATTGTTGAATGTTTTGTAAAGGGTTCGTGAAAAGAGATACAAACTCCATTGGCGGAGACCAATTCCACCAGATCGATGGGAATACAATGACCATCGTACCAACCCAAAAACTGGGGAGAGTAATGCAGGCGATTGCGATGCTCCTGGCGATATAATCGCCTAGGGTATCCTGACGCACAGCCGAATATACACCCACAGGAATTGCTATTAAAATGGAGACAAATATCGCCAATAGAGCAAGTTCCAATGTCACCGGGAATCTGAGTAATATTTCTTTGGTCACGGGACGGCTTGTCCAAAGGGATTTTCCCAGATCGCCATGCAAAAGATTCCAGAGCCATTTTCCATACTGCACCAAAATGGGTTTGTCCAAACCCAATTCATGTTCCAGCTCCTCAAGATTTTGGGCATATCCATGTTCCACCACCATCATTTCGACCACCGAACCCGGAATAAGACGTATAGTGGAAAAAACAATTATACTGACCATCAAAAGGGTTGGTACGGCCATCAATAACCGTCTGATAATATAGGCATACATCTTAAGTGAACTCTCCTTTTAGAATTATTCTTTTACGCGTTTGGCCCCCTGTTTCAATACCAAACAGCCAAGCACCTCTCCGATAAACACTTAATCTTCCCGTTCGATAATCGTTGCCACACCCTGGCCTCCGCCTGCGCAGGCGTTGGCACAACCCCATCGACCATTTTTTTCCTCCAGGATGCGTGCCAGGGTACCGACCAGACGGACACCGGTTGCGCCCAGAGGATGGCCGATGGCCAAACCACCGCCCATTACGTTTATTTTGTCCGGATCGAGCCCCAGCTCCTTTATGCAGTTTAAGGCCACGATGCTGAAGGCTTCATTGATTTCCCAGAAGTCGATATCAGAAGCTTTAAGTCCTATTGGGTCCAATGCCTTTTGGCTGGCGGGCACCGGACCATGTCCCATGATAGTGGGATCAACACCGGCAAAGCCAATGGAACGGATGGTGGCCAACGGTTTAATACCTTTTTTCCTGGCGGTTTCTTTGCTCATAAGAATCATACAGCTTGCTGCCGCATTGAGAGGGGAAGCGTTGCCCGGTGTAACACTTCCCGCCTTTTTGTCGAAGGCAGGTTTGAGATTTGCCAAGCCTTCCAGGGTGGTGTCGGCGCGGATAGCCTGGTCTGTTTTTACAGTCAGGGTGCTGCCGTCATGTTGCGGGGCCTCTATTGGCAGAATTTCACCTTCGAAAAAGGACTCCTCCTGTGCTTTAGCTGCCAATTGGTGGGCTCTTAAGGCCCATTTATCCATATCTTCCCGTGAAAATCCAGTCTGTTTGGCCAGCTTCTCTGCGGTCAGACCCATATTCATGACTGTGGCCATATCCCAGTGAGCATACTTGGGATTTGTGAATAACTGCATGTTAAGAGCCATCAATCCGCGATCTACTGTAGAGCCTCCCATAGGAACACGGGTCATGTGCTCAGCTCCTGCAACCATGACTATATCAGCAGTTTTAGTAGCAATTTCCATAAAGCCGATATGAATTGCAGCCATGGACGAACCGCACTGCTGGTCAACAAATTTGGCGGAAATGGTTTCAGGAAAATTTGCCAGAAAAATCGGCATCCGGCCCCCAAAGGTGTGCTGCTCACCAATGCCCAATGCTGTGCCCACCAAAAAATCATTGATCTCCCCCGGGTCAATGCCGACCCGTTCGACAAGCGCAGGCATTAGTTGTGCCAACAACTCGTCAGCTCTCATCTTTGAAAACCAATCCCGGCTTGGGTCATTGGGGCGTGAACGTGACTGGGCGCTTCTTAAATATCCGGCAATTACAACTTCATTCATTTTACAATCTCCTCTAT
>Ga0164313_10006005_pt1 | contig 10731 bp, 12 predicted proteins | sample GuaBasSedimGuay4_FD_113735 | JGI IMG/M metagenome (GOLD analysis project Ga0164313, IMG submission 113735) | Subseafloor sediment microbial communities from Guaymas Basin, Gulf of California, Mexico - Guay4, Core 4569-4, 0-3 cm | ecosystem: Environmental > Aquatic > Marine > Hydrothermal vents...
CGCGACATCGGCGAGGTACAGGCCGGGGACAGCGTCCTGGTGATCGGAGCTTCGGGTGGTGTTGGCACCTACGCCGTCCAGATCGCCAAAGCGTACGGGGCAGAGGTGACCGGTGTCTGCAGCACCAGGAACGTGGACATGGTCCGCTCGATCGGGGCAGATCATGTCATCGACTACACGAAAGAGGATATCTCCACGGGTGGCAAGCACTACGACGTGATCCTTGACACCGCCGGGAACCGGTCCCTGTCAACGCTCAGGGATGCACTCACCCCCACGGGGACACTCGTCATCGTCGGCGGCTCGGGAGGTCCGTGGTTGATGGGCGTGGGCCGTTCCTTGAGAGCGACCCTCACATCTCCGTTCGTGAAACAATCTCTCAAGATGTTCCTCTCCTCGACGAATAGGGATGATCTGGCAACACTCAGGGACCTTGTCGAATCCGGGAAGGTCACACCGGTCATCGACCAGACCTATCCGCTGGACGAGGCTGCAGAAGCCCTCACCCATGTGGGAGGACGCCACACCCGGGGTAAAACTGTCATCACCGTGAACAGCGACATCTGATCCGCAAGCCCAGGGTTCCACTGCACCTTTCTGTGCAGTGGAACCCACAGAAGCTAGATGCACCCACCTATCAGGGCCAAAACTCACAAGAAGAACACCATGAGCACCGTCACAACAGACCCGACCATCAAAACAAGCCATCACGATCCCGCCCCCTCCCCGCGATCCGCTGCCCTTATCGCAGGCGTCGGCTACATCATTCTCTTCGTGCTGGGGATCTTCGCCAATTTCATTGTTCGCACCGGGCTTGTCGATCCCAACGACGCCAGTGCAACGTTCGCCAACATCACGAACTCGGAATCTCTTTTCCGAGCAGGCCTCGTGAGCTTCCTGGTTCTGTTCGTCGTGGACATCGTCGTTGCATGGGCGCTGTACATCGTCTTCAAGTCCGTGAACCGCCAGGTGTCACTCGTAGCAGCATGGTTCAGGATCGTGTACACCGTGTTCCTGGGAGTTGCTGTGATCTTCCTCTTCCTGATACTGGAACTGGTGAGCGGTGCTGAGTTCTTGAGCGCCTTCGACCAGGGGCAGCTTGAAGCACAGGTCGCGCTTGCCCTTGAAGCGTTCAACTACACATGGCTCATCGGCCTTGCAGCCTTCGGCATCCACCTGATCATTCTCGGCTACCTCATCTTCGTGTCCCATTGGGCTCCCAGGGCCCTTGGCATCGTCATGGCTATCGCTGGCGCAGGGTATGTGGTCGACACACTGGCATACAGCATGCTGGCGAACTACGCGGACTACGCCAACGTGTTCCTCGTACTGGTGGCCGTGCCTTCGGTGATCGGAGAGTTCGCATTCGCCATCTGGCTGCTTAAGAAGGGAGGAAAAGCGGCTCTTCGGAAATGAGCGGGGTCGGTGAGTACCAACGATCCCACTTTCCAACCTCAATCCACGAGCTCTGCCACAAACACCGTCCCCCTTGCGTGAGGGACTGGCGAGTCCTCGAGCCAGGGGGATAACGCTAAGCCAACGCCCACTCTCCCCAGTCGCCCCAAAGCTTTCAAGAAGATTCGTTGGCTCCGCGTTATCCCCCTGCTTCGTCGCTAACGCTCCTCAGCCGTCCCTCACGGACGGGGGACCGAGACGTTGAAAACCCGTATCGAACACATACACGCGAACGCCGTCAATGTCTGTCACAGCCACTGACCTAGAAGATGGACACACGAATCGTCTTCGGACTGCAATCGGCGAGGCAACGTTCCAACCGAAGAACCTGCAGTGCTAAACCGTCGTGTCACAACCCCGCTCATTTCCGAAGTGCCGGAAAAGCACAAAGCGCGACTGGCCATTCACCGACAATGGAACCGACAATTCCTGAAGATCGATAGCTCCGAAGCACGCGCCCAACGTATGTCTCTGTGGAAGCGTATTCAAAGCGAGAACAGGTTGGTTGCGATTCTCCTGGCGTCCCTTCGTGATGACTCCAGGGTTGTACTCGACGGCCTGGAGTCATCTGATGTTGAGCTCGACTCGCTGATGTAGTCAGTCTCCACGAGTCTCACTGGACCCGGAGAACCCATGCGGTTTGGAGATCTTGAAGCGAGGCGATTCCACGCTCCCCGGAGTTGATCGGTGAGATAGGGCACATCCGTCCACGGGTCTGTGAGCCAGACGACCTTGTCGATCGGAATCTGATCGATCAACGTCTGGATCTCGTACTCGGAACCGTGGTTCTGCGGTGTGTAGCCGGAGATATCCATCGTCACAACATCGACGCTGCTCAGTAAGCGACCGAGGGCGTATCGCCAGACATCATCGTGACAGAGCAACGAATTCACGCTATATCCGCCGTAACGATCCCAGGTCGAGGTGCCTCGTTCAACCTCCGTCTTGAATCGTTTCCGACGTTTCTGGTCCGGTGCATAGACGAAGTCTCCAATAGCGACGTCGACCTCGTCCGTCGTGTCGGCGATCAGGCTGTCGATCCCTCCAAAATGATCTGCAGCGGCAAGCTCCTTGCGCGTGACGGATCGGGCACTCCTGAGCAGATGGACATACCCGAATTCCCTCCAAGCACCGTTGAGATAATTCGAGAGCCGGGTGGGATTGTCGAAGACCCATAGATGGAGAATCCGAATCGGTGGTCGCCCGACCACGTTCGCCTCTGCGGTGATGCGGCGTAGCTTCGCGTCAGTCTTCGGGAGCTTCCTCGCCTTGATGATCTCATAGTGGAACGCGGGTACATCTCGGCCGCCAGTATCGCGTTCCTCGGACACACCAGCAACAGCGGGTGTTGTGGATACCCGAACGTGGGGAGCTGACAGAGCATCTTCCACACGACGTAGCCGGCGCTGCCGGCCGACGACAGATACAGCCATGGCGTAGAACAGCAGAGCCACACCCGACAGGATGCCGATAGCTGGCCACAGGTTCGCGCTTGCTGTGAACTCGGGCCAATCAGTGAGGCCGATCTGTCTTGCCGAGAGCACTGCCGCACCGCCAAGAGCGAGGGTTCCGATCATGAACAGCCCGCCTACGCCACCGCCCACGGTGGCGGAGAACATGAACAGCCCGATCGTCGCCGCGATGGCAACCGCGGGCCACAGGTTGAAGTCCGACAGAATATCTGGCCACTCCATCAGACCCATTTCGTTGGCTGCAAGCACACCAGCTGCGCCGAACGCGATCAGACCCATGACAACGAACCCGCCAGCGGGTACGTGGTTCGAGGACATCCAGCTGCGATGTCGCGCCTTCGGCTTGTTCTTGGCCACAGTCCCCCTCGAATCCTTCACGCAACACTACTAGAGCCGCCCTGGAGGAGAGCTGTCGTCAGCAGTCGAGCGCTCGTCGGGAAATGTCAATGTGAAGCTTGGCGTGCCCCGCGTACTCGTGGGCGAGGTCCAAAGAGTCAGCCTCCTGGGTGAACGTGGCCCATCCAACGATGCGCATCGGGTGACTGGCAAGTGAAGGCATCGTGTTGTGGTCTGAACGCCAATCATCGATCGCCTTGACCATCTCGCCCCACCGCTCCCCCGGGTCGATCCAGCTACCTCCGAGGACATCAGCAGCAACGCATTTGTTGATCGCCAAAGGCGCTGCGAGCCCAGCAGGCGTCCCATCAAGGCCAGGCAGCAGACCTACAAAGATAGCTCCGTCGATGATGCCATCGCCGTTTCGGTCACCGTAGCCGGGGTCATCCGGGCCGACGACAAGGTTCGCTGCTACCTCCGCTGCGGCATCGGCCTCCTGGATCGTTGCAGCATTCCCCCATGAGGCAATCGCGTCGTTGATCACATCGAGGCGCTCGGCAAGGAGAGAATCGCTCAGCTCACCGCTCGTCGTCGAGACGAACTCCGTTGCGCCAGTGTTGTCCTCCGTCGATGTGTCGGTACAGGCGGCCACAGCGAACACCGCTGATACGGCCAGTATGACGAATCGACGTACCCTCATAGGTCCCTCCATGCACGGTGTGATCTGGAACACCCGGACTCGCCACCGTACCTCAGATGGACGATTCGGCCATCCCACCGCACGATTGCTGAACCCGGATGCTACCCGTCCTCGCAATGGCGGGCTCTCCCTATCGCAGTTCGCCCGCGCCTGTTGATGAACGATCGATAACCAACCGCTGAAGCGGACAAGCAGCCATCTGCTCGGTAGGATTGAGGGACCAACCGTTCATCGAACGGACCTCCCGAAAAGAGAGTGGGTGTCGTGGACCTGCCAACAATCGACCTCACACACACCCAGATCAATCTGATCGAATCGCTCGTCGTCATCGTCAGCCTCATCATCCTCCGATGGCTTCTCCTTCGCGCCATACACCGGTACGTTCCAGAGACGGAGGACTGGTACCAGACGCGGCGCGTTGCCACGTACATCACCACGATCATCGCTCTCGTCAGTCTGGCCTTCATATGGCTCGACGCTTTCGATGAGCTGTCAACCTATCTCGGGCTGGTATCTGCGGGCATCGCTATCTCCCTGTCGGATCTATTGAAGAACATGGCAGGGTGGCTCTACATCGTCGTGCGTAGGCCCCTGTGGCTTGGCGATCGCATCGAGGTTGACGGGACGAGGGGCGATGTCGTCGATGTGCGGCTATTCCGTTTCACGCTAATGGAGATCGGAGAGTGGGTACACGCCGATCAGTCGACGGGCCGACTCGTGCATGTTCCCAACGGCGTGCTGTTCACGAAGCCGATGGCCAACTACACGGAGGGATTCGAGTACATCTGGAACGAGATCCCTGTCATGGTCACCTTCGAATCGAATTGGGAGGAGGCAAAGTCGATCATTCGAGAGGAGATCGAATCAGTCTCCGTCAATGTCAGCGCCAAGGTATCAGAGGGATTGCGCAAGACTGCCCGCGACTATCAGATCAAGATCGGAAAGCTCACCCCTATCGTCTACCTCAGCGTGGAAGAGTCGGGAGTCGTGCTGACCGGTCGTTTTCTCGTATCTGCAAGGAAACGACGCGGGATCGAGGAGCGCGTCTGGGAAGGCATCCTTCGACGTTTCCGAGACGCTGAAGACATCGAGCTCGCCTATCCAACCGTTCGCACGTTCTACCGCGATCCGATCGATGTCCGAACGGAATCATCCGACTCCGGAACCGCTGAGGGCTGAGCCACAATGACACGACACGACCGATGGTCGGGCGACGACATCCTCGCGACGCCCGACGCACAGAACTATCCCATCATCGAGGTGGGTGAACGCACGAGGCTGACCGATCCGAAGTCACGGTTCGCTGGCACGGTCCTGGAGTTCGTGCCAGGCGAGACCGTTGTTCTCATGGACAGCTCCGGCCAGCAAAGGTCTTTCGCCTCCCACGATGGGGCACTCCTCCACAATGGGATCCGTGTCGCCCTTCGCTTACCCGAAAGTGCCCCGAGAGGTCCCATGCGGTTCACAGCGTCAGGTTCGATCGACATCGGACCGTCACGGGCCGCGGTTGCACGGGCAAGTCGGATCTGGGTCGAGGGGATCCACGATGCCGAACTGGTGGAGAAGATATGGGGCGACGACCTCAGGGAGGCGGCAATCGTGGTGGAACCGCTCCACGGTGCCGACGACCTCCTCAACGCGGTGCAAGCCTTCCAGCCCGGACTCGAGCGGAGGCTGGGTGTTCTCCTGGACCATCTCGTCAAGGGTTCCAAGGAGTCGAGGATCGCCGCTGGCGTCTCCGATCCGTATGTGCTGATCCGTGGCCACCCATACGTCGATATTTGGCAGGCGATCAGACCCGAGACCATCGGGATCGGTGCATGGCCCGACGTACCCATGGGAACGCCGTGGAAAGAAGGTGTCATCGCAGCACTCGGCATGAACATCGATTCAGGGCCGTTCTGGGGGAAGGTGCTCGCAACCGTCGCGTCGTATCGCGACATCGAGACACCTCTCGTCAACGCGGTCGAGCAACTCATCGACTTCGTCACGTTGGATCACGAGGCCTGAGCCTCGCGGGGACTCCCTATGCCGAGAGTTCAAACTTCCGTGCTTGTGTAAGGGAGATCAGGTCGCTCGGTTCCACCTCGATTTGAAGTCCGCGACGACCAGCGGACACGAATACCGTTGCGCTGTCATCGACGGACACATCGACGAAGGTCGGCATTGTGCGCTTCTGCCCGAAGGGGCTGATGCCACCAATAACGTACCCAGTGAACCGCTGCGCATTCGCAGGCTCCGCCATTGCCGCGTGCTTGCCACCAGCAGCGCTAGCCAGCTTCTTGAGCGACAGCTGTCCTGACACGGGAACGATGGCAACGACAGGTGTGCCGTCGACAGTGGCGACCAGGGTCTTGAAGAGTCGATCCGGGCTGACTCCAACCGCCGATGCAACCGCCTCGCCGTAGCTGATGTCATCGCACTCGACGACATACTCGTGGATCTGGAATGCAATGCCAGATCGCTCAAGCACCTGGATCGCTCTTGTTCCTCCCGCCACACCACCAGTATGACCACCGCATAGGGCTTTGGCGCTGAAATTCGCAATATGTCGTGGATTTCAGTGCCAAAGCCCTATGCGGGGCTAGCGTGAGGGGCATGAGATTGCCACCCACGTTGTTCACGGAAGCAAAGATCCAGGACCGTGTTATCGAACTCGCTGCCGAGATCGATGAGGCGTATGCCGATGCTGGTCCCCTGGTCCTGATCGGGGTTCTCAAAGGTTCATTCATATTCCTGGCTGATCTGGCGCGCAAGCTGACGATCCCGCATCGTGTCGAGTTCATTGCCGTATCCAGCTACGGGGCTCGCGAGAGCGAGATTGCCGACTCGGTGCGCCTACTCATGGACGTGCGTCATCCGATCGACGGCCAACATGTCGTGCTCGTGGAAGACATCGTCGATACCGGCCACACATTGGCCTATCTGAAACGTCTGCTCAAGACACGTAACCCGGCGTCGCTCGCGACGTGCACACTCCTACACAAGCCAGACCGAACCGAGCAGGAAGTTGCCATCGAATTCCTGGGGTTCACCATCCCGGACGTGTGGGTGGTCGGTTACGGCCTCGACTACGCAGAACGCTATCGAACACTCCCCTACATCGGTGAACTCCCGCCCGACATGCGTTAGCCCGGTCAGGAACGGATCGACGCAACACGCGTCCGCACACCCCGCCAGGCGCCGCGAACCCTGCGGAACAACCATATCGTCAGAGCGCCAGCCGATATGACCAGAGCGAACACGACGACCGTCGTCAACACAGGGAACATGAGTGCCAGCGTCATCAGGCCAGCAACGAGCAGATCCTCGGCAACTGATAGGACAACGTTCGACACCGGTTCAGGAGACGCGTTCACGGCGATACGCGTCGAGGCCTTCGCAGCGTGTGCGTTGAGGGCCAGGCCACCAGAAACGACCGCGCCGACGGCCGTCACGAGCGACGTGGTCTCCCCCGTGAGTAGCGCACCTATCACGGCGGCGCCAAGAGGTCTGATCACCGTGTGGATCGAGTCCCAAACGTTGTCGACGTACGGGATCTTGTCCGCAACGAACTCGATGCCTGCCAGGATCGCAGCGAGCACCATGAACTCCGTACGCCCAAAGATCTCAGGGACCTCTCCCCATCCGAGGCGTGACGCGATACCAAGAAGAAGTGTGACGAGGTACAGGTTGATACCTGACGCCCACCCCGAGCCGAGTAACAGTCCAACGGTTCCCATCGGAGGGAGGTTACCTCGCCTCTCCAGAACCGTCGTACAGATCCGTCGGTGTTGGTTGCGTTACGGCAACCGGTACAGGATCCCCCGCCTATCCCGACCGACGGATTCGACCGCACCCGAGACACGAAGACAGTATGCAACCTCCTGGGCGAGGTGTCGGGTGCGGCCCAGTCCGGCCGCCAGGTCTGACGTCGTGAACGGATCCGGTAGATCATCTGGGACCAGCCCGAGCAGGCCCGCTGGCGTAGTGAGAGTGACCGTGTCGAGCACGCTGACAAGTCGACGTTCATCGATCACGAACCCACCGCGGCGCCAGCCACGCTTGGCATCGGGACGACGAACCTCCTCCTCCTCGATCAGGGCGACCTCCAGAGTGAAGTTCGGGTGGCTCAACAAGGAGGGGAACGACACGAGCTCTCCGCACACATCAGCAGCGATGCCACGCTTGGGAGACCGCCGACGGGACACCTCGTGGCCGGAGTCGTCGAGTTTCACGATCCACTTCAGCGTGGCAACCGGATACACGAGCCGGATCGCGTAGAGATCGAGCAATCGGTCGAACTTACGCCGCATCGAGGAGAACCCGGCTGTTTGGATCTCGATAAGGAGATCGTCGCGAACGAGGTCCACGACGAATCCCTCCAGAGGAACCTCCACCTGGTCGCCATCGCAGTGGTACCACTCCTTGAGCGACGCATGGAGCGGTTTCTCGTTGAGTAGCCCAATAGTCGTCACGCGCCGAGCCTAACGAGCAGGGCTGGCGGTATCACGATAGTTCGAGCACCCGGTGTGGTACCGTTCCGGCCAGGTAGGACTCAGGGCTGGGAAAAGGGAGCACATCGTGTTGAGAAATCGTCTGTTCGCCGTCGCCATTTTGGTTGCATCCACGATGATCCTCGCCGCGTGCGGTGGGTCAGAGTCTGCCGAGTCAGCGAGCACGGTTGCCGCCCAAGCACCCGAGACAACGTCCGCAACCAGCACACCGTCGACAACGAACGCCCCCGCCCCGACGACTACTGCCGCCCCAACTCAGGAGTCTCAGGAATCACAAACCACCGTGACGACGGAACCCCTAAAGGTGATCTCAACCTGCGATTGGGATTCACCACGTCTGTCCTCAGAAGACGCTAGCGAACCAACCGGCGCAGGCGACGATGTCGCGCTGGCCGTCCTTGGATCGTGGCAGCACACCCACATCAACGAAGGGGGCGGGTTCAAGCCAGTGAAGTTGACCACCGACATCCGGTACGTGCTGACGTCGGACACGTTCCTGTACTGCCAGGATGTCCAGGGGGCCACAGAGCATGGCGAGAACTCAGCTCCACTGGTACTTGAGGGAGACGAGATCGTTCTTCCATCACCTGCAACTGGGTACAAGATCGTGGCATGGAATGAGAACATGATGGTGTGGCTCAACCACAGGGACGACTCCCTCTACCTGCTCCAGCGCCGATAGCTGTCTCTGGCGGCTACGCGGTCAGTCGATACGGCCGACGAAGCCCGCGTACGCGACGGACTCGGAGCATTGCGCCGATGCGGCGTCAGATCGAGGGCGCAATGGAGGCTCTCCTTTACGACACTGTCGGGTTCTCGACATTCCTGGTTCCGTCGGTGCCCCCTGTGCGCTGATTCAGACAAGAAGGAGCAACATGACCACAACCAACACTCACACACACGACAATGCAGACAACGACCAGTTCCTGCCACTCATCGCCTCGGCGTGGAAGGACGGCGAACTCTCCGATCTCCAGCTTGCAGCCGTATGCCTTGAGATCATCCAAGACCCGAACCTGGACCTCAGCTGCCGCGAGACCCTGCAGAAATGGCTCGACTCATCAGACGGGCAGGACACGATCCGTACCCATACTTCGGATGACCAACTCGCAACAGCGAGCTAGGGAAACCTGTGGTTGTTCAGCCGCCGATGATGCCTTCACATGAGGTAGCTGCTCGCTGAAAGTCGGGGTCGTCCGTATCTATGGCGTCACCGAATGGCCCGTCTCCCGTGTGGCCATCTGTGGAGAAATCCGGGTCAGGCATCTCATAGCCATTGTCACGCATGCACACCGCAAAGGCGAGAAGCTCATCCTCGCGTTCTGAAAGGTCCTCTGTGTTGAGGCCGAATGCCACATTGTCGAGGAGTTCACGGCACACATCGAACGCTGAATGCAGGGCGGCCATGTCAAGCGTCTGTCCGGCAAGGGCGTGTTGGTTTGGTGGTACGAGGTTCCCTTTCTCATCGACACCTGGATCATCGATATCGAGACCCTCGTCACGCAGGCATGCCGTGAACTCGAGCACTGCTTGTTCGCCCGGAATCGAATCGGTCTCTGCGCTCAGGGAATCCGCCTGCCCGGCGTCAATCGAAACAACACCAGCGCCTGCATCACCGCTGCTGCACGCGCCTGCAACCAGGCCGAGAACGACAAGCAGGGAAAGGACGATCGTACGACTCATGGAATATCACCGTTGTGTCGGGGCAGGATTTACTGTGAAGTGGGGACAGTACTTCATATCCCCGACAATCAGCAGGGGTTTCATCCTTGGCCGACGGGTTGATACGGAGCCGGTCAGAGTCCTGCGTACCACTTTGACAGCTCAGCACCGATCGTGTCCGGATGGGTCTCCTGGACGAAGTGGATCGCGTCTCCCAGATCGACAACCGTCAGGTTCGAAAGGTTCTCCTGACACCAGGCGACTTCGGCCTCTTTGATGGCAATGCCTGCGTTTCCGTAGAACAGGAGTTTCGGCACGTCGGTACGGGTCAGCCAGCCTCTGTATGCGTCAACAACCGCCGCGTTGTCTGCTGGGACACCATCGAGGGGTACCTCTCGTGGCCACTGGCGGACGGCCTTGCGGCTGGCGATCGTGGGGTACGCCGATCGGTAGTAGGCGAGAGCATCAGGGCTGATCTCAGCGTACGTCAGGTCGGGCAGCATCTTCTTCAGAAAGATGTTGCCGGCGCTGATCATCGCCCACCCTGTGCCGGGCGCACGCATCATCCGCATCGCCATGCGGAGGCTCCCTGGCATGTCGTCGAGCGACA
>Ga0164313_10006006_pt1 | contig 10729 bp, 13 predicted proteins | sample GuaBasSedimGuay4_FD_113735 | JGI IMG/M metagenome (GOLD analysis project Ga0164313, IMG submission 113735) | Subseafloor sediment microbial communities from Guaymas Basin, Gulf of California, Mexico - Guay4, Core 4569-4, 0-3 cm | ecosystem: Environmental > Aquatic > Marine > Hydrothermal vents...
CCGATGCTAACCACAAGAAAGGTTTTTTGGAAGCAAGCTATCTCAGAGATGTTAGGATATTTGCGGGGGTATACAAGTGCAGCTCAGTTTAGGGCGATAGGTTGTAACACCTGGAATGCGAATAGTAACGAAAACGAAGAGTGGTTACAGAACCCTTGGAGAAAAGGCCAGGACGATATGGGTAGGTGTTACGGTGCTCAAGGTAGAGGCTGGATAACTCCAGAAGGTAATAAGATAGATCAACTACAGAACGTGTACAATGATCTAAAGCAGGGCATAGATAATCGTAGTGAGATAATGACTTTTATGAATCCGGGTGAGAGAGATAGAGCCTGTCTTAACTCGTGTATGCATACCCATACTTTCAGCATATTAGATGGAGAATTATACTTAACTTCCTATCAACGTTCATGTGACATACCTTTAGGCCTAGTATTCAACCATCTACAAGTAACCTGGTTCCTAATGGTTATGGCACAGATAACAGGCCTTAAGCCAGTAAAAGCTTTTCATAAGATTATAAATGCTCATATATACGAAAACCAACTTCCCTTAGTGGTAGATGTTCAACTTAAAAGAGAACCTCTACCTCTACCAACTCTTGAAATTAATCCAAATATACGGACTTTACAAGATTTAGAGACTTGGGTAACAGCGGATGACTTTAAAGTTGTAGGGTATGTAAGTCATCCTGGAATCAATTACCCCTTTAGCGTGTGAGGAGTTAGTATGAAAGAATATGTAGTAGGTATAGTACTAGATGAGTTTGACTATGTTTTACTTATAAGAAAGAATAGACCTGAGTGGCAAGCAGGAGGACTTAATGGAGTAGGGGGTCACATAGAGGGTGAGGAGACTCCTTATGAAGCTATGGTACGTGAGTGTACTGAAGAGTGTGGTTTAGTTTTATATAACTGGCAATTGCTTGGTACTGTTACCGATAGTACTAATTATATAGTATACTATTTTATATCTGAAACTTCTAACATAATAGATTCTAAGTCTATGACTGATGAAAAAGTAGAAATATATCATTTAGACTGTCTAAATTATAAGGAAGTTATACCACCTACCGACGTGTTCTTAAGGTTAGGGTTGAATCCTAGGTATAAACAAATGAATTTTATAACGAGGTAATATGAATAAAATAACTGGTATTAAATATGTAGGACCAATTTTTGATAATAGTGGTTATGCAAAAGCTTGTAGAGGGAATATTTTCTCTTTACTAACTCAAGGAATAGATATAACTTTATTACCCACGTCTTTCGAGAAATCTTCTCCTGAGCTAGGGGAAGATGGAAAAATCCTAAAGGCACTTGTTAATAAAGCTATAGACTATAATGTTGTTGTAGTACATACTACTCCTGAGTTCTGGTCTAGGTATAAAGAGCCGGATAAAGTGAATATAGGTTATACTATCTGGGAGACCACCAAACTTCACCCTGATTGGGCTCCTTATATAAATGATAATGCAGACAAAGTACTTGTAGGGTGTGATTGGAATGTAGATATATTTAAGGATAGTGGTGTTACTATACCTATAGGGTGCGTACCCCATAGTATAGCCCTAGAGGATAGTAAAAATATAAATCCTTATGGGATAACGGGTATCTCTAAAGATACTTTTGTATTTTATTCTATTTTTCAATTTACTGAAAGAAAGGACCCTTTGTCCCTTATTAAAGCTTATTGGTACGCTTTCCAGAATAATGAAGATGTAGCTTTAGTACTAAAAACTTATAGATCTGACTACTCTGATGGGGAGAAAGATGTTGTAAGACAGACTATTAAAAGAATAAAGTATGTTACGAAGTTTGACACTTATCCTAAGATATACCTTATCCCTGACATGATTACTGAGGATGAGATTAGAGGTTTACATAAACGTGGTGATTGTTATGTTACTACGGACAGGGGGGAAGGTTTTGGACTAAGCCCATTCACTGCGGGGGCTAATGGTAAGCCTGTTATAGCTACAGGTTTTGGTGGTTCTACACAGTATCTTAAAGAAGATAATAGCTTTCTAATCAACTACACACTTGCACCAGTCCACGGGATGCCGTGGAGTCCTTGGTATAGAGGAGATCAGTTATGGGCCCAAGCAGACGTAAAACATTGCTCTGACCTTATGAACTTAGTATTCGAAGACCAAGTTTATGCTAGAGGAAAAGGAGACCTTCTCCAATCATATATATTTGATAACTTCTCACATGAGGTTATAGGTAAAAAGATTATTAAAGAAATAGAAGAGGTACTATGAAGAAAACATTAAATATAGCTTCTGGTAAGCGCCCTTATGAGGAGTATCCTGAGGGACATGTATGTTTAAATATGGATGAGCGAGAAGACTTGGGCACCGTAGATATCGTAGGGGATGTTAGAGACCTGAGTAGGTTTGATGATGATGAATTTGACTACCTGTTGGCCTCAGACATACTAGAACACTTCCCCCTAGTTCAAACACTAACTATATTGAATAGTTGGAAGAGAGTATTAAAAGTTGGTGGCATTCTAGAGATGAGAGTTCCTAATTTTGAAGCAATAATTAAACATTACCAAACTAACAAAAATATGCAGCATGCTTCTTGGATGATAATGGGTGGCCAAGATTATCCTGGCAATTTTCACTATATAGTTTTTAACGAAGAATGGTTAAAAGAAATATGTGCTGAAGCAGGCTTAACCTGCCTTGATTGTGTAGAAGAAGGCCCTAATATAATTATGAAGGTTAAAAAGTAATAAAGGATTATACATGAAAACAATTACATTTCCAGTTGGGTACAGACCTAACTACTTAGCACAGTTTTTAAACTGTTTAGAACAACAAGACTTACCAGACTATACTATTTTTTGCAGTGCAGAGGCTAGTCCAGAGTGTATAAAGCTCTTACAAGACTCTCCTTTAGACTTGAATATTATATTCAAAGAGGCTTCTTCTGGTAGATCTGACCATAGTGGTGCTATAAATAACATGTTTAATGTTTTAAACGCCGCCTTCTCTCATGGGTCCACCTTTAATTTACACCTAGAGGATGACCTTTTACTAGCTCCTGACGCTGTAAATTTAGCTAATTGGTACTACGATAATTATAAAGATAAACCTCTAACTTATACATCTTATGGTATGTTTGGTTTTCAGCCCAGGGGCGAGGACTATACAGCTTTAGAGGAAGTACCTTTTTTCGAAGGTTTGGGGTGGTGTGCTTTTAAAGAGAATTGGGAGGCTTGTTATAAACGTAGCTGGTATGACGGCACCTTAGCAAGAAAATATTTTCAAGCCCACGGTTGGGATTGGAATGTTCAAGCCTACTTTAAAGAATATTCCTGTAAAGCTATAAGGCCTTTAATAAATAGAACACAGCATAATGGTAGAGAAGGAGGAACATGCTGTACCTTAGCTCACCATGATAAACATTACACACCTTTAAAATGGAACAAGACGGAAAAAATAAAAGACTTTAAAATAGTTGGGACATCTAATGCCACCGAAGATTGGATAACATAATATGAAGATAATTACCGTATGCGGCACAAGACCTGAATTAATTAGACTAAGTATAATAATTAGAAAGCTAGATAACTTAGTCAATCATGTGTTTGTTTATACTAACCAGAATTATACTAGTACTCTAAGAGATAGCTTTTTTTATGACTTGGGCATACGCGAACCTGATTATACGTTTGAACCTACCGATGGCTCCTTTAGTTTATTTATGTCTGAGGGTATAAAAAGGTTTGAGGCTATATTAAAGGACGAAAAGCCAGATAAAATTTTGGTATTGGGTGATACTAATTCTGGTTTATTGACGTTAGTAGCAAACAGAATGTCAATACCTATTTATCACATGGAGGCCGGCAACAGATGCTTTGACAAGCGTGTTCCAGAAGAAACAAACAGAAGGTTAATAGATCATCTAGCTACTTATAATTTACCTTACACAGATAATAGTAAACAAAACTTACTTGCTGAAGGGTTTGATAAGAACTATGTATTAAAGACAGGCAATCCCATACTTGAGGTTATAACTTATTACAAATCTCGTATTGAGTGTAGTGACATACTTAATACTTTAGATTTAAAAGCACAAGAGTATGTATTAGTAACTATGCATAGGTCTGAAAATGTGGATGATGTAGATACGTTATCAAGTCTTATGACGTCTTTGGATAATATAGCCAAGTCTCTTCCAGTTATTGTTTCTGTACACCCTAGAACAAAACATAAAATGTTAAAAAATAACTTGACTTTTTCTAATGAAAACGTTAAGGTTTGTGAACCTTTTGGTTTTTTCGACTTTGTACATCTAGAGTCTAATGCTAAAGCTGTTATAAGCGACAGTGGTACTGTGCAAGAGGAGTGTTGCTTACTTGGTGTACCTTCATTGACAATAAGAGAAAGTACAGAAAGACATGAGACAATTGAGTGTGGATCTAATATATTGGTGGGCACAGACTTTTTAAAAATAGAAGAGGCTTTTAATACAATCACTAAATGGAGCATAAAGTGGCGGCCACCTGAAGATTACGTGATTGCTAACGTTTCTGATATTGTTATTAATATTCTTTTAGGGAAATAATGAGGAAATAGTATGATTTTAGATACAATAGATTTTACATACTTTTACGCACATATACGCAGTATATTTAAACAACATTTTTCAGTAGAAGAAACAAATGACCTTATGGAGTTTGTAGAGGTTTTATCCGACGCTAATTTTAGATGCTATGTGGCCAACATGGTTGTGATTACCGAGAGGAAGATGGGTAATGTAGATGATAAACTTATAGCAGACATGGAGTGGGTAGCACGTAGTGTAGGGGAGTACAGGGTTTCTTCTAAAGCCAGGATTAATAAATATATATCCAGCATAAGAAACAATTGGGACCGTGCTGTAGTAGATTTATTAGGGCACACATGGGAAAGTGATGACGTGGTTTATAGTATTGGGGAAATGATGGATAGGTTATCCATTGAGACTATCAAACGTGAGGATTTTCGTGTCAATAATCGTGCTCAACATATGACTGACTCTTGTCAAGCTTTAAGTAACCGTGTTGAAAAATTTCTCCGCGCAAAGTTAGAAGAGATAGATAAAAAGGGGTACTATGAATGTATTCACGAACAACGTACCTATGATTTAGAGGGAATCATACAGGATTTGGCGATTTAGTTATGGATAGAATACCTAAAGAATTGCACTTGTATTGGGATGGTAGTCCTATGTCTCATCTTCAAGCACTTACTACTGCATCTTTTCATGACTTAAACCCTTCCTGGAGGATAAGTGTATACACACCGAAACAGGTTTATAATGGTAATGCTAAATACATACCCCCATATAATGGAGAGAACTTCTTTCACCTAGTAAAAGATGCATCGTATGTAAATATGTGTGAGATAGATCTAAATGATTATAATATAAATAACGATTTGCATAATATATTACGATCAGATATATTTAGATATCACATTTTATACAGCGTAGGGGGTGTATGGTCAGACTTTGATGTACTTTGGCTTAAGCCTATGGAGCACTTCAATAATATAGACTACTATGGCGATACCCCTATAGAGGACGTTAATACCGTGGTGTCGTTTATTTACGGCACGCGTGGAGGCCACAGTATAGGTATCCTAATACATTGTAAGGAAGACCCCTACATGCTCCGTATGAAGACCTTATGCGAAAAGGTAAAACCTCCTTACACCCACGAGGTCTTTGGTGCAGATCTTATTAATAAAGTATACCCTAATCTAGATTCTTATAATAAATTTGGAAATGTTATAGGTGCTAAATTTGAAACCTATTACCCATATAATATACACCCACCTAAAGCTACTATAAGTAAATTATATAAAGGTAATGACTTAAGTCCTTTAGAAAATAATAATGTTATGTGTTTACATTGGTATAATGGGCATGTACTCAGTAAAAAATATGTGAATAATAAAGGCTACCAAACCAACTGTAGTATGACTACATTACTAAAACAAAAGGGGTATATTAAATGAATGTAGCTAAAGTGTTAAACTCAATAATTTACGCAAAGAACCCTAAACAACCTTATGGTGGGGCCACATTTGAACATGGTTACCACTCTTTGGTTCTTGGAGGCACTTTGTATAAAGGACAAAGGGATAATTCTATGCGGATGTCTTCAATTCCTTTTGATTTTAAAGATAAAGTTGTATTGGATGTTGGATGTAATGTAGGAGGCATGTTACATGAAATAGCCCCTGTAATACGCTACGGTGTAGGAATAGATAGAGATGCTAACTATATTAATGCAGCTAATGTTATTAGAGACTATAACAACACACATAATATTAATTTTTATAGCTTTGACCTCTCAGAAAGACCGGTTTCTGAAATAGATAGTTTCGTACTTTTAGATAAAATTGACATATGTTTTTTTCTATCGATGACTATGTGGCTTAAAAATTGGATTGATATAGTAGTTTATTTGAAATCAATTTCGGATAATTTATTAATAGAATTGAACGGCTCTGACCAAGATGAACAAGAAGTTGTTATACGGAAGATGTACGAAAATGTTTTGTTAGTGTACAATAAGTCATTAGATGATAAGGGACAACAGGATAGGAGGTTATTACTCTGTAATGATATCAAATAATACGTCTACAATTTATTATCTTAGTGAGGAGCTTAAACAAACTAAAACTAATATTAGTTTTGTAAAAAAAGTAATTCATGCTCATTATAGCCATTATGATTTTGTAAATAAAGAAGTTTTTTGGTTACAAAGATTAGCTACTTTTGATAAAATTCCCAGCGTGGCGGCCTTTGATAGTGACTCCATAATTATGGACTATATGGGAAAAATTATAACCAAAGGTACTGTACCATTCGATTGGAAAGACCAGGTTGACTATATAATAGAAACACTTAAGCGTTTGCAAGTTAGTCATAATGATATTAAATTAGAGGAAATTTTGGTTAAAGATGGAAAAATAAATTTAATTGATTTTCAACATGCTACTAACACTAGAGAAGAATTTGAAGAATTACGTAGACAAGGTAAAACCACTGTTGAGCCGTATGTAAAAGATGACCGCACTTCATTGTACTCAATAATAGGAGAACTAGTTTAATGAACGGTATAATAATTATTCCAAAATTTTATGAGGCACTGTGGCAACGTGACTATCAAAGCACTATGAGTGTTATGGCCCCACTTTGGCATGGAATAGTAGATCGTTTTGGATTCAGTATAAGATTTGCGGATGAGGTAGATGTTGACAATAGTACAGATGTTGTACTTATGTGGGCTGTACCTTACCATAATAGACCAGGTATGATACCAGGTCTTTTAGACCTCGGTAAAAAGACAAAGTTAATTATGTGGTCTGGCGACCTTCAATGCTATGGTAATAAAAATTGTTTAGAGAACAAACTTAAAGTATTTGAAAGATGTGATGTTATAATCTCTCAAACTAATGAATATTTTATTAAAATGTATCCACAATATGTATATAAAAATGAAATTATGCTACATTTTTTTTCACCCCATGATCGGTATACAAAACTTCCATTTAATAATACCCCTAAAATGAAATGTTTATTGTCTGGTTCTCGTAATAAGGATGTTTATGACTTTCGTGAGTATATAGTCTGTTCTACGTTCAAACATGTTGATTATAAATCTCCTATTTTTAAAGGAGACGCCTATTCTAATTTGTTACACTCATACTTTTGTAGTATAGCGACAGCTTCAATTTTTAATTACGTTCTGGCTAAGTACTTTGAAATTCCAGCAACTGGATCTTTATTACTGGCACAAGAAACACAGGATTTAAAAATAAGCGGGCTTATACCTTATAAACATTATATACCTATAACTAACGATGATGTATTTAAAAAGATAGATGAATGTATTAAACATCCAGATGATTATAATATTATCAGGAAAGCTGGTATGGAGTTTGTACGAAGAAATCATAGTGTAGTTAATAGGGTAGACCAACTAGAAACTATTCTTGATAGATTGTTTAATTAAGGGCGGAATGAAAATGCCAAAAATATCAATAGTATCTGCTTACTATAATCGTAGGGAATCTTTATGGAGAACTCTAAAGTCTATTGAGAAATCTTCTGTTACAGACTTTGAATATATAGTAGTAGACGACGCTAGCGATTTATCACAAAGAATAGAGGATTTTGAAAAGGAGTTTAATTTTCTAAAGGTAGTTAGAATAGAGCCTAAAGATAAGCATCATATAAATCCTTGTATACCCTTTAATCTAGGATTCAGTATGGTTAAGGGAGATTTAGTAATAATTCAAGCACCTGAATGTATGCACGTAGGGGATGTTTTAGATTTTGTAGTTAATAATTCCAAAAATAACCAGTACCTTGTGTTTTCTTGCTATGGTCTGGGAAAAGTTATTTCAGATAAACTTAATACTACAGATTTTACTGAGTCTTCTATAATTAATACAATAGGAAAATTTCATCCTAGAAGTACAATTGATGTTGGTAAGGAGGATTCTTGGATAATACACCCTGTGTACAGAGCAAAACCCTATAATTTTTTAACCTCGATGACCACAAACGATTTACTTGATTTAGGTGGGTTTGACGAACATTTTGCTAATGGGCACTCTTTTGATGACACTGAGTTTGCTGCTCGTATTAGTAAAAAAGGAATGGATATTAAGTTTATCAATAAACCAATGTGTATTCATCAATATCATAGTTTTGCTGGGGCGGGGATAGTTGATATCTCATTTAAAGAAGCAAAGAATAAAAAGTTATATAAAGAAAGTTTAAAGAGTACTAACTATAAAATAAAAAATAGTTTTATATAGGGGAGCATAAATGCTTAAAAAAGATATTTATTTTTACTGGGGAAACACTACAATGTCTTACATGAGATACATGACATTATATTCTTTTTGTAAGTTTAACCCTAAATGGAATGTTTTTATTATAATAAATAATAAATCACACGAACGTAATTTAGTTAGTACAGTAGTGGAAAAACAAGATAGTACCGAATTTGTTGGTAAAGATTATTCACATCTTATAAAAGATTTAGATATAAATATACTTTACTTCAATAATAAAATGCTTACACTAGATGATGCTATTATAGATAAAATGTCTAACGTGCATATAAAGGACATGTTGAATTGGAAAATATTAGCAGAGTCTGGTGGAATAGTAGCAGATATGGATATCCTATTTACATCACCGATTGACGAAGCTATAGATTCTACAGCCGATATTGGGCTTATTTGTTTTGAGAACTATCCTTTAAAGAATTATATACCAGTAAGTTTCATGTATAGTGCTGGTAATAGCGGGTTTTTTAATGATGTATATAAGAAATCTATAGCTGATTATAACCCAAAAATATACGAAAGTTGTGGCACTAAGTGTGTTAAAGAGAAAAATTTAGACGAAGTTAGAAAAAATTACGCTACCATAAATGTTCAGAGATTAACAGATGATGTGGTATTTCCGTTTGTAGCCTACCCTTGGGGCCCTGGAGTTGAAATGTTATATAATATAGATAATTCTAGTTTAATGGGGGCTTCTTCCAAAGGAATACATTGGTACGGTGGTGCTCCTCAATCACAAGAGGCCAACAATCTAATAAATGATGAAACAGTACATAAAATTAACAACACAATAACTAGTAACATAAGGAGAATAATATAATGCCCGAGTCACAGCAATCAAAAATTGGAACAGATATGATAGTCAGTAGAATTTTAAGTAATCCTGATAATGTAGTACTTGATGTAGGCGCTGGAGAAGGGAAGTGGGGCAAACTTCTTAAGGGAAAAGTTGCAAAAATACATGGAGTAGAAGTTTGGGAAAAGTATATTATAAAATATAAACTTCATAATTTTTATGATGAGTTAGTTAATGTAAACATGAAAGACTTCGTATTTAATATTCCATATAATGTAGCTATTCTTGGGGATGTTCTTGAACATTTACCTATAGAAGAGGCCATGGCGTTTTTAGCTAAACTTAAGGTTAATGTTGATACCATATTTCTAACTCTACCTATAACTATATGCATACAGAATGGCGAATCCATTGGTAATCCTTTTGAAACGCACCATTATCAGTGGAGTGATAAAGAAGTTCAGATAGATTTAGGTTTTACTCTTTTAAATGTGAGTGTTAATGATAATGGGCTTGTAGCGGTTGGTTGTTATGAATGGAATAAATAAAGTTATAGGTATAGGTCTTCCTAAGACCGCTACTAGCAGTTTAACACAAGTATTAAATAACAATGGTGTTAATACTATACATTTTGGTTCATCAGAATGTGATGAAGTAAGACAAAAAATGTATAAAGGTATATATAAATTTGATGTTCTTGATAAATACACAGGCATTACAAACGCTTTTGAAATGGTTTTTCCACAGCTAGACCTAACTTACCCAGGCAGCAAATTTATTTATACATACAGAGACAAAGATGCCTGGTTGGATTCAGCGAAGAAACATTGGGAAAGAATGCTAGAGAATCCATTGGCAAAACCTACGGAGATACACCACCATTTAATTACTTTTGGTACATATCTATTTAACGAAGATAGGTTCTCTTGGGTGTATGATTATCATACTCGAATCGTTGTTGATTACTTTAACAGCAGGCCCGATACAGTTTTAAGTATTGACATTACCAAAGAAGCCGACTATGTTCAACAAGTTTGTGAGTTTTTGAATATACTTGTTATAGA
>Ga0164313_10006007_pt1 | contig 10728 bp, 7 predicted proteins | sample GuaBasSedimGuay4_FD_113735 | JGI IMG/M metagenome (GOLD analysis project Ga0164313, IMG submission 113735) | Subseafloor sediment microbial communities from Guaymas Basin, Gulf of California, Mexico - Guay4, Core 4569-4, 0-3 cm | ecosystem: Environmental > Aquatic > Marine > Hydrothermal vents >...
AATAGCCTATAAACTTAGGGGACCCTGGTACTCAGGGGCGCTGCATGTGTTTCAAAATACACTGACCGATTTAATGACAAATGTTCCGACTGAATGGATGGGAAAGGACTCACTTGACAATTATCCTGTTTACCATAGGGAGAATGTTGAAAAAGCACGGATATGGGGAGTAGAGGCAGAGGGATCTGTTTCCCTGGGCCGGCGCCTGGTATGCGATGGACAGTTAGCGTATGTATATGGAGAAAACGTAAGTAAGGATGAGCCTCTTCGCAGAATTCCCCCTTTTTATGGACGTTTTTCGGCGGACTACAGCATAATTGAAAATATGAAAATAAAGGGAGAATGGATGTTTGCCGGAGACCAGACGAGATTGTCACCCGGTGATATTGCTGATGACCGGATAGAGGATGGGGGTACACCGGGGTGGAATGTGATCAATTTTTATTTGTATTATGATTTTAGTTTTGTTGAGCTTTCAGCGAGTTTTCAAAATGTAACCAATACAGCTTATAGGATGCATGGGTCGGGAATTGATGGCATCGGCAGGAGTGGTTGGATTTCTGCTCGTTTTAGTTTAAACTAGCTTTTCATAATTCTTCTGATTTTTTTTGAATCCATAGCAAACATTTCCCTTTTTTAGTTATTTTTGCCTCATTATTAAGCAGGGCGCCACAGCTAGTGGAAACCCCAAAAACAAATAATTTTACTATGAAAAAAATAGGAATAATTTTTCTATCTGTTGTATTGTTTTTTGCATGTGAAAATAAAAAAACAGATCAATTTGCATCAGACGACCAGATTTCATCTGTCGAAGAGGTAGAAGCTCCAACTGTTGAGGTAATTTTGGTCGCCGATTTATTAGTAAATCCTGACGACCTGGTAGGTAAGGAAATTCAGGTTGAAGGACTGGTGACACATGTCTGCAAGCATTCAGGTCAGCGGTTACACTTAAGTAATGAGCAGGGCGAAGGCAAAATCAGGATTGAAGCAGGAGATAAAATAAAACATTTTGATCGTGAACTGGAAGGTAGTGAGATAGTGGCTACTGGTATTTTGCGCAAGCAGGTGATAGATGAAGCTTATATATCTGAACTGGAGCAGTCCGGACGCAGAGGCAAAGGTGATCATGGTGATCATGATGGTGAGGGAGCAGGAGGGGAAGAAGGAGAAGAAGAGGAGGCCGATGTTCAGGAACAGGCACAAAATATGCGTGAAATGCTGAAAGAAAGTGGTAAGGACAGAATTGTCAACTATTGGATAGACGGTGAGAGCTTTAAGGAGAAGAAGTAGGAAGAATGCGAATAAAATGGCGTAGGCTCAATAATGCATTCCACCGTGATTTGGGTTATTTTTTCTTTGGTATGGCCATAATTTATGGCCTTTCCGGAATTGCTCTTAACCATATCGATGATTGGGATCCGAGTTATAAGGTATCAAGGGAAGAAGTCTTGTTGGATAAAACCCAACTTTCTGCTGATATACCAGAGGCGAAGGTGAAGGTTTTATTAAGGGAACATGTTGAATCCGCTAAATTTAAAAAACACTATTTCCCGGACGAGAATCATATTAAGATATTTTTTAAAGGAGGATCTCTTGTTGCAAACATACATACGGGTGAAGGGTTTGTTGAAAGAGTACGCAAACGGCCTGTTTTTTTTGAAGTGAATTATCTTCATTACAATAATCCTAAATTTCTATGGACCTGGTTTTCGGATATTTTTGCAGGCGGTTTGATTGTGCTTGCTGTTACCGGTATGTTTATGGTAAGGGGGAGAAATGGATTTAAGAGGAGGGGAATATGGTTTGTTTCAATCGGCATCATTATACCTCTCATATTTTTAGTTTTATATTATTCCGGGTAACGGAAATGGAAATGAGTGAAAAAAAGAAGAATCATATAGAGGTGAGTTTACAGCCAATAGGCAAAACTCTCCAGGTAAAAATTGGCACATCTCTGATCGATATACTTCATGAATATGGAGTGGAGTTTCCTTGCGGGGGAAAAGGAACCTGTGGTAGTTGCAAAATAAAAGTGCTTAAGGGTGATATCCCTGTTTCGGGAAAACATAAAAAGAGCCTTTACAACCTCGGATTGTCTGAAAATTGGCGATTAGCTTGTATGAGCAAGGTAAATGAGGATGTGACACTTGAAATTTCACAATTCGATACGATCATTCTCGCCGACACATCGACTTTCTCGTTTGATCCTAAGTCGGGTTTTGGTGTGGCTGTAGACCTCGGCACCACTACATTGGTAGCTCAATTACTGGATCTTAAAACAGGCCATGTACTCAATGTTGCTACAGCCCTAAATCCACAGGCTAAACATGGTGCAGACGTCATCTCAAGAATCGAATTTGCCCTGAAAGATGGAAATGCAGAAAGATTGCAGAAAATGATCCACAAAAAAATCGGTAAGATGATAAGTGGTTTATTAAAAGGACATAATTCTGGTTTAAACAAGGTGGTGATTGTAGGCAATACGGTGATGCAGCATTTATTTTGTGGTTTGGATGTACAGCCTCTTTCATTTTATCCTTTTGAATCACCGGATACCGGCATAAAACATTTCCATCCCTCAGATTTGAATTGGGATATGGAGGGTGAAGTGGATATTTCCTTTATGCCATCTATAGGCAGTTTTGTAGGGAGTGATATTCTTGCCGGTATAGTTGCATCCAATATCCATAATAGTGATCGCTATACGGCCCTGGTGGATTTGGGTACAAATGGGGAAATAGTTATAGGGAATAAGGATCGGATCTTATGTGCATCCACAGCTGCCGGGCCAGCTTTTGAGGGAACTAATATTACTATGGGCATGCGTGCTTCTACGGGTGCAATTGCATCTGTAAGAAGTACAAAGAAAGGCGTGGTATGCGATGTGATCGGAAATGAGGCTCCAAAAGGAATTTGTGGCAGCGGACTCATTGATGCAGCAGCTGTTTTGCTGGAAAATAAGTGGATGGATGAATGGGGAGGTTTTCAGGATGAGAGGGAATATGTGACATTGATGGACGATGTGCGTGTTTATCAGGGAGATATCCGTGAATTTCAATTGGCAAAGGCTGCTGTAGCTTCAGGGCTTCAAATACTTGAGAATTATTTGAAGATTTCAGCAGATGATGTGGATCAATTGTATATCGCAGGAGGTTTTGGGAGCTATATTAATATTGCAAATACTACCGGGCTTGGGATGCTGGAGTTTAAAAAACATAAGATAGATAAGTTGGGCAATACGGCTCTGATCGGTGCCAAAATGTTTTTATTTATGGATCCTCAGGAGGTGGAATCCTTGTTGAAGATCATTCGTCATGTTCCTCTGGAGGGTGATCCCGACTTTCAGGATATTTTTATTGATAAAATGCAGTTTTGACGATTTCTCGCAAAGGCGCAAAGAGTTTCACGCAAAGGCGCAAAGACGCGAAGAGTTTTACACCTCTACACTTTTACGCATCTATGCTTATACCTATTATCACAATTATTCATATATTTCCATTAGAATGAGCACTTAAGTTAAAAACAGATGAAATCAAGAAGGAAATTTTTACAGGAAATGGCCGCTCTTGGAGTGGCTTTACCGGCTTCAGCATTTGCGGGTAATTTTAAAACGGATGCATATTTGACTGCCGGGGAACGAGTTAAGATGGGTCCGGTTTGTGTCTTTTCAAAACATTTGCAATTTTTGGACTATGAGGAAATGGCTGATACTGCGGCAGAAATTGGCTTTGATGGAGTTGATATTCCTGTGAGGCCACAGGGCCACGTGCTTCCGGAAAATGTAGAGCGGGACTTGCCCATAGCTATTCAAGCAGTTGAAAGAGCCGGTCTTTCCGTACCAATGATCACCACGGCTATTTCTGATGCTGATGATGAAAAAACAGCTGCCATACTCGAAACAGCCGCTGCCCTCGGAGTGAAGTATTACAGGCCGTACTGGTTTGCCTATGATTTTGATAAAGGGGTAATTCCAAGTCTTGACATGTGGCGAAAGCGCGTGGAAAAGCTTTCTGAATTGAATGAAAAATTCGGCATGGAAGCTTCTTATCAGAATCATGCTGGTACACATATCGGAGCTGCGGTTTGGGATTCATGGTATATGTTGAAAGATCGAAAATCGCCTGCATTTGGTATCCAGTTTGATATTCGTCATGCTGTTGTGGAAGGTGGTAGGGGTTGGCCGGTAACTTTGCAGTTGATTGCGCCGTTTATCAATACGTTAGTAATAAAGGACTTTTATTGGGGGAAAGTGGATGGTGAATGGCAGTTAGTGAATGTGCCTGTAGGAGAGGGAATGGTTGATTTTGATAGTTATTTTAAGCTTATCGGGGATTTAGGTGTAAGTGGGCCGGTATCTATGCACTTTGAATATCCGATGACTGATAAGCCAGAAGAAACGATGAGCAAGGATGAAATAAAGCCACAGGTCATGAGAAAAATGAAAAAGGATCTGGATCAACTAAGATTATATTTGAAGGGAGTAAAGAGATCCTGAAATACCTTGCATTAACTGTTGCGTGGGCATGTAATTAGTAAATAAATATTATACATATGAGACAGCAACGATACGAGTTTATTTTTTTATTTTTTTGTGTAATGATGTGGATATCATCCTGCGATACTAAAAAGCAGTTGATGGAAAATCATCCGAATATCATTCTGATCATGACTGATGACCAGGGTTATGGTGATTTGGGTGTTACGGGGAACTCTATCATAGAGACACCCAATATTGACGCTATGGCTTCAAAAAGCGCTACTATGTCAAATTTTTATGTCAGCCCTGTGTGTGCCCCTACACGGGCCAGCCTGATGACGGGCAGGTACAACTATAGGACCGGTGTCATAGATACTTATGTTGGCAGAGCCATGATGCATACCGATGAAGTGACTATTGCAGAAATACTGAAGAAAGCCGGTTACGCAACCGGGATTTTCGGCAAATGGCATTTGGGCGATTGCTATCCCATGCGCCCGTTAGATCAGGGTTTTGACGAATCTATGGTCTTGAAAGGAGGGGGGCTGGCACAGCCATCCGAGCCATTTGAGAACAAGCGCAGATATACAGACCCGGTTTTGTTTCACAATGGACATATGGTTCAGACATTGGGTTATTGTACTGATGTTTATTTCAGAAGCGCTACCGGATTTATAAAGAAAAATGTGGAAGCAGAAAAACCATTTTTTGTTTACCTGCCTACTAATGCGCCACACGGTCCTTTTCACGATGTACCGGAAGAATTACTTAATGTTTATAGAAAGATGGATCTGTCATCTATTTCTTTTGAAGAGAAGCTTGATAATGAGCGGTTGGCGGCAATTTTTGCTATGATCGGTAATGTCGACCAGAATATAGGCCGGCTTTTTCAGACCATTGAGCAATTGGGTATTCAGAAAAACACCATCGTCGTTTTTTTAACAGATAATGGCCCTAACACAAGAAGATATGTGGGCGAACTCCGGGGTATGAAAGGGGAGGTTCACGAAGGAGGTATTCGCGCACCTTTTTATATGTACTGGCCCGATGTTTTTAAAGGAGATGAGTACAGCGATGTGCGGGTAGCACACTATGACCTGATGCCAACCTTATTAGAAGTGGCTGGAGTATCTTTGCCTGAGGGTCTGACCATTGACGGACGGAGTTTTCTTCCTCTTCTGAAAGGAAAGGATATATCATGGCCCGATCGCAATTTGTTTTTACAATGGCACCGGGGTGAGGAGCCCCAACCATTCAAACATTTCTCGATGGTAGGCCAGAAATGGAAATTGTTGAGTGCCGATAGCGCTGATTTTGAATTGTATGATCTGGAAACAGATCCGGGTGAATCTCATAATTTGGCAGATGAAAAGCCGGAATTGCTGGAAAAAATGAAAAACGGTTATATGACCTGGTTTGATGATGTATCCTCTACGAGGGAAAATAATTATGCAAAGCCACGTATAGTGATCGGATCAGATGCAGAGGTTGAAACTGTCCTTACAGCTCAGGATTGGCTCAGAACAGCCGGCAGGGGCTGGGGTGCCAAAGGAAAGTGGTTGTTGACGGTTGAAGGTCCTGCTACCTTTGATGTGACCATACGTGTTTCTGAATCCAAGCCCGGATGGCATGGTTCTTTAAAGCTCGGAGAAGTAGTTGTGGATAAAGTTTTTAGCCCCAATGATGACAAGGTTGTGTTTGAGGGTATTTACCTTGAACCGGGTGATATTGACCTGGAAGCCACAGTAACACAGGGCGACAAAATTGAACCCAGGTTGCATGTGATTGTGAAAAAGGGGGGTGTTAACAATTAGTACAAACCATATATTTAATTGGGTAGGAAGCGGCCTTAGCCGATTCCTGCCCGATTAAGGCTATAACAATTCGCTCAATTCAATATATTTATTTTTGATATAATCGGAGGAGGTGCTATCTACAACTACTTCCAGAGCTTGTTTAAGGTCATTGACGGCGGTGCTATCCATCCAATTTTTGTTTTTCATAAGAGATATTGTAACACTATCTGTTAATACCTCAAGGTCATTTTTGAAATATTTAGATGTTTTTGCTTGTTCTTTTAGCACATCTATGACACCCGAAATGTACAAATATTGTATAGACTGAAAGCCGGACTGCATCATCATATCCCCTGGATCATCAGATTTATTAATTTCATAGGCCAGATTCAGCATTTTTTGTGTCACTTGCATCCCATACATGTGGATATCAACTAACTCCCGGTTGTAGTACTGTTTTTTCATACGGATATTTGTATAGATTTCTATCAATTCTCTCTGGACTTCCAAATATTGTTTTATCAATTGTGCTTTTTCATATAGTGGAATTGGTTCATTGTTCAAAAACGACATATTTTCAAGGCTTATCATACGTCTAAATAAATCGCTTGATCTTTTACTGTCTTTGATTGGCAGGGCAAAGGGTTTCTTATACTTCAATTGCATGAGAACTATAAACGCCTCCGAATAATCACTTAGTGACCATATTTTGTTCGCCTCCGGAATACCCATTTCCTGATATTCTTCGGGACTTAAGGAATAATCCTTTGAAGATTTTTTGCAGGAACCGAAAATAATTAACAATATTATTAAAGGAAATATAGTGCTTTTCATTGTTTATTTATTTTAATGATCGTTTACTTTATAAAGTTGTATTTCATCATTGTTGACTGAAAAAATCAGCAAACTATTTTCTAAATTTAATCGCACAGTAGCTATATCTTTAACTTCTCCATTTATGAACAAGCCAGATTGAATATTAGGAATTTCCTCAAAATGACCTTTACCATCTCCCAATAGCAATAATCCTTTATTGGCATCCTGTCTTCCATGATCAATTCTGAAACCGAAGAAATTTCCTGCTAAAATCAAATCAGGATTGCCGTCTTTATCATAATCGCCACTTTTAATTGCATACACAGGCGAAAATTGTGCATTTATGGGTAATGGAGAAAGCATGAATTGATTGTTGCCATTGTTCTTCAGAAAACTTGTAGCAAAATTATTTGCTGATAGCACAAGTGCTTCCTGAAGTGCTTTTTTTGAATACATGTCTGTGATGGATTGATCGGCATAAGACTTATAGTCCGGATATTTTTTAGCAATATCCGTAATTTGTGACATAAGATCATCTCTTGGATATATCGGGAAAAGTTCACCATTATTATAAGTGCATAGTATTGGATCAAATGATCCATTATTATCAAAATCATTGGCATATATAGTGACCGGCTCATCAATTGTTGCTTTATATTGAGAATTCAAGCCAAGATTTCCAATTATATAATCGTCATCTCCATCATTGTCAAAATCTCCGGCATATATTCTGTTCCACCATCCATTGGAGTGACCCATCCATGGCTGACCGGTGATTTCTATAAATTCATCTCCTGTACTTTGGAAAAGCCGGATAGACATCCATTCACCGACGAGTATCAGATCAGGCAGGCCGTCACCGTTAAAATCAGACCAAAGGGCATCGGTTACCATGCCGGGATTTAGTAGTGCACTACTTTTCTCCTTTGTCACATCGTGAAAGCGCCCATTTCCGTCATTTTCAAGAATATAACTTCTTGGCGCTATGGGATACAAACCTGGTGTTAAACGTCCGCCAATAAAAAGGTCTGTATCACCATCATTATCTATGTCTGATGCTTTTACGCAAGAACCGCTTACTAGCATTTTTGGAAGAGAATTTTTTGATTTTAAAAATTGACCTAAGCCATTATTGAGATACAACCGATCCTGAAGCTCTGGGGATGTAATGGAAAATTCGTTGCCTCCACTCACTACATACAAATCAAGGTCCTTATCCATATCAACATCAACAAACAGTACCCCAATGTCTTCACTTCCTGCATCCCTTTGAAAACATCCCATTTCCTGCTTTTCAAAAGTATTGTTGCTTTTTTGGAAATACAAATGTCCTGAATAGCCTTTTGCACCCCCAATATATAGATCTTCAAGTCCATCATTGTTCACATCTCCTTTTGCAATAAATGGTCCCTGGGTAGAAAGAAAATATGGTAACAGGGGCTGGGCTGTAAAATCTATGTACTTGTTTTCCTGGTGAACATATTGCAATGGCGGATTGTCTTTTACCTGTTTGAAAATCACTTTCTGAATGGGGTTGGTTTCTTTCTCCATTATCTCTGCATCATCATTTTTCAAGGTGATTGTCTGATTAACATCAAGATCGGTTAGTATTTGTTCCCGTAGATCAGGCCATGTAATTTTGAGTTTGTCAATTCGGTTAGCCTGACCCAATCCAAAAATCAGGGCATGGTCCATAGATGACATATAGCCTCTTGAGGGCATAAATTCCTGTGTATAATGCTGATTTTTGCAATAAATATCTACTCTTGCACCAATGCCACTCGTATTGAGGCCGCTACCCATTAGCTTTATTTTCAAATAATGGTTGTTGTTGATTTCTGCGTTATTCCGGTAAACAAATGCATAGTCATTGATGTTATTTATTACCAGGTCCATATCTCCATCATTGTCCAGATCCCCGTAAGCAGCACCATTGGACAGAGTTTCTATATCGAATCCCCAGTCTTCACTTACATTTGAAAAAGTGAGATCTCCATTGTTTCTAAACATATAATTTTTAAGAATGGTGGCCGGGACCTGATCAATAAACTCCATATCTTTCATTGCTTGTTCCCCTTTTTGTTGGTTCTGGGCATCTTCAACGAGCAGCATAATAACGTCCATATGGGTATTGTTTTTCCCATAACCGTTACTTATAAAGATGTCTTTGAACCCGTCATTGTCAAAATCACATAGCGGAGGCGACCAGCTCCAATTTGTGCTGAATACTCCGGCATACTGTCCGATCTCGGTGAAATACTTACCATTGTTATTCAATTGCAGCATATTACGGGTCGTTTGATAATAAAAACCTCTGGTTTCGAGTAACTTGTATTTTTCGTAATTGTGTGGCCCTGCTACTAGTTTTTGCTCAATGTTTCCATCCGGAAGCATATCGAGTGTAAACAAATCAATAAACCCGTCATTATTGATATCTGCGGCATCACAGCCCATTGAAGAAAAAGATACATGGCTGAAGTAATCTTCCATTTCTTCTAAGAAAGTCCCGTCTTTTTGATTGATATACAGGTAATCCTGCTCATAATAATCGTTACAAATATAGATGTCAGGCCAGTGGTCATTATTGAAATCTGCTACAGCGATACCGAGGCCAAAATTTATTACATTTGAATTTATCCCCGCACCTTTAGTTACTTCAGTAAATGAACCACCATCATTCCTGAAAAGCTTTTGTCCATATTTTGGGTAAGATATTTTTTTGTATCCTGTGGATTTTTCATTAAACATGGCAAATTGATCAACCGAATGATTGATTACAAACAAATCCAGATCTCCATCCTTGTCATAGTCAAAAAACGCGCTATGTGTAGAATATGCTGCATCTTCAATGCCATAATCTTCGGCTTTTTCAGAAAATGTCAGGTCACCATTATTGATAAAAAGCAGGTTTTTCCTGTATATTGGCCTTCCGTCCGTAGAGCTACATACATAAATATCGAGAAACCCATCACCATTGACGTCGGCCATTGTTGCACCATTGTTCCAGGTATCTGCGGCGGCGACCCCAGCTGTATTAGTGATATCTTCAAATTCAAAATCCCCTTTATTCAGGTATAACCTTGAGTGAGCCAGATTTCCGGAGAAATATATGTCAGCCAACCCATCATTGTTAACATCGCCGATCGCCACCCCGGCACCATTGTACAAATAACTGTATTCAAGGTGGTTGAAGTTCTCTGTTTCTTTAATTACATTCTTAAATTTTATATTTGTCTTTCCGGGAGAAAGCAAAGTAAATAGTTTACTTCTGTCCTGGGTGCAGGATGCGAGTAAACTAATATAGCAGAGTACAAATACAAAAACCAGGATGTTTTTAATCACGTCGGATAATCACATTTTTTTAAAATATTTGGATGCAAAACTAACTAAAAGCATAAAAAAAGACAGGCATTTGCCTGTCTTTTTTTATGCTTAAAAAATAATTTAAATATCTACTGAACCGGATTCCACCAGAGACGAGTATCTCCGTTGTCAGCTCCACCGAGTTTGGTTATAGCATCTGCAACCGCATCAGCATTGGTTTCGTATTCACTACTTACAAACTCTACCCTGCGCATCATCTCATTGGCAGCTACATATGCATTTTCTGAAGCCATGCGATCATACATTTTTGGCAGG